>Ga0099798_10737_pt1 | contig 10374 bp, 9 predicted proteins | sample Uncmet_Sort29A_1_FD_89870 | JGI IMG/M metagenome (GOLD analysis project Ga0099798, IMG submission 89870) | Marine eukaryotic communities from CALCOFI LINE 67, Pacific Ocean - CN13ID_Sort29A_1 | ecosystem: Environmental > Aquatic > Marine > Oceanic | place: Pacific Ocean: Monterey Bay | collected... | reverse complement strand
CCCCCTAGAAATTTTGAGATTCCCATCCCGTAAACATAGACATGTATCCTCCTATAGAAGATTCCCGTTTATTCAAAACTCGCGTGAAATTTCAAAATGGAACCTGTTGGAACTTCCGCATATCGTAAGTCAATGTTGATGCTTTAACGCATTTCTTTATTCCATTAACACGTTTCATAAGTAAACTTTGCACACCGAACCCTCTTTTCTAGAAACCGTAGAATTCATAAGTAGCATTTGCTTGAGCATTTCCATCATCAGAAGCATTTGCTTTAGCTCAAATAAGATAAGGTCCAGCCAAATTGTTTAAACTTAAGATTAAGATCCTCAAGACTTCGAACGATCCTATTTAAGGCTCAGACACATATAGCTTTAGAGCCCTAGAGGAAGAGACCATACTGAATATACGTGAAATTTTATAACCGACATCTAATATAATATAAAATTTACAAGCTGTTATTCGACAGTTTTGATTAAAATCATATATCTCCGTTTAGCAAAACACCGACCGCCTCCTTATAAAATGCTGCAGCTTTAGCATGCCTAGATCTTGCGTACTGTAGCTGTTTGTTACTATTATGAGTTAGCATCTCCACCGGTTGATTTATGATGTGCAGCAGATGAAGCATGTTATTAAACTGCAGAATGAAGGGGAAACTTATCATTTCCGAGGTTTGCGCCCAGTAACTTCCCATCTCGATGTTGTATGGTTCGAAGGGCCGAAAGTCATGCTCCGGATTGCGCACAAACGTGAAACCCTTCTCAACATTGTGAAATACCGTTTACGCAGACGCTTCATTCCTGGTCAAAGATTTCGTACTTTTATTTTCAGTTTCGGCAGAGGTAGTAGCTTTATTTTCGGCGGTACTTTTATTTTCGGCAGAGGCAGAATCCTCTTTATGAGCCTGCTTCTGCTGTTCCAAATACTTATTAGTGGCCAACTCGAACCGTTACTTCCTGAGCCGCTCGTAACTTTCAGAGGAGTCGTCGCCATACTGCAGTTCCACGGCGTCCCACCAGTTCACGTCGTCCATGGGGCGCCCCTGGTTGCTCTAAAGCCCCTCTATTTCCGGACAGTTCGTGTAATCACCCGTAGTGTGAATGAAGAGGATCTCCACGTTGGGCATGAAGATTGGCACCCCCATATTGTAGATCTCGAAAAACCAGAAGAGGGTCTAGGAGTAGGGGAGGAAGAACTACCCCAACTAGCGCTAGAAGCACTGATAATTTGTGTCGCACTTCTCCTGCTCGCTGAACCCGGAGAGGCGCACGAAGTTCGAGGGGGAAAGAAAGTGATCGAAGAAGTTCGAGTATATCATGTGAAAATGGAACTGAGGCAGGAAGAGCTTGGGGCCGAAGTAGAGGACGATGGGAAACGTAGGCCGGTAAACCTAGCCCTCGGTGTAAAGGGTCGTCGGCTAAACCACGGGCATACTAACCCCCGTCTGGTACTACACCAACTCTCACATGTGGACACTCGTCTACATAAAAAGTGCCCGCCTTCCACTAGATTATCCAGTAGTTTTACCCTATCCTCCACTAGATCCTTGTTGTCCTGTTTTATTAATCTCTAAGTCTAATCCCTCAGCTCCTGGAGACCGCTAGCCCTCCAGCTAGATCCTTGTGAATTGCATGTGCCACTTCTACTAATCCGTGCCAGTGAGTCAGGTGTGCAAGGAGACACCTACGTAGCCCAACAAGGGCACAGAGGCTGGAAAGCTTCTGTCGACCTACCCGCACAATCAAGGAGGGTCAGTGCAGACAACCAAATCGGGTGATCCTTACCTTGGTTTTGGGGCCCCACCATAAGAAGACTCGGACTCTTAGGAAATCCAGTCAAGTGAGGATAACAAATTCCCAATGAACTCATACATTTCGTCCAGCGACCTGAAAACTGTGAATCTAACTCCGAACCCATTTCAGTAACAATACTTAGAGACGGGGTCTTCTTACTTTTTTGGTGGTCACACGTGTCGTTTTACGCAAACTAACAGTATTAGCTTTATATGGTAAATCGTTTCTTGCACATTATTATTATTATTAATTGGACAATTTACATTTACGTTAACGTTAACTTCCAGAAAAAAATAAAAAAACATTACAATCATTAAAAATCAAAAACAAATTCCGGCACGATACGTGTCACCCGTATGCTTTAAAAAGACCCAATTCCTTGGTCGTCACCTTGTGCATCAACTTTTCGTAAGGTTTAACTATTTCTCGAACATAGTTCGAATGTTTATGACGTTTACGGCAAATTTGTGGTGTACTCTCCGGCGACAAATGGCATCTTTTACTCAAAAGCAACGTTCTCATCGTGATCGTTTTCGTTTTTAGAATTAGAGCGATTGTAGAATCAGTATTGGTGGAATCAGTATTGGTAGAATCCCTGCTCTCGTTCCAATGATCGGTCAAATAGCCATGTGGATTCTCAAAAGTTTCTCCAGTGTTATCTAAATCAACATAATCGATAAATACAAGTTTACGAAGTGAAAATCAAACTTCTCACGTAAGCCCACCATGCTCCCCTATAAGTAGAATGTTTACGCCATTCCTCTTACTGCCAGTATCAAGATTCCTCCTGCTGCCAGTATCAAGATCCGCGATTCCGGATCCCTAACCATTTATTTGAAGCTAAAGCCTTGCTCTTGATTTAGATCCCCTGAAAAAGAAACTATTCACAATGTTTCTCTTTTGCTCTTTGCGCCGTAACTTTACCCAATAATTATTACCATTACGGAATTCTTCGAAATGTTTTCGACTCACCCGATAGAAATGTGTCGAATCTCATTTCCATTAGTCCCCATCTCCATCAGTCTCATTTCGATTAGTCCCCATCTCCATCACTTACTTCAGATCCCCCTCAACCTACTTAAGATCCCTACCATTATCTATTTCATCCGATCATTATTTATTATCTATTTCATCCGATCATCAACCTCATCCGTAATCTTAATCTTAATTTCTGAGAATTCAATTCCAGGAAAATTTCCTTCAACCCTTTGCGCTTTTCTTAACTTTACCGTTCGCTTCAGATCACCCCTTATGATGTTTTCTATGATGTTTTCGCTTTCGATCAATATTATTTGTTACAGAATCTCTAATCAACGATTTTGGAACGTACTCCGGAAAGAGAAAAGACCCCTCCCTCTTGTAGGGCGAAAACCTCCTGAACCCCCTTCGATTTGCATTTCCATCTCCGTTTCCTGTGACCAAAACGGGGCAACGCTAGAGCCACTCCTCGAAATTGAGATGGTCCTTGGTTCCGTCAGGGACTTCGTCTTTTATCTCCACACAATCCTTGAAACTGCGCTCGTGCAACACCAGCTGGTCTTCTTCCCCATAGACGCCCTGGTTCCTCGGTTTCATACCCTTGTAGTAGAGCAACAGGGAAATCAAGTCCTTGCTTCCCACACCAATTTCCATAAAATCCACCATGTGCCCGAAATTCATCTACTTCACAACTAAGAGCTCCAGTATCGAGACCAGCAACTTCACCAGTCACACATCATCTCAACTGCCCGGGGGGCCACACGACATGTCCAATTTTCCCTCGGCCTATCATCTCCTGTCCGATAGCACCTCCGCCCCCCTCTCATAGCTGAATGTGCTCACACCGTCCTCGTAGATCGACCGTTGAAATCTCAATCAGCAGACCTCGGAATTCTGCCGAAAGTAAGGCCCAATGATTGGATGCAGGAGCAGATAGAGCGCCACAAACACCAGGTGTCAACACTGCCGCAGCGCTTCCGGGCAGTTCGTCGGGTCCTTTTTGCATTGCACCAGGCCTCAAGGCGTGTACAAATTCTGAATGTTCTACTGGTGATAGACCAAGGAATGGAGGGTGTGCTGGTGGGTAGAAGTAACCGTCAAAACCACCTCTCGCTCCCAAATATGAGGCTCCAGATCCTCAAATCGCTTTTCCTCTATAATACCATCATCTCCAACCCTCAAGAAATCGTAGAGAAACAACCCGCAAGCGTTGTCTAGAAGAATTTCGTAGGCAGCTTGAGCCAACCTGTTTTTCCACCGACTTCCACGCGAATACCTTGAGAAGAAGAAATTCTTCAGTTTTCACTTACCTCAACTCTTCACTTTTCGTTTACGTCAATCAAATTCTCCATTCCTATTGTTCAATCGTTTTGCCCTTTCCTATTCTATTTGTTATCACTTCCCCCTGGACTCAAACTACCCCCTGTGCGGATGGATATTATCTGCAATCCTAAATTACAAATTTTTACGCGAACCTTTACGCCGTTTTTATACCGGGCTTGATTTTCATCTTACTTTACTTGTTTCTTAAGGTTCCGATTTCCAAGCCTCCCAACCCGATTCCTAATTCCCAGAAGTCCAACCCTCACCATACCTCCAGGGCAAAGTAACTGGAACGGGATTGCTTACCTTAAAATGCCCTTTATTAAGATTTTCCTTATCCTGTTACGAAAGCCCGAACCGAATATTCCGGCCCTGAAAGGCATCGTTTTTCCCGTCTGCTCCGCCAGAAATTGTGAGATCGATGCCGCGTCAAATCTTTCTAATATCATTTTCGGGATCTGGAATTGAATCTTCCTCATCCAATTACTCTGCAAGTGGAATTTTACCACGCAAGGAATCTACCACGGCGCGCTAAGCACCAAGCTAATCTCGCATTGAATCTGGATCCGCATCTCCGATCTACTGGTCTCAAATTGTATTCGAATCACCGAACTATTAGTCTTTATCTCACCGTTTCTAATCCTACTTATCTCACGGTTTCTAATCCTACTTATCTTTATCTCGCCATTTCTGATCGTACTTTTCCTTCTATCAGAGTTTCTGTGACTCCCGGAATCAGTTTAATTTTTCAAGATTCAATATATTCACCTTCTCTCACTCAGTTTAGAGTCGATCCACCTACTCATACTCGATCACAGTGCTATAATGCTAGCTGAGAACTCCGAACAAGACCAGAAACCGCTTCGTCAACTCTCTCAACCACTTAAGTTCATCTTGCAGGATGTGCCTTTCAATTTATTCTTCGCCACCTCAAGTATATACCTGCTAAATTTCCGATTTCAGCTTTGAAACGCCCTCATTCATCTGGTCCAGCTTTTCCATCGGACAAAAGTCAGGATTCTGGACCATGTAAATGTCCCCCAGGTATTAGAGATTCTAGGCCTTCTTAAATGAAACCTCCTACTTTTCCTTCAACGTCTCTCTCGCAATTCGCTCCAACTCCTTCTCATGTTTTTCCTTTAGCAGCCAGTACTCCTCCTTGTATCACGCTTCTTACTTCTGCCATTCATCCTGCTTTTCGTCTTCAACCTTACTTCAAGTTCAAGTTCATGTTCAAGTTCAAGTTCAAGTTCATCCTGTTCTTTCAGGAAAAACTTTAGGAGATTATCCTCAAAGTTTAGGAGTTTATCCTAATCCCGCCTCCTACTCCTTTCAGTTTAAACACACCGCATAAATATGAATTGCTAATCACGAGAAGACCTCAAGCTTTCTTAAACATACCAGTGTTCTTGCGTTAAAAGATACCAGTGTCCTAAATCTAAAACTATCTAGGCTACAGTGACGCATTGTCTGTAGTAATTCGATGTCCCTTTTATGGATAAATGTCATAAACGACCAAGGCCTTATATCAACTCTCAACTTTATCTACATGGGAACAAAGTGAAGTCTCTCTTCTTTGAAACAACTCAGAAACAGCTCAAAATGTTCACAACCTCCTATGTAATGCTAATCAAATATGAAATCCAAATGGGAGCTCGATAATTATGATTATGCATCATAAATTTAAAAAAACTATGTTGCTCTTACTGTCTTACTAATAATAATACTTAATCAAGTGGAAAAAAAATGCCTGCAACTGAAACTACAAACTAATGTTATTCATATTTTCCAGAAAAACTCTAGTATTCTCTCAGCTCAGAACGGAACCAAAAACCACATAATGAAAGAAATTCTCATAATTTTCGACAAAATATCTGGATTATTTAATCCTACAAAACACCAAATACCTATTGTCACCGATCTCCCAGAGATCGATGACAATAGTACTTTTAAGCGACCTAGGCTTATTTATACGTATAGAGCCAAAACAATTTCAATTTCACTCAACTCTCAAGTTGAGTGAGAATGGCTAATTGCAAAACATTTTCAATTGAACTCCGTGGCAAAATTGAACTAAGTGGAAACTAACTAAACCTATACCTAGGTAGCAAAATTGAACTAACTAAACCTATATCTTGACACCCTGCGTTTATTATTACTCGTTAATACCTATTTTCGATTGAACTTCCAACATTAACAATTCAGCAGAAATCGAACAGTTTTCAATTCATCAATAATCGCAGGAAAAACCTAGAATATTGTGGAGAATGGAGTACAAATCGTATTGTATTATTTACCCATCTTAGGGTATTCAAGATACTTGGTTACAGTTACATATTAAATTTTCTATTTTCGCATTAACATTTTCTGATCGAAACACCGCCATCAATAGAACCGCTGCCTTACACTGGCAATCGAATAGAGGTATTGGTCCAAGCAATTTGAGTCAGAATCCAGCTGATTTAGTCTGATGCTCAAAATTTTCTCATGCGCTCCCTCCTCAAATCCTGAAACACTGTTATCATCATCATCTTCAGCAGACCTATTTACGCCTCTTATCACACCCTTTGATTTTGCCTCATTTCCGCCTCTCATTACATTCTTTGAATTTACATCATTCATTTCTTCGCCCATAGAATTTGCTTCATTTCGTTTTCCGTCTTTCCCTTCACCCATCGCATTTGCCTCACTTGCTGAACTCTAAGTCTAACCACCACTATTGGTTCGCTTATTTTTATTACTCTAAAAAGGATTAGGACACGCATTATAGGGATCGTTTCCAAACTTAGGAGCAGGATCCAGCTTTTCCGTGATATTAACCCTGACATGGTACGGCTTCACATAAGGAAGCGTTTTTTGATGCAGCTTGGTCTACTACACCCTCGTCAAAGTCTGCATGAACACCGGCTTTTGATAGGAGTTGTCCCTCCCACTCTCGAAATAAAATACCCTCGCCTTCTTGAGAATCAAATTCACCACGTCCCAAGGAATGTTCTACTTCGTGCAGATGCAACTTAACTCTTAAATGTGATACATATTTCGCAAACTCGTGTAACCCCGCTGAAGCAACTAGTTCCTCCGCACCCTATTACGCTCCTATTCATTAGCGGATCTTTGGGAATGAGAAACGCCTTCATTAGCGGATCTTTGTGAATGGAAAGCTACGATGAATTCAAAAATATAGCATATCAAATTTTGGGCCAAAAATATAGCATATCAGATTTCTGACGAGTTTGGTTTTTCCGCATTTTTGCGTTTTTCCGTCGCATTTTCGGATTTAAAAGTAAAACAGAGCTTATCTTTAATAATTAGAAAAAATAGCTATACATTTTGATTCATAGTAGGTTTGCGTTCGACCTTTGCGAGCCTCAGTTGAAACTCCCCACACTTTAGCTTTAATCACTCATATTACGTTCAAGTTTCCGTCTCTTTGCCCTTCACAAACTGTTTTCTCCCTGGTCAAAGTCGAGTCCTCCTGAATCCTAAACCTAGCCTCGATGGTTAGAATCTTGAGCCTAACTTAGCAACTCATCGATGTGATTCCCAAACTGCAACTTCCGCAAAACCTACGCAACACGATTGCGGCCCACCTCGAGACCCTAATCAATGAAAATCGAAAGCAGAAACTCCGGAGACTCCAACTGCCTATAGAGATCCTCCAAAGTATTAATCCCCAACTACGAACCACTCAAATCAGAATTATTGGCACCAAATTACGAATTTAATCTCTGATTAGGATACCCATACTGGCGTTGTCTGATAACCGAATCCAAGTATTGGCGAATCAAAACCTAAAGCTTAGAGTTATTGTCCCTCCTTACGTAAGGCATGCCACTTTCATCCAAAAACCTGACAACCTCAACCAACAATATTCTCAGATTGCGGGCAACTTTCTGCAGACCATTCAAATTGGAATCTGCGCAAAAACTCGAGCTCTAAAAATTCATACTCATAGTCAGTTCATTTCCAGCTTCTTGCACGTGATTTATCAATAATTTCTCCAAATATAGCCAAATTCTTTCAACAAAATCCAGCTCCTAGTTTGCATCATTGGTGGGAAAAACCTTGCTTTGTAGGTGTCTCGAATTTACAAAGATATCCGAACCTTCGAAAGACCCATCAACACCACCAATACCTGCAATAGAACCCGTCATTTCCTATCCACTCATCCCCTTCAGCAATTCATCCATCTCCAGCGAATTTTTCATGTTAATCAAATGCTTCAATAATCACAAAAACTGGTCTGGCGAAACGATCCCCCCCTCCCGACTGCTTTTTATATTTATCCCACCGTCTTCTTCTGCACTTCCAGTCTTCAAATCAAAATTAGACTAGTCAAAATTATCGGCGACGCCATCCTCCCCCTTGAAGTCGAAATTCGGATTACCCCTTATGTAAAGAACCGAGTCTCAGGCCGAATGATCCTCTAACTCGAGTGGTAAGAAGGGATGTTTAGCAATGGATTTGCTTAGGTCGAAATCCTAAAAATTCAAATTGTAGTCAAAGCTCACTCCCAAGACACAGAACCCACCCTTCTTAAACTCGATACAGTTTTGACAGTGGTTTTTCAAACCCTCGAAATCGTACAACTCGTGCAACTATTCGACCTGGATCTCGTATCAGATCTAATTAGCAGGGATTTAAGAAGGCAGGTCAGCAATGGCTTGAGCCTGCCTCCTCTGCTCCGCGGCAGAACCCTACTTCCTCTAATCCGCTTTTTAACGAACGATTGCCCTGTCGTCGTAAAATTCATGTTACGGGTCACAAACCTTAATGATGTCTTACAGGGTCGGATTCACCGGGTTCGCAGCAGTAGAATCACCCAGTGTAGTATTACCGAAGGAATAATCACCCAGAGTATTACTGTCATACACAACAACCCGGGGATTTTTCACCAAACTATTCGTGTTATTGTCCAAACTGAAAATATCCACATCTCAGTCGTCATGTTCCAGTTCCTCCGCCTCCAATGTGCGAATCACACGAATCTCAATTTTCTTTTCTGAACCCTATTTTTTTCCTCTTTCGACTTGCATTTCCACATCTTATCTATTGTAGTTTTGATCAATTTTTAGTTGTTGGGCTTCATTACCATCACTGTGTTAGTGGGCCGCATCACTGTGTTAGTGGGCCGCATCAGAATCTAGAAACTAATGTGTTTCCACCCCTAGGAAACTTACAATTGGATATTTCTACTTTTTCTCGCCTTCTCAATTAGAACTAGTGGAAGAATACTAGGAACCTTTCATTTACCCTACAGCATCTGCTACCTCCTTTTATCTACCCTGGTGCATCATGGCCTAAGGGTTGTTTAACACTGGTAAGAGAATCAGCGAATTCTAGATCTTTTGGAGAAACTTTCTCCTATCCACATCCAGGTTCTTTCAACTTCATCTTGTCTTATCTTATACTCCATTTTCAGTTTCTTTTAAACTTCCATCTCCATTCTCAGGTTCTTTTCAACTTCCATCTCCATTTTCAACCTCCATCTCCATTTTCGAGGATAAATCCTCAAAAAGGGTCAAGCATCCACTAAAAATCTCGCGTTACTCAGCCCTCGATAGAGGCACCAATTTCTGACTCCTCAGGGAGCCAGAATAACCAAAGGCCAGATCCGTAGCTCACAAATCAGATACTAATCAAGTCTATGCTAGTTCTTAGTTGTTTCTATATCATTCATCTAATCGAGTTCTATCACCTTCACATCATTCATCTAATCGAGTTCTATCACCTTCACATCATTCATCTAATCGAGTTCTAGTTCACCTTCATCTAATCGAGTTCTAGTTGTTGAACTAGCTCTAGTCCTCGATTATACAGGGCACCTCTCAGCAAAAGTTGATACTGATATGGTATTTGAGCAAGATTTCGCTGAGAAACAACTCCCCGGAGTTCTCTTCCTCACCATCAACCAAATGGAGGATCTTATCCCCATCCTCCGAGGCTGGTATATTAGGGCATGATCATCATGTTTTATCATATTTTCTCTTTTTGCCATTTTTTTTGAATTTATTTAAGAAATAGAAAAGAAAATTGAAAAAAACGAAAAAAGTAAAATATGATCATAAAAATTATGATCATGCCCTAAAATACCAGCCTCGTCCTCCAGTCACAAAACTCATCATCTTTACTCAGGTGTCACCAATTTCCGCTTCGCGATTAGAAAGAACCCATTCCTAGTTGCAAACCTAAACTAACCACCTCCGAATCCAAACTAACCGTCTCCAAATCTACACTAACCATCTCCAAATCTAGACTAACCATCTCTATTTTTTCTAT
>Ga0099798_10736_pt1 | contig 10374 bp, 8 predicted proteins | sample Uncmet_Sort29A_1_FD_89870 | JGI IMG/M metagenome (GOLD analysis project Ga0099798, IMG submission 89870) | Marine eukaryotic communities from CALCOFI LINE 67, Pacific Ocean - CN13ID_Sort29A_1 | ecosystem: Environmental > Aquatic > Marine > Oceanic | place: Pacific Ocean: Monterey Bay | collected... | reverse complement strand
TGCTAAATATGAAATATGCGCAGCAGCAGCCATCATCGCTCGGTGCTATTCAAAGCGGTGTGGATACACATAGGGAGGGAGGGTGCTTCGAACTTTGTCCAATATAAATATGCCGCAAGCCTGCCGGGCAAACCTCCAGCCGTACCCGCGAAAGAACGCCGTCGGGCCGCCCTGCGAGTAGATCTTTCGGAATGTGTCCGCCATCCCGCTAAATGTCTGCTTCTCGATGTCGCCTTGCATGTTGGTCTTGACCGTGTCGAACGGGTGCGAGGCAACGCCCGAGACCAGCGCGCCGATCAGAGAGGCCACGACCCTCGCTGCGTCTTCCGAGGTGAAAGTCTCGCTGTGCTCACGCATCAAGTAGCGGCGCACGATTGGCGGAAAGGCAAGGTACCCCACAGACCACATGCCCTCTCGCGCGCAGGTCGGCAGCAGACCCCGGTAGATTCCCGAGACACCGATTCTACTCAGCGTGGCCCCCACTGCGCCGCCCCGGTTCTGCTGCTGTATCATGATGAGCTCGAGTGGTCCCCCAAGAAGCCCGCTCGACACTCCGGCTGCCAATCCACACGTAATGTCCTCGACAGACGAGAGCTCCCGGTCCACACCGCCGGTGAGAAACCTGCCCACCGAGCCACACACAGCAAATTGCCACATGGTGCACGAGCCCATGTTCAGGACGTTGCTCGGGTAGCCTCGATACATCACGACGGGGTTGAACGACGGCTTTTTCCCTTTTTGCTGCGAGATGTTCTTCAGATAGTTTAAAGGCTGGTTCACTGACACCTCGAGTGCTCCTCCGAGCAGGCCAATGATCGAATTCTCCCATGGGCTCAGCTCGGAGCTCATTCTTTGCGAGGTAGGGGCGTCCTGGCTTTCGACACCAACAGGGAGGGGCGTCGATGTGGCCAAACGCGCGGCAATTTTTTAAAAACGTATCTTTTCGGGTTGTCCCGGGTTGCCCCGCGGTGTACACCGCGGGGGGCGGGGGTTTGACCCGTTGATGATGCCGGCGAGCTCCGGCGGCTCCGGCTCCGGCGGCTTCATCATGACGGCAGACGGCAGCGCAGCGCGCACCGCCGCCGTTCGCCAGAGACCACAGAGAAACTTCGGGATGAGACTGTGGCGGAACCACGCAGCAACGCGTCTCAAAATCTATCACTTTTGCACCCTCGCCATCTTCTTCTTTTTGCACTCTTCTCGAGCAACCAATGAGGGCGTCTCTTGCTCTGGGTGGGACTGTGCACTTTGTTCCAACTCAAGTTTGCTCCAATTAGACTGTAGTGATCAGCAAGTAGCATCTAGTGCAAGTAAATGCAATGCTAATGCGCATTGCAAATGGTTTGACGACGAAGCGTCATCTTATGCTTGCAAGCTTGACATTGCCCCTTGCTGCGTGCCGGACACGACCGTGGACAGCAAGACCTGCACCGCACTCGGTCCAGCCTGTGCGGATTATTCTGACACATTCGGATGTGATGGAAGCATCAAGTACACAATCACAGTCGTGTCCTGCGTTCTGGCGGGCCTGCCCATCTGCGTGCTCACCTCAGTGTGGCTGTATTTTGGGTTAACAAAGGGGCATTGGAGTTGCCCCCGACCTAGCAGTGGGCCGAGCTGGCGCGTATGATTTATTAAAATAAAAATACAACAATTTATTAATTAAACATCATGGTGTACTATTTCTAGCCAATAGTATATTTATTCATGATGCAGCAGCATGTTTTTACTCAATTAATTAGGCAAACAACAACGGCGGCTCGCTCCTCACATTATAATTATAACATTATAACAATAAAATCACAAAACCTCGACGGCAAAGTCGAGCCTGCACAGCGGGTCCTCCGCCCGCCCTCCCCGGGGCACGACGAGGGCTGTGTATGAGCCTCTGCCCGGGAACAGCGCCCCGTCCCACTGGAACTCCTCGCAGTCTCGCTCAGCAGTGCAGCGGTACCACCCGTCCTTGTTGCACAATGCAGTGGACCCACTTGGGAAGATGCCCAGCCAGGGACACTCACTCTTGGTCCCCGGGAGAGGATACGCCGCCGCCGGTAGTGTGAAACCGACGCTGACGCTGGCCTCGGCGGCGCTGCGAATAAGCGTGAGGTGCTGTTGAGCTGCTGGTGCTGCTGCTGCGGTGAAGTCAAGTGAGAGGGCGTCCGCCCGCAGAACACTGAACGTCGGCGGTGCTTGGCCCTGCGCCGCTGCGTTGGCGAACTCCGGGTGCGCGCAGGGCTGCCAGGGCGCCAGCAGCGGATTCTCGCCTTTATGGGTGAAGTAGTAGTCGTTAGTGCGGCCGAGACGCCACTCCCCGTGATTCCACCACACCTGCACAATGAGTGCAGTGATAGTGTGTGAGGTTCAAGTGCAAGTACATACTAGTACATACATAGATGTACGCGTGTATGTATGTGCAGCGGGCAGGCATGATGCCACCTGTAGTCCTTTGTCCTTGTTCTTGGCCTGCCCGAACAGCGCGTGGTCTTTGAACTCACCTGTACGGATGTACACACCATTGACCTCGGGCACGCCTGTTAACACACGGGTGCACACATTACATTCATGCATGGAAGTGAGAGCACAGGTGAACACCAAACAAACTGAGTGCACTGACTGGCTGACTGACTGACTGACTGATTGACTGACGACGCACCTGAGTTTTCGGCCACAAAGCCAACGACGTCGGCGATGCCTCCGCCTGCTCCTCGGCATACATACCATACAACAGCAGCAGCAACACCAGCAGCAGCAGCGTCATCTGAGAGTTCACTCTAGCACCACACGACACACGACACACAGCCACAGCCAAAAGGAGAATGACTTGCTCACTCACCTGCTGCTGCGGCCTCAGCCTTGCCTGTGAGGCAATAGGCCCCGACCCAGAGCTCACCTCGGGGCACCAGACCGGCCGCACGACCCTCCCTCCGCATCTGCTCACGACACAACACAACCACAACCATGCATGCATCCGTTAAGAACCCCGTGTGGATGTTAGTGCAGCGCAGTGCAGTACAGTGCAGTACAGTACAGTATGCTGAGCTGTATAGGAGAGTGACGTCACACTCACCTGATACAGCCCCCCGCCCGGATGCATGGCAATCACTGTGCCCGCAGTGCCCGGCGGCCATTGACTCTTACTGACTCACATTGACATGCATGCATACACAAGTAAGTAAGAGGAGATTGCATGACGGCATCACACACACATACACGCATAGCACTGACAGACAGACAGACAGACTGACTGACTGACGTGTAGAAGTGGAAGCATGCCCGGTCGCCGATGTGATACTTGCAGCTGTGCTTGGAGGAGCTGGAGGGGTGAATGGCGGCGGAGAAGGGGATGAGTGCGGCGGCGTCGAGCCAGCAGCCCTCGTGGTCCCAGTCCTTGGATGTGTACCGCACTCTAGCTCGCCCGTCCTTGAGCTCCAGCACTGTAGCCCGGTCGTCACTGCCACTCACCTGTACACGTATATAATATGTATGTATGTGTGTATGTATGTGCAGAGAGTTAGTGATGAGTGGCGAGGAAAGGAGTATGGAGAGCTCGAGCATAAATCATATGGTTGGATCACCACGACATGCTGGGATGCCTCGCCAGCACCAGCACCAGCACCGGCACCGGCGGTGCTGACTCCCCACCACGGCGTCGGGGCCGGTGCTGCGGCGTCGACGAGTGCTAGCTCCGTCGATCCAAAGTCCACATCGACGTGGAGCTCGGGCATGCCTGCGTTGGGGTGTACACGTACGTGTACATGCACCGTGTGTGTGTGTGTATAGAGTCCACATATGAGGAGTGAGGGAGTGAGTGCATGAGTGCCCGGGAAAAAGAGCTGAGTAAGCGGACAAATGAGAACCATATGCGTGGAAGCTCATCTTGGCCTGGAGGAAGCGGTGGAGGCTGGCCAGGGTCACGACTCTGCCTCGACTCACTGCGGCTGTGTCGGCGGCGGAGGTGGCAATGGCAGCTGCCGGTGCTCCTCGCAGAGCATCCAGGACACAGCGCCAGGTCCTCCACTTGGACCACGCCTGTAAGTGCATGCAGTATATATGTGAGAAACAGTTCACAATACAGTGCAGTGGTTTGCATGCTGCTTCATTGAAGTATTACCGTCTGGAAGCAGGAGGTGCTGCTGAGAGCCGCCACCCGGAAGCCTTTGGGACGGGCAAAGGTGCGCAGGCAGACATTCATGCTGCCCGAGTAGCACGTGTCGGTAATGACGACAATCCGTCCCGCACCAGCACCTCCCCCTCCCCAGCCCTCGCAGATCGTCTCGACCATTTCCTTCCCCGAGATGTGCCCATCAAAAGCTGAGAGTCGATACGAGGTTGCATCGCCGCTCCGGGCCAGGCTCCCGTGGCTCCCGTAGAAGAGAAAAAACGTCTCCTTTGGACCGCACGTCTTGGCCAGCGCCTTGGCCGCGGCCAGCGTGGCGTCGCGAGTGCCCGCGGCGTCCTCGAGGCAGACCACGTTCTTGGCTGGCACGCCGCGCTGCTTCACGAGGAAGTCGCGGAGTGGCGCCTCCAGCCTGGCCGAGGTCGACCACGTGGTCTCTGTGTCTCCCTTGAACGAGCAAAAGCCGACGAGGAGCACGCGCAGGTTCTCGGGCGGGCAGCCGAAAATGGCAGACGCCAGCGCCATAGCGGTGATGGCTGGGTTGTTTTGGTCCTTCACGTGTTGCTGTTGCTTGTTGGGGTATAGCTGGACGGGTGGAAGCCGTTACATGTACACTCCTGCGGTCCGTTTTTTTTTTTGGCAACATTGCGGATAGAGAGAAATAAAGTGGCGATCGCCACTTTCATCGCCATATTTTTTTTTTCTGGGGGTCGCCCCAAGTGGGTCCACCAAAGTGGGTCCATGACTTTAGTACGGCATGTACACAGTATATATTAACTTTAGTATGGCACGTACACACAAAAAAATACATCGCCAATCGCCATCGTTTATTTATTTATTTATTTATTTAATCGTATTTATTACTCTTACATCGCCACTTCATCGCCATATTTTTTTTTTCCCTCGCCACTTTATTTCTCTCTAATTGCGGATTGCGGGATTGCGTTGGGAAAAGCTGGAAGTGCTAACGTAGCTCAACACTGATAGCTCTTCGATTCCACATTTTCCTGTCCGACAAGTTGAACTCCAAGGAGTAGCGCGTTATTACTTTTTGAAGACTACTAGACTTCACTTTCGCACTCAACACACAACAAATCTAATCTACCCGATCCTGACGATGACAAGATTGGACGATAGTCGGCGATTGGGCCGGTCAGCGGTCGCATTGGTCTTCTGCCTGCCGTGCTTGATGTTGCCCGCGTCAAGGGCCGAGTTTGTGCCCAACACCTACAATGAGCTAGAAACTGCCAAGATCGCGTGCCTTTCGGAGCAAAACAGTGGCGCCTGCAGTGTGATGGCAGCCCAGACTGTGTCGGCAAACCAGGGCAATGGCACATATGGTGCCATAGGGACCTGGAACACCGCCAATACACAGGTGAACCCTAACTGGTCAGTAACGGGATTTGGATTGTTTGGCTATGCACAATCCTTTAACCAAACCTTAAGCAGCTGGAACACCGCCCAGGCGGGCAAAATGACATACATGTTTTTCGGCGCTGATGCCTTCAACCAGAAGATCGGAGATTGGAACACTGCAGCGGTGATTGACATGCAAATGATGTTTTATGGCTATCACAGCGTCATGGCCTTCAATCAGTACATTGGAGCCTGGAACACTGCGGCAGTGACGAATATGGCCAGCATGTTTAACGAGTGGAACACTGCCTTCAATGCCAACTGCTACTACGTCACCGCCGTTCTCGCAGCATGGAACAAGACAGCGTCGCAGATTGGGACCACCAGCCATGGTTCATGCGCACCAACTGCCGCACCAACTGCAACACTAGGGTTTATGCCCAACACGTATAATGAGCTAAAAAATGCAGTGGACGTGTGTATTTCTGAGCAGAGCAGTGGAAACTGCAGTGTGATGGCAGCCCAGACTGTGCCCGCAAACCAGGGCAGCGGTACGTATGGCGACATAGGGACCTGGAACACCGCCAAGGTGACAAACATGAGCTTAGGTTTCTCCGGGTATGATACTGCCGGGTTATTAGGGTCCCAGGACTTCAACCAAACAGTGAACAGCTGGAATACGGCCAACGTGCAAACGATGCTCAAATTGTTTGGTGGAACTTGGAGCAGTCATACTGTTTTCAACCAAGCACTGGGAACATGGAACACCGCTAAGTTGATCTACATGAATGATATGTTTATTTACGCCAAGGCTTTTAATCAAGCTCTAAACAGCTGGAATACCGCCAAGGTGATCGCGATGAACAAAATGTTTAGATCCGCCGAGGCATTCAATCAAGCCCTGGCCAACTGGAATACTGCCAAGGTGGGCGTGAGCCCTCCAAATGGTCAAGAGCAGTTTTATTCAATGTACCTCATGTTTTACGGAGCCACTGCCTTCAACCAAAAACTTGATAATTGGGTCGCGGCGAGCAATATTGCCTTTATATTTTACAAGGCCGAGACCTTCAACCAGGACATTGGGGGCTGGGACACGGGGAGTGTGAAGGACATGACCTACATGTTTTGCCAGACCTCCTCGTTCAACCAGAACATTGGGGGCTGGGACACGGGGAGTGTGACGACCATGTGGTACATGTTTTCCCAGGCCACCTCGTTCAACCAGGACATTGGGGGCTGGAACACCAGCAAGGTGTCGTCCTGGTTCAATATGTTTAACGGGGCCACTGCCTTCAACGCCAACTGCTACTACGTCACCGCCGTTCTCGCGGCATGGGGCAAGACTGCGTCGCAGATTGGGACATCCAGCCACGGTTCATGCGCACCAACTGCATCACCAACTGCACTAACTGCCGCACCAACTAACTCACCATCGTTTTCCCCAAGTGCCTCGCCGAGCATTGCGCCGACCGCCGCGCCAACTGCCGCACCATCTATCTCACCAACAATTTCCCCAAGTGCCTCACCGAGCACACCGAGCATTGCACCGACCGCCGCGCCGACCGCTGCTCCAACATTTCCACACCCCACCCTCACTAACATCACAATGTTGTTTGGCGACGCCGACGAAACCATCACAGTCACTGGCGCGAATTTTGGCCACACCTACAGCCTGCCCATCGCAGTGAGCATTGGTGGTCAACCTTGCGTCACCATGTCTCGGCACTCCGATGTTGCCCTGAGCTGCGTCGTCCCATCAAATCTTACGTTTCCAGGCCGTGCCACTCTTAACCTCACGGTCGACGTCAATGATCAGCGTGCTACCCGTCTCAGCGCGTTTGTGTACCGTCCTCTTGTCCTAGGTGTAACACCCTCCAGTGTCTTCAGCGGCAACATTCTCACCATCCACGGCCAACACTTCGGCTCGTTCAAGCCCGCGAGCCTCGAAATTCTCACCGGCGACACACTCTGCCGCCCGGACCCCAGCTCGGACTACTCTGAGACCTCAATGGAGTGCCGCGTTGGAGTGATGTCGCGAGACTTCAACCAGATCACGGTCTCCATCGACGGCGTGCCCTCCACTCCCTCTGTCTCAGTCGAGTTTCTCAGTCCCAAGGTCACAAATGTCACCATTGACGGTGACAGCTCCTGCCACATGGAGGAGGGCACCGGCAAAGTCGTTGGATGTCTGCCCACCGGCCGAGATTACATTACTCTCTCCGTCAGTGACCTGGCCAAATATGGAGCGCCATTGCAAGGAGCCGATGCCTTGCTTGTCGGGCCAACCACGTGTGTCGTCGAGAACGTTGACGAGGCTGGAGGCACAGTGCGGTGTCGGCTTGGCCTGGACAGTGGCGGTGCGAACCAGCCGGTCACCCTTCGATTATTTCGTCAGCGCTTCTTCACGAGCATCAGCATTTCCTTTGCCACGCCTCTCATTACTTCCATCAGCGGTTGTGTGCCGGGCAGCCCTAATGGATTAATTCCAGCAGCTACGTCAAACTGTAGCCGTGAAGGTGGTTCTACGCTGACTTTAATTGGAGAACACTTCGGCTCCGAGCGAGCTCCGCTGTCGATCTCTGTGGGTGGCCACGCATGTCCACTCCAAGGATTTCGCAATTCTACCTACATCACATGCACCCTGCCTCCAGGCCAAGGGTTCCACCAATACGTCCTTGCAATTATGGTGAACCAGCTTAGCGCCCCTGTGTCACTTCTCTCGTATGTCGCTGAACATTGTGCACCTGGCAAATACGTTGACTCCAAGGACGGCGTTTCATGCCTTGAGTGTGCCGTGGGGCTCTATCAGGACGCCGGAGGAATGTCGGTGTGTGATAAATGCACAATTGGGTACTACAGCGAGCAGGCAAAAGCCACGGCTTGTAAAATGTGCGCACAAGGCACTTTCAACGACCGAGACTCCGCCACGGACTGTCAAGAATGCAGCACAGGACAGGCACAAAACAGCACCGGCATGTCCACGCGCTCGGCTTGCAAAAAAGGCACGGCAAGTGCGGCGGCGGGAGGACACATGTGCTCAATCTGCCCAGCAGGACGCTTCAGCGACTTGGATCTGACAGAATGCAAGCCATGCGAAAAGGGTCGGGCACAAATCGACGCCGGCTCTCTAGCGTGTGATAAATGCACACCTGGATACTACAGTGACGAAACTGCAGCAGTATCGTGTGCCTCGTGTGGTCTAGGAACCTTCATCGATCGTGAGGGCTCAACTGAATGCAAAGAATGTGAAACGGGCAAGACGCAAGGTCTAGTTGCTGCCTCCTCGTGTATAGCTTGCGAGACCGGGAAATGGTCACCAAACAAAGTTCTCGTCTTAAACCTGACCGTCGCAATGAACAAAGTTCCTTCCTTTCTTTCGTCTGGGCATCCCACGAACTTTCCACTGGAAGTTCGAGTGCGCAACCGGTTTTCAAGCCAATTTAACGTCTCCGATGCCTCATTGGTGACGTGCAGCATCGACTCTGACACTTCCACAAACGCCTCGTCACTCCTCTCTGTTGAAGGTGGCAAAGCACGAGTCGACCCCCACGCTGATCGCGCTCTGTTTTGGCCTCGACTTCGAGTGGTAGCCACGCCTGGAACAAACGTAACACTGCAAGTCAAGTGCAGCCATAGAGCGGGCCAAATGAAAGCAGTCAAACTTGACATTCCTGTGCGAAAATGTACAGCAGGAGAAATTTACTTGGGCGACGTCCAGCGTATTTGCTCTCAGTGCACCGATGGCTTCTTTGCACGGTATCCCGGGGAAGAGATCGTTGCTTGCTGGGACTGCACCGAGTTGCCGGGGGCGGCGTGCGTGGACCCCGAGGGCACAGCGATTGAGCAGACCATAGCCCTGCCAGGCTTTTGGATCTCCGATCCCGTCGACCCAAAATATCCAAAGTTCTACAACTGTCCGACGCCGAAGGCGTGTCTTGGCGGGGTGCTTTCATCCAGTAATGGCACGTTCATCCGCTCTCAATGCCGTCAAGGCCATGAGCACGTGCTATGCGGCCAATGCGTGCTGGGTTACTCAAAACAATCCAACGGAATTTGCCGCAAGTGCGACGTTGTTCGATCGGCAGAAGAAAAGTCGGTGCTCGTTGGCTTCATCACGACTATCTTGCTCTTAGTCTTCACCACTGCGTTTTTTCTCTCGTCGGCACGGAGAATTATTCTCGACAAACCCCCGTGGTGGAGAGTTCTTGCGAGACGGTTTATCAAGCGGATCAAGGTCTTGCCGTTAGCGAGCGGTCGAAGTGCTAGTAAGGTTGAACAAAACAAAACGGTTGCAGCAAAAATCGAAACTGATGAGCGATCACGATTTGACACGCTTAAAGACCAGCTGCGAGTCTTTATCACCTCGGCGCAAATCTTTTCGAGTTTCAAGCTTAGCTTTTCCGGTGGCTCCTCTGCAAGTACTGGTAAAGGCATTTCACCAACCATGGTTTTGCCGCCTGCTGTTCTTCAGCTCTGCGGCTACCTCGGTAAGTTTGTTTGTCACGCAGCCTTTCTGTTCCTTAACTGCGACCTTGACTGACTGTGGCACCTCTCCCCGTTGCCAACACATCAGAGTTCACAAACTTAAATATAGCAGATGTATTGTCACAGATGACACCCTGCGATGCGAGTCTCAGCTTCTCGGCAAAGTTGGGGCTGTGGCTGCTCGCGCTCCCTACTTTATGTGCCGTCATTGCTGCTGCTTTTTATGTTGTCGAGCACTATGTTGTGAGGAAGGTTGCCAACAAGTCGAGACGAGAGGAAGTTGACATGAAGCTCCGCGATCTTGCCATGGTGACAGCGAATACTTGTTGTTTTCTTTTGTGGCCGGCCATAGGTTTGCGTATACGTCCCTACTTGCGTGTTTGGTGTTCTCACATATTTGGTTTTGCATGCAGGTC
>Ga0099798_10735_pt1 | contig 10376 bp, 11 predicted proteins | sample Uncmet_Sort29A_1_FD_89870 | JGI IMG/M metagenome (GOLD analysis project Ga0099798, IMG submission 89870) | Marine eukaryotic communities from CALCOFI LINE 67, Pacific Ocean - CN13ID_Sort29A_1 | ecosystem: Environmental > Aquatic > Marine > Oceanic | place: Pacific Ocean: Monterey Bay | collected... | reverse complement strand
ATACAGAAACTCCTGCTTGCCACCTACGAGAACAACAATATTTAACCGTTGGTCTCGATACCGATGCGAGTGTGCCGGTGTGGGTCTGACCATCTTCAACGGAACTGCTATGCATCTCATTGGATGAAGACATCTCACCTGATGAATTCAAAGCAAACGGAACCGGACCCCCGCCGCGGAATGGCGCATTGACTGTGTAACGCCCGGTAAGATCTTGCGGCGGCTGGGACATGACCGTTTCACGCCGCGCTAGGGCGCTCCAACCGTATTAAACGCTTGCAAATAACAACCGGGAATCATACACGTGACCGTGGCGGAAAATAATTGGTAAGCAACACCTCAACTTGCGGTGTATTTGTAGGGTCGTGAAAATACGTTGCAATATCTCAGCAAAAATAATAAGAAATGACGTAGAACAGCAAGGAACTCGTTGTGGGAATCAATGAAGTAAAAGACCCTGCAAGTACTTGATTGCGATGCACATATAACACCTAATGGATGGCAATCGCGTCGCCATCGGGGAAAAACACGCTTGATCTCAATTCGCTCGGCGCTCATTGTCGATCGTGCGCGACTTCACGCGGCACTGCAACATAGAAGAGGGGCGGCCCGACGAGGCGCTTGACATCTCGTTAGGGGGAAAAAAACTTTGCCGTGTCACCAAGTGCACGCTTGAAAGGGGGCTTCGCATTGCTCATGGCGTGAAAGGAGGCAGGGCGCGTGGACCCCTGCTCCCTTTCGCGCTGCACGGCACTCTGTAACTGGACGGCTTGAAGTTTCAGCAAGGTGCACTCACTGGACTGACGGCGCACGTAATGCTCCGCCATTTCAACAGATGCGTGACGCGTGATTAGCTTTACCTGACCTGCGGTGGCCTGATTCCGCGCGGCCATGGTGGGCATCGTCGTTTTTGAGGAATGAACGCGCTTGAGGCCGTCTCGCCCCTCCTGCGGAATGCAGAGGCGCGAGACGCTCAAATTAAAAACCCTCTTGAACCATGCTTCCGCCCCCTGAACAAGGAGCGGGCGAGCTTTGGTCCCCGAAATCCATGACTTGCAATCGGACGAAACTGCCGGCAGCAGATGATTGCGTTCGGAATTACCGATCACCCCCACCAACGTCGGGAGCCAAGGACGTTCCACGAACGCTCTTGGATGCACCGAAAAAATCTGATCCTTCCAGGCTCCGGTTTTTGTTTTGTAGCTCGAAATCGAGTCACCCTCCAACAAATTCTTCACATCTTTGACATAAAGTCTCTGAACGTCCGATAACCTACACACCCCATGAATGCACAGTAGCATTGCAGCGCAAAACAGCCTATCGGGCTCAGTGACGTCGGCACCGAGGCCGCAGGCCATTCGCCCCAATGACCGCTGCGCCGAAATCGGAATGGGGCGGGCTCGGCTCGGCAGGTGACCAAGTTCTAAGGCGTTCTTCGCCGCCAAAGCGTACAAGAGCTGAAACTCGCTCGATTCCATGACCAGGCCCAAATAGTTCTGAGCCCAACGAAAAGAAGCGATGACTTTCTTGATCGAACCGGCGCCTCGCTTGCGAGATTGCTCGCGACCCCGATTCTTACAAGCCAAGTCCTCGTAAATTCGTTGTGCAAAGAGCTCGATCCGGGCGATGCCAGGGCCTGCTCCCGTGTGCGAATTCCACGGGTCAACAGATTGATCAACACAAAACTTTCCGAATTCGACCAAAGGGCTCAACATTTGTTTGATTTACGGTCCACTAAGTGTGCCCCCCGTGACTGCAGTAATTGCTTGATTATGGGTTAGACCATTTTCAAGACCGACGCGGGAATGCCGGTGCCCGATAGTACTGGAAAGGCCCATACGCGTGGCGAGAGAGAGAGAGAGCCTCGAGGCCCGCGTCGGGACGTGCCTCTGACTCGATATCCATAGACGATTTTCCGCCATTGCCCACAGAAACTTCGTTTGCGGGAAAGTCGGTACGCACGAGCCCCGGGCCGGGGTCATCGCTCTCAGAGATGGTATTGCAAATGAGGCGCGTGCAACGTACGTCATCTTGGGCTTCGGTGAGACGCATGTCGTCGGGACGCTTGCTAAACACAATGCTCCAACAGTGCAAAGGGAAAGAGCTGGGCCCCAAAACCCAAGCACCCCCGCGGAGGATTCAGAGGCACCCCCGGCGCACACCGGGAACCTCGGAAATGGAAATGAGAATGGCGACGCAAATCACAGAGACGCTGATCAACACAATGAGGAACAGGAACAACCACGTCTCTACAGGAAGGGAAAGAAATACAGAGCACCAAAAAACGGCAGAAAAGGTCCGAGCATGCGCACCAACCTTATCAAGCAGCATCCAGCCAAATATAATAGATTCGCCACAGTAAGCCCAACGCCATTCAGTGAATCCAGGCAGGAGCGCCGACAGAACAGAGGAAACCAAATGGCAGTGCCAGGAAGACTGAAACCCACCCTCCAAAACCTCGAGGGGTGCGGCGCCTTGGCAGCGGGTATCCAAGAGACGCGCCCCCCAGAGGGATGGGTAACGTGCGACCCTTGCTACGTGCTCCTCGGACCACGTAAAACGCACCCGGTCACCAAGCAGCCCCTGAGCGGCTGTGCAATTGCGATCCACCGGACAACCCCCAGGGGGCGCATCGCAGTCACCTCAGTAAGCGACAGGCTCACTGCGGCAAGAATCGATCTCAGCCCGCAGCCAATCTTTCTAGCGAGCATATATGCACCGACAGAATTTGGCCCTGCAGCTGGCAAGGATGAGTCCTATAGCAAACTGCAGGAACTCACATTGAGCACCCCAGCAGACTGTACGCTTTTGCACGCGGGAGACTTCAACGCAAAAGTGGGACCATCCATCGAGTTTCGGGGAGTGTGTGGCAAAAACTACCCGGCAGAGATCAGCGACAAAGGACGCAGGCTACCAGCACACTGCATGAAATTCGACTTGACATTGCCCAACACCAACTTCCAGCAGAGGGGGGCCAGATCATGGACCGCCTAACGCACGGGCAACCCTACCACCGCAGTGAAGAACCGATTGCACCACGCGGTATGCCGAAAAGCAGATCGGATTCATTTCACAAACGCGTACGCAAACCCTTTCATCGATCTCACGTGCACGAATTCACAGGGAGGAGACACGGACCACCAGGCAGTGGTAGCCACAATGAGGTCCCCCCCCCCACCACCACCAAAAAGAAACCAATGATGAAAAAGAAACTTAGACCATAGGAAATGGAAATATTTGGCCAAACCGACCATTTCCATTTCCAACCCTTGGAAATGGAAATATTTCCAAATTTCACTGGAAATGGAAATTTTGATGGTCCAGTCATGAGCACACGAACCATTACATCGTGGTAAATATGTGCGGAAACGCGTTTTCTCGCGAAGAGAACGCGATTCCGCACCCTTTCACTACTTTTCATCCACGAAAGTACGAGAAAAATCTGGAAATATTTCCAAATTTTGGAAATATTTCCAAAACATCAAAGGGTACTACCTTTAGTTTTTTGGAAATATTTCCAAATTTTTGGAATGGACCTTTAGTTTTTTGAAAATACTTCCACATTTCTGGAAATATTTCCAAAACTTTGGAAATATTTCCAAAACTGTCCCCTTTCATTTTTAATCATTTTTTGCAATATTTCCAGATTTTTGGAACTACTTGCAACACTTTAAAGGCCCTGGAAAACCCCTTCGGGGAATCAATGATTGGCACTGACAGACGCCCGGCATCTTGTGACAACTTTTCGTCACTGCGTCCTAACTTCGTAGCTTGCATGCGCGGCGATCTAAGTGGAGCACTTACGACCAGCCGCGCCTTTGATGGCGACACCGATTTACACGTACTTGACCCCAAATCGCAACTCTTCATTGCCTTATGACATTTTATTAATTAATTGAGACACTTTATTTAACTTCTTAGAGCATAGGAAATGGAAACCGAAATTTGACTTCCAATGAAAATCATTTCAAGTTCCAAAATCTGAAAATATTTGGATATATTCCTTTTTTTATTTTTGGGAATGCTTCCATCCTGTTTCGGAAGTATTTCAACCAATTGATTTTTTGGAAATGTTTCCAGATTATGGGGCCAAAAGAAACGGGCCACCCGGCCTGCACAACACTTGATTAACCCCTGACAAGCGGGTCACCCCTAGACGAGCGGGATTTTTCGTTCTGAACCTCAGCTGCTCATTCGAACTTGGGGCGCTTCAGGCGACGCGCCAGCAGACGGTCAGCGCTGGCCGTGCCCGGCATCATCTCGAGGCTGGCCAGGGACTCAACCTCAACGTCGGCCGCGGCGAGGTCCTCGTCGATCGCGTCGGCGGAGTCGTTGGTGTCGGGGGTGGCACGCTTCAGGGGCGCACACACGCCTCTGGGGGTCGACGGTGTCACCTTAATTGTGATTTGAATTTCATCTTGCAAATCAAATCGAATCACCGACATCCTTGAATTGTCATAATTGATAATTCCCCGACATCCTCCTCCCCTTCAACTTTTGCATGTGACTTCAAGTTTCCGACTCACCAAATTTCCGACTCGAAATTTCGCCAAATTTCAGACCCGAACTTTCGCCAAATTTCGACTAATTTCTTAGACGAGCCCAAATCTCACCAAATTCCCGACTCGAATTTTCACCAAATTTCCGACTTGAATTTTCGCCAAACTTCCGACTTGAATTTTCGCCACATTATTCTTCCTCTGCCGGCAGCAGATGATCGCGTTCGGAATTACCGATCATCTCCACCAACGTCGGGAGCCAAGGACGTTCCACGAACGCTCTTGGATGCACCGAAAAAAACTCTGATCCTTCCAGGCCCCGGTTTTTGTTTTGTAGCTCGAAATCGAGTCACCCTCCAACAAATTCTTCACATCTTTGACATAAAGTCTCTGAACGTCCGAAAACCTACACACCCCATGAATGCACAGTAGCATTGCAGCGCAAAACAGCCTATCGGGCTCAGTGACGTCGGCACCGAGGCCGCAGACCATTCGCTGCAATGACCGCTGCGCCGAAATCGGAATGGGGCGGGCTCGGCTCGGCAGGTGACCAAGTTCTAAGGCGTTCTTCGCCGCCAAAGCGTACAAGAGCTGAAACTCGCTCGATTCCATGACCAGGCCCAAATAGTTCTGAGCCCAACGAAAAGAAGCGATGACTTTCTTGATCGAACCGGCGCCTCGCTTGCGAGATTGCTCGCGACCCCGATTCTTACAAGCCAAGTCCTCGTAAATTCGTTGTGCAAAGAGCTCGATCCGGGCGATGCCAGGGCCTGCTCCCGTGTGCGAATTCCACGGGTCAACAGATTGATCAACACAAAACTTTCCGAATTCGACCAAAGGGCTCAACATTTGTTTGATTTACGGTCCACTAAGTGTGCCCCCCGTGACTGCAGTAATTGCTTGATTATGGGTTAGACCATTTTCAAGACCGACGCGGGAATGCCGGTGCCCGATAGTACTGGAAAGGCCCATACGCGTGGCGAGAGAGAGAGAGAGCTTCGAGGCCCGCGTCGAGACGTGCCTCTGACTCGATATCCATAGACGGTTTTCCGCCATTGCCCACAGAAACTTCGTTTGCGGGAAAGTCGGTACGCACGAGCCCCGGGCCGGGGTCATCGCTCTCAGAGATGGTATTGCAAATGAGGCGCGTGCCACGTACGTCATCTTGGGCTTCGGTGGGGCGCATGTCAGTGCGCTGACAATTTGTTCAGGTTTGAAAATTGCAGATACTCGAGATTCCCCAAGGCTGCAATCACCCATGCACGGATTCCCTTTGAATAAAGGGCTCTCGCCACTTGCTCCCCCGAAGGGTCACGGATACTCACCTCTAAGTTGTCAACGAAAAATGCACCAGGACATGCTTGGAGCCCCCGAGGAATTGGGTCCCAGTCATCGTTCACTGATAACATTTCGTTCTAGACAACTTGGTTGGGCCCGGTCTTCTTCGGCTAATTCAGAGATCATGGACGGGGTCATAATTGGGAGTAGGATCACGAGGACGGACGACCACGTGAGCGATGATTTCATTCGAACCGTTGCCAGGTTACGAATATGAATACGCAAACTTTACGTTTTCAAGCGGTTCAAAACTTAGCAACCCCCTCCACCCGCCGGTCCACGCTGGCCTGCGGGTGGGGGGTGTAGTACGTTTGGGAGGGGGCGCCGCCCTCTTTTCTGTCTTTATTCTGTCTTTTAGAGACAGAACAAACGAACTACGTAGCACCGAGGACCCGATTCCGGACGAAGTTAATAATCAAGAAGTACTATTAAGCCGAGGTGAAACCAAAAATTGGGCAAAGCCAAATACACCGCGGAAAGCGACAGGTGTCTCTGGCTTACATGACGTCAAGAGTCAACGCGATGTCCTTGGTGGTGGCATGCTCGCCGAGGAGGCAACCGCCCTTGAGCCATTGAGACATAAACTCCGCCAGAGCCTAATCCAAAACACAAGAAACTACGTTCGGAATCGGCTCATTTACGTTCGAAGCAAAAGACGCGCTAGCCAAGCTCAGAATCTGCCTCGAGGGCTTCTCAACTACGCGTAAACCGGTCGATGACGAACTAACCACTCAAACGGGAACAAATTATTGCAAATTACCTTGCCCGTCTTGGTCTTGAACTCCAGCCAGGAAAGGCCATCGTCCGTGACCGCTGCGTTTGGCATACCGGAGAAACCCGGAAAGCCGATGCGGAGGGAAACCATCGCTGTTAGAGACGGTGGGGCTTCGATGCTCGGGGGGGAACCCGAGGTCGAAGACGCAATCCGTACATCAACACCGGTTTAGGACATTAACATACCAGGACAATCTTGTTCCGCGACCAAGATCTGATGGGCCCCAAGATTTCTCAAGTCATTGACAATCTTTCGCTGGTCACTGGGACTCTCCGTCCCCCAACGGCTTGGGGTACCTGCGATATTCGACTCCCCCTCAACCCATTCCACCCATAAATGGAGGCTCAGGATTTCCGTCCATTCTAAGATGGTGGAGATGGTGATGCGGGTGTCTTTTTCTCGGGCGCTACCCCGACAGAGCATCGCGAAAATGTTCGAAGAATCCACAAATAAAACGACTCTTGTCCCCTTAGGCATACTTCGAAGCCAGGTGAAAATACCAAGCAAAGCCCCATATGCCTCGATGTTGACAATATGACGCTTCGGAGCCTTCTTACCAGTTTTCCGACACTTCACAGTTTTCTTCCACTGGTCCCGCACACCGGAAGGTACGGGGCTGTAGCACCATTGTTGCAAACCGGACCATGGGACTCGAATTAGGCAACCCGTACCGAACGGTTTCCCTGGTGTCTCCATGCCGTCTGTGCACAATGTGACGTGCGTTCCAGCCGGAAGTCTAGGTCTTAAAATCCTAGGACTAAGGTCGACCAACGCCTGACGAAGTCCTAACAACGCGTCCAAAAGCCGCTTGTTCTCGGGTAAGAAGCGTGCTACCTTGTTATGTGGACCTTTCATGTGTTGTCTATCACTCACCTCCTGCAACAAACCTCGTAAGGAATGTTCGAACAAATGCGAAATCAAAAACAAGAGCGCTCCATACAACTTCCCGGCAGCCCCCGGTCTCAAAGTGTTGGCTCTGGCAGCGACGTCAGTCTGAGCGATGCGACGTGCAGCTTTCAACTCCGGAACAGAGACCTCGGGCACCTCGGGAACGAGGTCGTACTGAACTCCTGGCACCACAGGTGCTTGCGAAACCTGATCCCTTTTATCGTCAGTCGCGAAACCAGCGAGGCGAAAAATCGCTTTCATACAGTACATCGCACCCGGGGCTGTGGAAAGACGCTCCATTAGAAAATGGTCGTCCATATAATACTCCGCAGGAAAGCGTAGTATTGATCGTGCGATGGACCGTATGGGGGCGTTCAGTCTACAAAAATTATGGACTGACGCGACGGCCCCAAAGCAATGACCTCTCAAAACAATCCAAACTTTACGTTTTGACACAGGGTCAAAGTTGCTTGTGACGCAATAACGACGCTCCGACCATCGTACTGGTATTGTACGATAAGCCTCCGATTGGTCTATCGCTGCTCCCCCGAGTTCACACCCGGGAAACAGCTCTTTCAACAACCGGATTGCCGCGGCGTTCTGGTCTGTGGTGGCACAGCGCATGCGCCCTGTGACCTTTGCCGCCGAGTTAACCCCCGAAGCGGCACCATCATCCACACCTCGTACCTTTGTGTTCAAAACCAAAACCTTGGAACCGTCAGGGGAAATTTCAAATGAGGGCCTTGGTGTCGTGACTGCAAACCGCGGGGTAGAATGCCAAGCGGAGGTACCTAAAAAGGCACTAACTTCGCTTTTTTCATAAAACGGCCCATCGGCCCATCCGCGATCTAAATCACGGCACGTGACCTTCCAGAGTGCATGTGCTTCTTCCGAAGGGACTTGTCTCGCTTTGGCCTCAGCATTCATGCTCCCCCTCTGGTTGGCTAGTTCCTCTTTTGAAATCTTCCCCAAACTCGCCTCCTCGGGTGTCAGAGTCGTCCAGAGTCCACATGGGGGTAAGTCCCCGACGAGCTCCAACCCCTCTCCGAGGAGGCGGACATAGTCTGTGTCCTTATGACCAGTAAGGCGAACCATCTCATCGAGGAACTCAAGATTCGCCGTCAAATCTTTCTAAGACTTGCGCAAAACTTGTTGAATCCTCGGGTCCTGCGCAACGAGTCGTTCCCGATTTTTCAACTCGAGCTCCGAAGCACGATGGAAGAGGTATGCCATTGCTTCGGCGCGTTGTTGATTGACCTCCTCAGGGGTAGCTCTCGCATTGTCACGCAAAATGGTTTGGAGGTCCTCCGGTACGTTTGACGGCATATCGAACGGGTGGGCCACCTTTTCTGTAGAAAACTTCAGATGATCAACGCGGTCCAGGCCAGGTGGAACCTGCCTTAACCGAACACCAGATTTTGGCTGGGCCCCGATCTCCGGCGCACGTGACCGTTTTGTCGAGACGGGGCCTTCACCGGACCACGTGGCCCGCAAGGGGTCGACCGGATGATCCGTGGTGGACGGATCATCAAGTGCCGCCTCGTCTGAGTGATTCAAACACAGGGCTTCGGGTTTCTTGACGTTTCCCGAAAATAAAAACTGCGCCACCCGTTGCTCGAACGGATCCGACGAGTTCAGACTCGGCTGAAAAGAAGTCACGAACGGGTTTTGCGAAATCGTGGAAAGGTTGGCAATCGATTGATCTTCCAATGGACTCAATCGTTGACCTTTCGGAGGAACGGTAAACGGCCGGGCCCCCGGAAAAAAACTTGAGGTACTGATGAAACCCCTGAGAACGATCTAACGGGTCGATTCTCGGTAACGAAAGGGAGCAGATTACCCTCGGCCGTGGGCGAACCCACCGAGGGAGGAACTAGTTTCCCGGGGCCACTGGGGGCTTCGGGCACCAACGGCCCTTAGGATGCTCGGCCAAGGTCTTGTGACACTGGAAACAAGTCTGTTTTTCGCGAGGGCCCGTGGTCGTTGCATTACCATTTGCCGACGCACGTGCCGCGGCCTTGGCCCGTGCCTTAGCGCGCCTTCCAGTCCCGGGCGGATTCTGGACCTGTTTTGGTGGCGAATCATTCAAAGGCTTCGAAAATGTCATCACGTGCTGCAAATCCGAATTTTGCTGCTGACTTCCGAAATTCGATCCCTTGCCACCGGTGACACGACAGAAGGTTCCGGAAGGGTGTTCGGACAAGTGTTTTCCACACTCAAAACACATCAAACGAGGCCCTGCGTCTGTGCGCTGACGCTTCGTGTCCGGGGTCTTGCTGAGATTCCCTCCCTGCGTTTTTTCGATTTCCGTGGGCGGTTCCCAGTGAGACTGGACCATCCAAATCTCCTGAACGTCCAAAATCATTTCGACTGTGGCATCGAGATTCTCGGGCTGAGTAGTCAGAGCCTCGTTCATGATTGCATGTCGTACAAGATGAGGGTAGTCACGGACTTGACCCTACGGGAGCGTAGGGTCGAGAACCGGTCGATGTGCTTTTTCGCGATATCGATTGAAATTGCTCTGCAAATCACGTACGATACCATAAGACCTTGCAGGAAAAGCGTCAATTCCTCGTATGTCTCGGGCTTTTTCCGCTTGTCCGTAGGGTTACGGGACGAGGGAAGATCCTCAATACGGGTCATTGCCCACTCCCCCCTTGCGATCTGTTTCGAAGAGTCTTGCACGAACTTTGCCAAAGGCATGCAACGGAGATCGAGGGCAGGCCAATCATTACGAAGGTTAAGGAGCCGTTGACTGAGTTCCGCCTGGGTCATGACCCCCTTTGTTTTGAGGTCATGCGCCACGGTAACCTCCTTACGGGCTTCTTCTTCGATTTGAATCCGAGATTGGGTGGCCAAACGCTCGGCGGACGAAG
>Ga0099798_10734_pt1 | contig 10378 bp, 7 predicted proteins | sample Uncmet_Sort29A_1_FD_89870 | JGI IMG/M metagenome (GOLD analysis project Ga0099798, IMG submission 89870) | Marine eukaryotic communities from CALCOFI LINE 67, Pacific Ocean - CN13ID_Sort29A_1 | ecosystem: Environmental > Aquatic > Marine > Oceanic | place: Pacific Ocean: Monterey Bay | collected... | reverse complement strand
GAATTAGGGACTCGAGCATGTACACGTACGGTTGGTGGGGGCCCATCTGTTACCCAGGTCCCTGGCACGTGAAATCGTCTACATACATGTCATGTGTGGGCAGTCTTTAAATTTACATTGCTCCAAAGTGCTTCATTGGCTTGGTTCCAGTACAACGCCGGGAGTGCGCAATCTGGCGATTCGCTCGCAGGGCTGTGGCCAGCCGACGGCATCTGCACCGGCGTCAGGGCCGGGCCCTGGAACATCTTCCACACCACGCGGCAAGACGCGGTGTCAGCATGCTCCTGGAAACGAGGAAACGTTGGACGGTAGGAAAGTAGGAGAGTAGGAGAGTATGAAAGTGGACATTGTGAATACGAAATTGGAGACTAGGAGACTGGAAGATTGAAACTATGAAATTAGAAGATGAAACTACGAAACTAGACCCATCAATTCTCAAACGATACTTGAGCCCGTGCGCCTACCATACATTCACTGCCAATTGTTCCAGCTGGTCGGGCTTACAATGAGATGAATCGATTGATGTAGCGATGCCCAGAATGGTGAGAAATCACTGAGAGTGCAACGGTGGCCGCTGCGGAACGGGTCCAGCCTAGTCCCTTTGCTCAGCATGTCTCTGCCTCTAGATTGATCTTAGATCATCTACCGTCAAATTGGCGGTCGTTTGCCGTTTCAACGGCTTCTCAGCCCGAGCGACCAGAATCGCCCCGATCTTCCTTCGGAACTTCCACGGACCGCTGCTCCCCCATTACGCGCGGCGCGGGACCAGCACCGCGTCCGTCGTGCACTGCGGCGCGAGGAGCACCCCCTTCTCGGTGAGGTGCGCGCGGACCTGCTTTAGGTAATTTAGGTAATTTTCCCACTTTCTGAGCGAGCGAAGCGAGCGAAGAAAGTGGAAAAAGCGAGCGGAGCGCCTAGTATATACTAGGCGCTCCGCTCGCTTTTTCCAGTTTCTCGTCGCTCGCTTCGCTCGCTCCTCGAAACTGTATTAAATACCCTAAAATACGCTAAAAATACCTGTAATAAACTCGTGGCCAGGTGCGGGGCGCGGAATCAGCGCGCTCTCCCCGTGGTCGCTAGCCGCGGTGGCAGGGCTAGGCGCTGCCCTTTTCTGTCAACTGGAACCGCCGTAGCCTGGTTGCTCCGCGCGCACCATCCCCGCTTGGAAATAACGCTCTTTAAACGGTTTGACATACTCGAGTACTTACAGTAGCAACACATGTTAGCGGCTAAAATGTGGAAAACAGTTGAGCTATGGTTGGAGAAGAGAGCGACCAAGCGACGCGAGCGACGAGAAATTGGAAAAAGCGAGCGGAGCGCCCCCGCGTTCACTGAGAGTGAAGGCGCTCCCGCGTTCAAGGCGCACGGCTTTTGGTTTGCAGGATGCCGGGTGAAATGCGATTTGCATTTTGAGTCCGTCGTGCGCGCTGCATGACCCGAATGTGGAAGCTCTGCGCGAGCCTCGCGGAAACTGGGAATCTGACCAGAATTCCCAGTTCGAGGAGCGAGCGAAGCGAGCGACGAGAAACCGGAAAAAGCGAGCGGAGCGCCTATCGTTCCTAGCGGCGGGATAGCACATCTTCGATGTCAGAGATCTGTTAGGGATCACGACGTGTCGCGATGGGCGGTTAGCGGCAAATGAAAAAAAAACATGTTCGTTCTTGGGTCGCGCTTGCGCTTCGTGGCATTGAAGGTGGCGGTGGGCTCCAGACTTGTTTGGTGTACTAATTCCTACCGGTTTCGACTTCTTCGCGGGCAGCTGGCTTGCTCGGCCACAATGTTTTGCGTCAAGCTTTTTGTTTTTGCAGCCCACACTGTCACACCAAGTACGGAGGCCAACCTTACAGTTCGAAGTCAGCTAACGGCGAGACACGCAGGCACCATTGCGCTGTGTTGGAAAGCGCTCTAGCGTACGGCATTTACGATTATGCGGTCTAGCGTAAAGCATTTTAATACGATTTCGATTTTTAGAAGCATTGGTATGTCATGCTGAGTTGGAAGGCTCTCGTGCGTGGTAACAGGCAATGTGTTTTCTGCATTCTATTCAATTGACAATTTGTGGATTTCGAATAACACATACAGTACGTAATACGCATTTAGCTAAATAATGCATGTTTACATTGACAATTTTGTTACAGTGCAGCTATGTGTATGGCTTGCACGAGGTTCGGGAGAGCGGGCTTCGAATATGCAGGCGCTTTTGCGTGCAGACTATCCCACGTATCATGATCTCTTTATCCGATATTAAAGCGAGGTTACGTAGTTGATGATAATATAACAATGACATGTATTTCTGCGGGGAATTTCCGAATCCCACTTCCTTTGTTGTGACTTGTCAATTTGAGTTCAATTCCGATTTTCGTTGACGATATGCAGCCAGATAAGTTCCGACCGCGGATCCGAATCTCTGAAAACCCAAATGCTTATTTTCTCTGTTACGTATCCATAATTGTAACGAATGCCGATTATACGCCGGTTCGTATTACATTGAAGGATCAGGGCATGGTCCCGACAGAGCCCAAACGGTACCCGACCATTATTGTACAGTGTCACGTTTTGATGAGTATTCGGTACGTAGGTATACAGCCGGAAAATACATTGAAAGATCGAAAATTTGATTCGTTTATAGCATGTGTACATCGAATTAGCCAAGACATTGCGTTCCATGGTTCATATTCATAGTTCTTGGAGGCCGTATCATATCCAACTTGGTACTACCACTGCACAAGGCACTTTGGGCCATCTTATGAGCGCATCCATCCACAGCACGACGGAATGGGCGGATTGGCGGCGGATCGTGCCGATTCCGGTATACGTACATTGTACCCAGTATTTCGGATCGTGCCGATTCCGGTATACGTACATTGTACCCAGTATTTCAGTTACATTACAAAACCCCACCATTGTCCGGATCGAAGATCGTTTGGGGAACAGGCGGCCTGATCGCGCTGTCATGCAAATTTCGTCAACGCTTTCGTGTTCGCCGAGGCCAGATGTGCTCAGGTCGCGCCGCATCTTCCAGCACGACATGCGGTTCCAGCTCTTCTCTTGCAACATCCAGTCGATCCACTGGGCCCACAAGGGCGACACGATCAGCCTTTTCATCTTTTCGTTTACCCCGCATAGGCTAACACTCTCCCGGCGGTCCACGAGCTCCGGAACATGTGGGGCCAGTACCGCGCGGACACGCAGGCGGAGCGGCGCCGCCTGGGCTACTCGGAGGCACGGGCCACCATCATTGCACCAGTGGGACCCAGGAAGAGGTTCTTCCCTTCGCATGCTGTTCGGCAGCGTTGGCATGGCAGCTGGTTGCGCGGACCCTACGTCGGTGGCCCTGCTGGCTGGACTTGGGCGATGGCGGCGTGGCGACGATCCGCGGGGCCGAACGTTACTAAGTACGCGGCTGTCGTAGTACAGCAGTGAGGGTGAGTTTGAGAGTTTTGAGGTGAAACACGCGAATTTTCCTCATTTTCCTCGAGCAGCGGGCGAAGCTCGGGCCGGGCATACGTTTCCAGTAGTAAGCGTGCAATCCCGGAGCCTATACGGCTGGACGAACCGACCGTCGACCTTCGACCTTCGGGAAGAGCTCCGAGAGCTGGATAGAATCGCGACTATTGGCGAGTATGCGCGTTGTGCCGGGCACTCCGAAGGCGCGTAATTAATCTCTACTACGTACTTCGTTTTTTTAGCGACAGTAGGTCATCCGATACCTTGTCGGAAAGTTGACTTGAGTACGCTGGAAATGGGGAGGAAGTTGCCACGCTCGAACTCTTCGCAGGGGTTATGTTGTGTTGAGAAAGGTCAAGTCCTAGAGGCGAGGTCGGGACGGAGAAAAACGTTTGGGCTCAAAAGTCTACGCAGCGATCGTGCCCTTTGAATACTCTTTGTACGTACGCAAAATATGAAGTCGCGCAAGAGTGCTTGCCCTCGACGACCGTAGCTAACCAAAAGTTTCCCAGTTTCGAGCGAGCGAAGCGAGCGACGAGAAATTGGAAAAAGCGAGCGGAGCGCCTACTAGATGGGTATTATTCCCTTTGGCAAAGCCAACCATAACCAGCCGGAAAGATATATCCCGGCCGCCAGGGGCCAAAAAGTTTGTTGTTGTGCGTTGTGCGTTGTTGTTGCAGAGCCCTCCAAAATCGCCGCGTCCTGTACCAAAACGCAAGTCTCTTCACTTACAGTGATTTTGCTAGCAAGTCTCTGCACTTACAGTGACTTGCTATATTACTCCAATTGAGGCTCAAACCCAATAAGGGTACGGTGCGAAATAAGCGTACGGTAGGTGCCCCTGGAGGCTCAAACCCAATAAGGATACGACTTTGACGAATTGATTTGAAAATGAAAATCCCTAAGGTATTTCAAAGGGATTTGATAAATTATTTAAAATATCTAGGGGGGGCCCAAACGACAAGGAAGGCTTGGTCAACTATGTTTCGCTGTATCTTTGGGGGGCAGGCGATTTTGGGGGCGAAAAATGAAGGGAAAATGAAGCAATTCGGGAAGCGCTTTGGGGGGGCTGCACATTTGGATGGCGTCAAAAATGCTTGTTGAAATCACTGTAAGTGCAGAGACTTCAAAATCGGTAGCAGACGTAGCGATAAATGGACCATCCAAAGGTGTACTTGACCGTAGTACACCTTTGGATGGGGGTCACATCTATAGCTATAGTCCCCCCCCCCCGCCCCGGCCTCTGACACAGATCCCGGCGAAATCGGCCAAAACCCTGCCCCGCCCTCTTTTTGGTTACGAAACCCTCTTGACGTAAGTCGTTTGGGAAAAATCCCTAAGGCTTTTCAATGGGTTTTGAAAAACGAAAAATCAAATCGAAGGGATGTGAAAAATGCAAATATTTGATATGACAAAATGAAAATCCCTAAGGTTTTTCAAAAGGGTTTTGAAAAATCACGTTCTTGCTAAATAAGCGTACGGTAGGTACCCCCAGGGACCCAACCCTAATAAGGGTACGGTGCGAAATAAGCGTACGAATCGATAGGTGCCCCCCAGGGACTCAACCCTAATAAGGACGACTCGTACGGCTGAAAAAAAAAAGGAGTATTCATATAATTATGATAGTCGCTCCGCTCGCTTTTTGCACTTTCTTCGCTTGCTTCGCTCGCTCAGAAAGTGGCATGCGAGTCAGAATAGTCGCAGGTCGCCGTTTCTCTTGTCGCTGGCGGCCACGATGCTGATCCACGACAAATGCGAGGGCGACTGCGAGGTCCTTGCAGGGACGTCGCTTTTGGACGCTGCGGACGTACCCCCAAAGCACCCGAACCCACCCTCCTGAACCGGAATTAGAGATCTAAGGATCATATGATAAATTATAATGGGCGCATATATACAAAATAAGGGCCGTGTATACGGTGGGCCCATGTAAGAAAGGCCGTATACACTGTGGACCCATATAATAAGGGCCTTTATATTCTACGTATTACTAAGCGCATTTAGATCTCTAATTTCTGTGGGTTTGGGTTCCAGGTACCGTACTGCCCGGCGGGGTCCCTCAGTCCGGAGTTCAAACGTCGCGGCTGCGCGCTTGCAGAGCACGGCGAAGCCAGCAACGCGCAACTGGGAAATGCGAGCGGAGCGCTTGTTACATTCAAATAGACGATAGACGCTCCGCTCGCTTTTTCCAGTCAAATAGCGATGAAAAACTGGAATAATAGACGCCCCGCTCGCTTTTTCCAGTTTCTCGTCGCTCGCTTCGTTCGCTCCTCGAAAATAATACGCGGGCCGTGGTATCGAGAACTGCTGCTTGCAGTTTCAAGACGCCGATACTCCAGACCACCAACCACCCTAAGCATGACTTGAACACTTCCTTACCAGGATCCAACTGGCAAGATATCTAAACCCGCCCGAAATCCGAACGACGGAGATACGTACCCGAAACAACCGAAATAGGTTGATCAGCTAGGCGTTCGTTCTGTCTTGCCTGGGCGTCGTTAGGCGTGATCTTTCGTACCGCTCCACTCCGCTCGCTCTTTCCAGTTTCTCGTCGCTCGCTTCGCTCGCTCCTCGACACTGGGAGCTTTGCGAACTCGCTGAAGGCGTCGGATCCGAGCGCGAAGGCGTAGCCATCCGAGCGCAACACGACGGTGTGGTCGCCGCCGCACGCCGCGCGCGTGTAGAGCAGCGGAGGTTCCTCTCCGCTCGCTCTTTCCAGTTTCTCGTCGCTCGCTTCGCTCGCTCCTCGACACTGGGAATTTCGTTCTGTCCTGCCTGGGCGTCGTTAGGCGTAGTCCGCGCGGATTGCGAGGTGGCATACTCGCTTAATCCTATGGCTCCCACGTCCCATATGGGATTGCTCATGGGACGGGTTTTGGGGCCATGGGATTGCTCTTGGGACGGGTTTTGGGGCCCTGTTATATATACGTAGTAATAAGGGCGTTATACAATAACCTTAACAAATAAGTTGCGAAGCCATTTTGTGAAAATATCGACCCCCCCAAAAAGTCGATTTTTTCATGTTGCATTTCAGGCTTTTCGAAAACCCCGCACCCGGGATTTTGGATTGTTTTTTTGCGATCCCGAAAAATAAAAGATTTTGGATTTTCGTAGATTTCCGCAAAAGTCAAAAACCGAACTCGGTTTTTTCCTTTTGTTCGTTCAAGGCTCGCCAAAAAAACTCGTTTTTTTTTTTTCAAACCCGCATTTTCGACTTTTCGAAACCCCCCACCCCAGGATCAATGATGGCGCCGGACAGACAAAACCGACGTCCCGCTGGGACTTCGCTCCCATCATTGATCCTGGGGTGGGGGGGTTTCGATAAAAACCGAGTTTTTATGGCGAGCCTTGAAACCGGGTTCGCCATAAATACCCGTTTTTCTCGAAGCGAAATGCATGACACGTCATTTCGAAAACCGGAAAAATTGGATTTCGAAAATCATAAAAAAGGGATCGAGTTGGATTTCAAAACAAAAATGAAACTATTTTCATTTTTTAAAAATACATATTTTTCTGGGGAAAAAGCATAAAAAAGTGTCAAGTTTATTTTGTCCAGGGGTAACTACCAGGGCTCGAGACAGTGTTCTTGGGTGAGCACTGGGAGCGCGCAATGGCGCGCGCGCAAGCGATGGCGGCACAGACGGTGCACGAGAACGCGCAGGCGTTCTGGTGACGGTCGGGGGAGTGGCGAGAGGGACAAATTTGCCCCCACACTGCCACCAAAACTCCAATCCCCTATACAGCGAGCATACAGCACAGTGCACTCTCTGCCACTCCGAGTACTTACGAGAATCGACTTCCTCTGCCACCCAAATCTAGGCAGAGTTCATATCTGCCTATGTTCAGTTATAGGAGTGGCGCGGCGGTGCAGGGGACCCAAACGACAGAAACACGGACGGGGTACTCCACAAGGTGGATGCAGCATAGACGTAAATTCCAGGAATGGACTTACAAAAATGGACAACTCCCGGACCTACCCCCATCTAGCGAAACAGCTGCGCTAAAACCTGCCACCCTAGAAGCCTACCGACACTCCCATCATTATGGCAAGCTCCCATCCCCAACAGATGTAGACATGCGCACCATTAAATTGCACGCCCTTCAGCGGAAGCGACAGCGCCACAAACTTAAGGTACGGCTCGCTAAATTAGCTGCCACTCCACCCGAAACCGACGAACTGGAGGACCGACCATACCAGCTCGTCACAGTACAGAACAGCCAGCCGACAGCTGATCCCCAGACCACAGCCCAGCCCCCGCGACCCAAAAAGACAATGAAAGACTACTATCCCCAAGTCCCCCCACCCGAAAGGACAGACAAAATTGCCCAAACTAAGCATACCACCCAGACGCGCATAAAGTTGACACGTAAGCAACAGCAGGCCGCCGCCACTCAGACCACCCTAGCCGAACATGAAAGGTCTCACCAATCCTACATATCTAATTCCGACAAAAAGTTAGACCTTACGTACAATCGCAACTTTCTTTTACAGGTTCAACACCAGCTGAAAGTATGGGCCCCACCCCGCCCCTCCAGTCCTAGGAGTAGGACTAGGGAGCCCGGATTCGCCGAACCTCCATACTCACACCTGCACGGACCATTGACAACCCAAGATCAGTCGGCGTCCAAGACGGGACGGGTAGCCCACACCCACACACACACGAAATACCCGAGAAGCCAGGAAGCACGGCAACGCCGATGCAAGAATCGGGCATTCAGACGCCGGATAGCACGTCGAAATTTCCGACTACTAGTTACCTGCGCGGACCTGGCCCCCCGCTCGCAGGCAAAGTACAATCACGACAAAACCAAAATGAAACGGGCCTACAAAGCCTCCAATGGAAAACTACTGCTTGCAACTATTAAGAAACAGTGGCAGCCACCACACCGCCACCAGACGGCACAGCATGAGCCCAATCCCCAAAGCGGAGACCCAAACACGAAACGTCGGACACTTAAAATAGTTACGTGGAACATAGAGGGACTGACTCAAACCAAAGCAAACCGCGGACGACCCGGTAAATTGGCGGAACTGACACGGTATATGGCAGAACAGGAAATCGACATACTGCTCCTGCAAGAGACATACGTACTAGGATCTCCCACCTACTCCACGGAACAGGGCAAATACACCGTATACCTCTCGGGCTCGGAGCCAGACCCCAATAACCCCCGCATGAAAGAGAAGGCAGGTGTAGGCGCAATCCTCTCCCATACTGCACAAGCCGCCCTACAGAACATCACAGCACACAGCGCTCGACTGCAGACCCTACGCTTCCGTACCCAAGGCGGCATCTTGAATATCGCCAACGTCTATGCCCCTCAAAATGGAAGATCCCTGGCGGAAAGGCGCCAGTTCTATGAACAACTCCATGATGTAGTAGCAAGGCACCAAGGCCGGCACCCGTACTACATAATCGGAGACCTCAATGCTCGCATTCATAAAGCCTACCCAGACGAGACCTCCTTTTTTGGTCCGTATATTTATGGAGACCCGGAATGGGAACCGCGCGCGACCGTCTTAGCTAACAAAGGCCAAAGCCCCAGTGAAGACATAGTTAACACCAATCGACTCCTTCTGAAGGAGTTCTGCGCCAGCAACAGCTACTTAGTCAAAAATACTTTCCTCCAAAAAAACCCAGGCAAACAAATAACCTATGTGGACCCCAGCCAACCAAACAAAATGGCACCCCCCCGTGATCTACGCACAGGTAAAGTAACACGACACCCCACGGGGACCAAAAATTATCACTTTGCGCAGTTAGACCTCGTACTCGTGCAGCCACAGTGGGCACCCTCAGTCACAGATATCGAAAGCAAGCGTAGCCATTTCGTCTTCTGGACCAGACACTTTCCAGTCCACATAGACATTAAGTTGCGCCTGAGGGCGCACCGCCCCCACACCCGTAGCCGGAGACCCGAGGCTAGTATCCTCAACTCCCCCACAGCAGGCCCTACTAGGATAGAAGTAAAACAAGCCCTCCTGAACGCACTTCCGGCCCTTACAGGTACTGAGACAGTGGAAGAACTCTGGGCCGGTCTGACACATGCAACATACGAAGGCATGACCAAACTCCCCACCCCCGAACAACCCCCGCGGAGGCCCTATACATCCCCGCTTACGCTAACGCTCATTCAACAGCGCAATGCAGCAGAACGCCGCGGGGATCCACATGGTGCTAAGCAACTACAAAAAGCTGTGAAGAAGTCGGTGAGGAAAGACAAAGCCCAATACCTAAACGAGGCCTTGCAGAGCGGGAACTGGAGCTCCGTCGTCAAACACAAGAAGCCCTTCGCCCCACAGACACACCGACTGAAAGCCCCCGGGGGGGAGATAGTAGGCAGTGCAGATCTAGCAGAGGTGCAGGCCACCTACTATGCGAACCACCAATGGAACGTACCCCACCAACCCCAACAGCCAGCCCAGCGGCAACCCCTCCATCCTGTCAGCCAGCAGATCCCAACCGGCCCGTTCTCTATGCAGGAACTCCGAGAGACTCTTCAAAAACTTAAGACAAACAAGGCCCCTGGTCCAGACGGCATCCCAAATGAAATCTGGAAAATGTTGCTTAAAATCACAAAAGATCCGGACGCGAAAGACCTTGAACAAGACCTAAATGGACAAATCCTGGAGTACGTCCTTACTTTGATAAACACCATTCACCGCGAGAAAAAAATCCCGGACGCATGGAACGATGCGAATATAGCAGCCCTATTTAAAGGTGGGGACTCCTCAGACCCTGATCGATACCGCCCAATTGCCCTACTTATTACGGCTTACAAAATCTACACCCGCATGCTCCATCAGCGTCTTACCGTGGGCCTCGAAGAACGACTCAGGGAGACACAATATGGATTCCGCCCCAATAGGTCTGCCCCAGAGGCTATCGCGCTGCTACTCCGCCTCCTCGATCACTCCCTCTCAAATAAACAC
>Ga0099798_10733_pt1 | contig 10382 bp, 5 predicted proteins | sample Uncmet_Sort29A_1_FD_89870 | JGI IMG/M metagenome (GOLD analysis project Ga0099798, IMG submission 89870) | Marine eukaryotic communities from CALCOFI LINE 67, Pacific Ocean - CN13ID_Sort29A_1 | ecosystem: Environmental > Aquatic > Marine > Oceanic | place: Pacific Ocean: Monterey Bay | collected... | reverse complement strand
AAGAGTCCTAGTCCAAGTGGACTTAGTCCAGCTAATAATACTAATAGTCCGAGGAGTGCTGATTTAAGTCCTGATGTAGCAAGGATAGTTAGTCCATTAGATAAGTTTGAGAGTGGCGAAGATGGTGATCGATTGAAACCTTATGTAATGGGAACAGGGAGAGGAGGTTCTGGTTCGTTGGTATCGGTACCGGAAGAAAAAAAACAGCAGTCACAGAATCAGAGAGAGTCAGCTGCTGAAAAGTCAGCTACTGAAATGATGATACGGAATTCAAGTGCTAATTTGAAAGCTGGTTTATCAGATATTATGGAAGATTCTAATAATTCTAAAGTAAGTTCTAGTTCTTCTCGTCCTAGTGTAGGTGATGAGTTGAATTTAGAGTTCGTAAGTGCTACGGAAGATGAACACTTTGAAGGTCAGCATAACGCTTTTATGGATGAAGCTGAAGCTCACGGTGGAATGAGAATGTCTTCTGCTCCTTCTAATAGGAGTAATACTAATAGTATGAATGAAACCAATAATACCACACAGTTTAATACTCCCAATGTCAATGATGACTATTTAATACATGGACCATTGGATTCTAGTAGTACAGACTCTGATGATTTTGACAACATCTCCTCTAAAAAGGATCGAAGAAAAAAGAAGCGACTCCGAAAACGAAAAGAACAGTTCAAATGTACTCCTATGGAATTCGGTTGTGGAATCCTCTTCGCTTTCATCATGACTTCCCTCCTAGTCTCTCTTGTTGTTATCTATTATCTATATGGTTCCTACTCTTATTTCAAAAGAGATCTCGACCATAACTGGGGTTTCGTGTTCAAACAAGGAAGAGCTCCTGTCTGGCTGAACGAATTCGGAGAAGGTCGTCCACGAGGTTGGTGGACGAATATGATGAAATATATAAACGAGAATACGTTGGACTTTGCATATTGGCCTATTAATGGAAAGAAAACTTACGAACCTGATTCTGGAGAAGGTTATGGGTTGTTAGAGAGGGATTACGATGAGTATAAGTTCTTTAAAAAAACGAAAGATATCTGTCCGGATGTTACAGTGATAGAGAATAATGGAAGACAATATCCTGTCGCTGTAGTCGATGATTATCGAGCTGATGGGAAACCACCGCCATGGAGAGAAGATGAATATCGATAGTAGTAATATATAAAGATAGATTTAGATTAGTTGTCACTTGTGATTTCATTTGTTTTTGATTCTGTTCGTATGTCTACCCTTTAGTTAAGACTCACAGTAAGAGATTCTTGAGAGAGACGAACAAGGCGAGTTGTGGGATCATCATTCTATTAGAAATATGACATATAATATATATCATTACACTTTCTCTCTCAAGGCTCTGTTAATAAAAAATTCTATAATTTAATTAATTATTAGACTCTCACAATGGTTGACTTTTCTTTGTACTTTCCAGACAATCCGGAAGGTTTACACTTCTTCCAAGGCATAAGTCAAACAACGGTAAACGACATCTCGCTGATCCTTTCCTGTCTCCGTAATCAGCAGTACCAATTACCAGGCTACACATTTCCTATCAGGGAAGGCCCTGAAGAAACTGCTCAATACGATGATGTACATAAAGTCTTCTTTAAGATTTTTGACGTGGATCCCTATGAATTTGATGTGATAAGAGAAGAGGAATTAGATGTACCAGAAGCTGTCGGTAAGAGTGGCAGAGAAATCGAGCGCATACGCAGGGAAAATTATGAGATCATCAGGTCTGATAGAAAAGATAAGGTACGAAGCATGGCTAGGTTGGTGTGTATTCGTTTTCAGGCAATATCACTTTTGTTGGGCACGAGACCTCCGTTTCTAGTTTTGAGGTCTAAGGATCGCTTAGTCTCGAAGTATAGATTGAAAATCACAGAGAAAGAGTTTAGACATGAAGCAGCAAGGTTGGTGGATACAGCACTAGAAGAACGACAGAAAGCTGCAGGTGAATCAGAGGAATGCAATAAAGAAAGATTAGCTGAATCTAGGGCTGAAGAAGATGCTGTCGCAGATGATGCAAAGATTAATGATCTAAATGAAGATGCTATTATGGAGTTGGGACATCAGGAAGTGAATGCAGTAGAAACTAAGGAGGGTGATATCGCAAGCGTGCAAGAGAAACACGTGGAGGGAGATAGAAACCCAACTGTTAACATTAAACTAGAACCTCATAATGATACTGTTGACAACAACGGGGCAAAAGATCTGGTGAAGAAGGAACTGCAGTCTGAGATAAAAGTTAAAGTTGAACCAGTTGAAAACGCAGTTATTAAGAAGGAGATCAATACTACTATGTCGATTAAGGAAGAGCTGAAGGAGGAAGCTTGGAATCTCAGTCAGGTAGAATATCCTTTACTAAACTACAAAGAGGAAATGCATACTGATAGGTTAAGCAGTACTAATTGTGCTGTCGTCAAAGCTAAGAAGGAACCTGCGGAAGTCGCAGTCAAAAAGGAACTGCTTGCAGGTGATGCACTAGAACCGGTAGAGGAAGAAAACACTTTTTATGCTGAGCAAGCAAGGAAGTATCTCAAAGAAGAGGCAAAGATTAAAAAGGAATATATAGATCCAAACCGAGTGCAAGTAAAGCAAGAACTGAAAGAGCAGATGAAAGAAGATCTCGGTGAAAGTTTACAAGATCAGGTAGCAGCTGAGCGGATCGGATTGAAGATGTTGGAGAGGTTGAATAGCTTCCCGGGAGGCAGCATTCCTCAGAAGATTAGAGTATACTCAGCTGTTAATTCAGATGTAAATGGTGAGTTTGCGTTATCGATGAAGAGTGTTACGTACTTCTCCGGATATCATTTTCCTCTTTACTGCATGTGCAAGGGGATTGATGTCACAAAGAAGGGAAGCAAGAAAAAGGAAATTGAAGATAGAATGTATCTTTTAACTTATGCTTATAACGAGAAATGTTATAGATGGGTATTATCAGAATGGGGAGACAAAGGATTTATCAGAGTTATTAGCAGGGAAGTTAAAGATGTCTTTGGGGAGTTTTATCCATAGAAGAAAAAAGATAGCAAACCTGAACAATCATCCGCTGAGCCAAGCAATGAGAGTCAAGAAGACCACTCCCGCAAAACACCATCGAAAGAATTAGATAAGGAGACTGATAGTAAGTTGGAAGCTAGTGCTAATCCTGAACCAGCTGCAGAAGAACACATGATGGCTAATCCCGTTTTTCTTGTATCATCATTATGGGAATCTCAAAAAGAAATAGTTCTTGCTGGTGGTAAAACTGTTATTGCGTGGGTACCAGAACAAAAGAGTGTAGTGGTAAACTTCTCCGGAACTTCACAAATTAACAAAGTTATCTGTTCTCTCTCTTTTATTGGACCACTTCCCTACTCAGAGCCATATCCCGCTTGCGTAGAAAAAGAAGACCTAGAAATCTTGCATAAAGTTGGAAAGCAAATGGTCGATCAGAGTGAAAAATCTTTCCTCTTAAAGAAGTTCATCTATTCTCAGATACAATCCTGCAGGTTATGGTGGCGCACGAAAGTGGAGTTCTGGAGGAGTAACTTAGTCCAGAATAGAACAAGAATGTTTAGTAAAGAGAAATCCTGCTGTTTCTTTTGCAAAATGGTTCGGACCCATAGGTGGAAAAGTTTTAAGCAGCATGCTAAAATAGAGGAAAAGAATATCTGCAATAAGTATGGAGTACTTATTAAGAAAGGTTATCATATTCCATACCCCGGCTGCTGGAGTTTGTTATCCAAGGGAGTTAGAAATAGTTCTGAAGAACTTATTGGGAATCATTATGATGCAGCTATCATTAGCAAGTCATTGGGAGTTCCTCCGAAGAACCAATTAGAAAAGATGTTTCTTGATTTGAAGCGAAACCTAGACATAGTTCATGCTAACAAGGATAAAGCAAGCACTGCTGTCAAACGGTTTATAGAGAAGGAGAATAGAGATGTGGGGATAGGACAGAAATTCGCTGAGAGGAAAGAGAACATCAGAAAGTTTGATGAAGAAGATGACTGGCGAAAACGAAATGATCTGCTATTCGAAGAGAGGTGTGACGAGATTGAGAAAGAGATTATCTATAATAAAGACAGAGTTGGCGGGGGAAGAGATCATACTAATAGTTCTGATGGACTAGTTTCCTCAGTTTTACATCGACAGTTTTTGAACAAGGATCTCCCCAATCTCGCAATTCAGAGTTTAGTAACGAGAGATAGTTTCTTAAGGAAGAAAGCTTATGAGGTTGAGCTGGATTATAATTCCGATTGTTCTGATGACGAATGCGATGATGATATGGAAGAGAAGAGAAAATATGCGAAGACGTTAAGGGAAAAACCGAATAACATGATGCCTACTAGCAAAGGTCCAGCAAGAGTGGATGATGCAGGGAAGCAAAATCGTGGTGGATTTACTAATAAGTATGGAATAGATATTCCAAGGAAGGCTGAGAGACAGAGTGGAGTGAAAGGGGTTACTTGGCATAAAAAACAAGTAGGCTGGGTGGTCCGTTACTCTGATAAGAGTTTGGGAAAGAATACTCGGGCACTGCCAGGACATGGAGGATATAATAGAGGTTGTAAGTTTTTCGGCGTCAACAAATATGTAGATGAAAGGTTAGGAAACTGGGAACAGGCTATTGGAGATGCCCTTAAAGAAGCAATTAAGTTCAGAAAAGAGATGGAAGGAAAGGATGGAATTGAGAAGAAAGAATCAAATAGTGGATATGAAGGAGTTGGGTGGCATAAGGGAGTACGTGTCTGGCAAGCTCGTGTGTGTGTAACTATGAACGGTAAACAAAAATGGATCGGTAAAGCATTTAATCCAAAAAAGTTTCCCTCTTCTGAAGATGCTAAACAAGCTGCTATAGAATGGAGAAAGTCAGAATTACTTAGATTAAAAGGAGAAACTGCTAATACTAGTTTTAAAGATAATAAAAAGGTGGAGGAGACAAAGAAAAAAGCAGAGGAAGCTAGGAAAGAAATCAAGAGAGAATCTGGTCATGTAGGAATAGACTGGAAGGGTGTTGGCTGGAGAGTTAGACATAATCCTACGCAAACTGAGCAGATATTCTATTTGAAAGCGTATCAAGGTTCTATAGAAGATACTTTAGCTGCTGCAGTTGCACTTCGGAACAAGAAGGAACAGACGAAGAAAACCAAAGTGTATGAAACGAGGGAAGTTACAGGAGTAGTTGGAGTGACGTGGTGTGAAAGAGATAAAGCTTATACAGCGGCAATAGGAACATGCGGGAGAGGCAAAGATGGAGAATCTCAATATTTTGCAGTATCGAAATACAATGGATCAAAGGAGGATGCGAAGAAAGCTGCAGCTGCATGGAGAAAACAAAAAGAACAGGAGTTAATAGAGAAAGAAAAACAAGCAGCTAGTAGAGGTAAGATCAAAAGTACAGCGATGTTCACCAACTTTCAGTGGATTCTTAAGAATAATGAAGACGATATGGCTAAAAGAGTCAAACAACAAGAGGAAGAAAAAAAAAGAAACAACTGAAAGAAGAGGAATTAAAGAAAGGTGCAATGCAACAAGGGGTGGGAAAGGGAATGTGAAACCAGCGATTGATTTAACTTTAGATATTGGAAGTGGAGAAGGGCTTCTGTCATTATCATCATTTTTAATTTTTATAGTAAATACATTAACATTTTCAGGATAATTTAATTAATAATTAAAGAATTTATAGGTAGCAACTAATCGTAAGTCTAAAGCATTAACAAGATACTAAGTAAGTTTAACAATTTCCAATAGGTAAACAGCATTTTAATTTAGATATTCTATTTCACTAATTATAGTTTATTAAACTTTAAAGTTATTCACTCGACACATTGTCAACTCAATTTAGAAAGATAGCAACTTAATTTTCGTAATATAAGTATAAAACTACTTCTAAAAACAAACGTGCCACTTGTCGTGTACTGAACTTGTATATTTAGTGTTTTTAAAGATATTGTAGATTGGGAGTATACTATATTTTGAGGAGATAGATGAGTTGTATTAGATTTTTTATAAAAAAGTCTTAAATCATTATACTCCTTTTTGACTTAGTTAAGATTACAATAACCTTATATATAAGTCTAAGATAAACAGCATGCCCGCGATTTCTCTATCGGAGCGATATGCCACTCTTTTAAAACAAGAAGAGTTACTCAACGAGGAATTAAAAGACATCCTTCCGAAAGAAAAAGCCGGAAGCTCATCATCATCTTCTAAGGCTTCAGAAGTTGAAGAGACGAAAACAGATCCTCGTGAGATCAATTTAGAGGATATCGATAATGATAATCTAATTCCTAAATCACAAGAACAACATATAACCGATAGAAAACGTCGGATTGATAGAAAGAAGAAATTCGTGAAAGGCATTCCGATTCCTACTGCAATTGGTACAAAACAAGCTGGTAATATTGCTTTTAAGAAACAGGATTATGAACTTGCTATTATTTGGTATACAGAAGCATTGAAAAAGTTGGGGAGTGGATCTACGTACTAGATTGGTTATATTTTGATTTTTGAAATACTTATTATGATTGAGTTTACACTCTATATTCTACTTTCTATAAATCTCTCTCAGATTACCCCAAACCGATGTTGAAAAGCAATCTGGTAAAAAACCTCGCTTAGAATCTGATTTCGATCCAGAACTAATGCCATCCCTACTCTGTAACAGATCAGCTGCACATGCTAATCTTGGCGAATACATTGAAGCTACAGCTGATGCAGAAAAAGCAATCCAAGTTAAACCAACCTTCGTAAAAGCTTATGCTCGTAAAGGATTAGCTTTATTTCAACTTGGTCGAACAGAAGAAGCTCGTGTCGCGTATTATGATGGTTTACAGCAAGATTCGACATCGGAAGCTCTACGTGATGGCATTCGCCAGTGCGATGACTTACTCAAAACTCGCTTGGTATCTGGTGAAGCAGGTACAAGTGGAATAGTACCAGGTACTGGTGCAATAAAGGCTACAGTTCAAAGATACGGTAGACTTCTAGTGAATCCTTTACAAATTAAACGATGGCGTGATTGGTTTCTTTATTGTGGAATTATGATGTCGATTATTTTTGTGGTAATATTTAAGATTCAAGGATTTAGCTTTTCGAATCCGAGGAAGTTACCTAAGTCGAGTGGAGATGAATTAGATGACTTAGATTTATAAATAGCTTAATCTGAGATTAGTGAGATAATCAACCTTTGATAGTAGATTGTTCGAGAGAAATTCAGATTGAGACAGTAGAGTTATAGTTTGAGACTGGCAGAATTAATTTAGATATAGAGAATCAATTACTGTGTGAAAGAAAATTTTATATTTTAGAGCTTGTTGTTTTTTTGAACTTCTTATTATAACTTTTAATTTAAGACAATCACAAGATACAAGATGGTACGTCTTTCTGCTCAGTCACTCTCTGTCGGAGCTTCCATGGATCGAGTGCACATATCACTTCCATATGATTCAAGCGCACATGGTCATCGTCTCACATCTGTTGTTCGAGATCAAGATGTTACCTGTGTTTTGATTTGTCGCGGACCAGGAGCTGGAACCAGTTCAACTTCTAGTGATGATCATGATAACACTCGTATTTATTATTGTCCTCATCATGTCCGTTCATTTGGTCTCTTAGATTCAAAAGTAGATCCTAATCGTAAAGCTCGTGTAGTGAAAATGATGTGGGGAGTTGGATTTCGATTAGATTTAAAAGAGGTTGGGTTAAATCCATGTCGAGGAGAGATTTCATTTACTTTACAAGATACTACGCCTGATGAACCTCCGGAAGATGTGAGGGAGAGAGTAAAGAATAGTAGTAGATCTAATTCTAAAACAACTAAAAGTAACGATCAGCAGAATCAGAATCAGATGAGGAACACTTTAGAATCTCGTGGATTAGAGAAACTCGTCCTTCCTAAAGGTCGTAACATTTTCGTAGAAGCTTATCTATTTAAACCTCATGCTAAAAGTATTCTTGGTTCAGCGGGAGTCGTTGGTGAAGTTATATTACATTTCAATTTCAACATTGATATGGATACTTGTGAGAAAACAATCGAAGCAAGAGTGAATCAACATCTACGATCAATTAGAGAACCTACTCGAGATGATCATATAGAACATGTTGAAGAATTGATAAAGAATTGTGTTGTAAGTAATAATTCTTATGAGGATGTTGCTGCTACATCTCAACGTGGTAAAAGATGTCTTCCTGAGTTTGCTACAAGAGTTAATTCGTTTAGTTGTGTTACAGAAGCACAACAATATTTATGGGGAAGAAAACATAATGGTCAAGTAGATCGTCGTCATATGAAACCTACTTGTAGTATCGATATGGGAAACTTACACCCCTTCATCAGATCTCTACTCACAGCTGAAAGAAGAAAACTAATCTATAACACAACTGGTAAAACTTCCAATATGATAGACTATTCAAATCAAGTACCTGATATCACTTACGAAATGGAATATGGAGGGTTTAAACACCGTGAAGATGGACCATTGTTAGTGAGATCTCGAAAACCAGCTCTACCTATAAAAGCTTTACGATCTTTTAAGAAACACTTAGTCATTGGTGGTTTATCGAAAGCTGAATTGAAACCAAGTAGAGATAATCAGAATGTAAATGATGTTAATATAGCTACACGTAGCTTAAAACAGACAAGTGGTGAAGTACATACTGCGTTTACAATGGCATGGGGATTAGGTAGACCTCGTGCGCTACAGTTTCATTTCTCTAGTGATCTTAACTTTCAACGAATGCAAGCTGAACGAGGATTATCATTGAAAGTCATGCGAGATAACTTGATTATGCGAGGTATACATGATTCTAAAAGTGGTAGTTCTAGTTCTGCTTCTAAGATTGGATTACTAGTTGGAAACTCATCATCTCCAGATGATCTCCTCACCAAAATGCAATACGAATTATTATTCAAAGGCTTCGATGAACAGGGGTTGTTTGGGACTGAATCACATATACGACGATTTCACTTCAGAGCTGGTTGGAATAATCATCTTCTGAATCCTATGTGGTTCTCTAGTTTTGGTCGAAGTGGACAAGATACTAAGAAATGGCGAGAAGTAGAAGATATATTAGCAGGAGCATTATTAGATAAGGAAGCTGTGGAGAGATTCTTTGGTATCGGGGAGTATGATGAAGAATCAGAATCTGATGATGGTGATTGTGGTGATAAACTATCTCCTATTATCGAGGAAGTAGCCAATAATGATGCAGATGCTGTTAGTGATTCTGATAGTGATTCTGATTACTACTCATTATCTGGTAGTGTTGATAAAGATATTTCAGAATTAGTTTCTTGTCCTGGATCACAAATTACTGGTCATGTATCATCAGAGGGTATTGGTGAGCCTTCAGAAGCTCATATAGCAAGATATAACAGTTTCGATAAGATTATAGAAGCGGGGCTATTTCAAAATACGATAAACAATTATTACATAAGTGAGGATTTCTTTAAGGTTATTGAAAAGGAATATGAGGAAACTTTATCGAAGAATAGTGATCGATGTAGTATAGAAGTTGCATTAGCGACTGGATTATTATCAAAATGGTACGATAAGTTTTTATGGAGAAATCAATTACATCCTTCGGTGAGTGTATATGATGAACATGAACCAGAAGAGTTGATAACAGTGAGTCTCTTTACAGGTCGGAATCTTGATTTCAAGAATGTCAACAAGAATATAGACGAGGAAGAGGAGGATAATCATAATGAAGAGAATGAAACAACTACAAAAGAAAAAGAAACTCAAACTTTAGTATGGAAAGCAATCACTGATCCTCCTCCAGCTCCTCCTGAACCACTCGAAGAAAAAATACAACGAAAGAAACAACAAAAAATAGAACAACGATTAGAACGACAACGACGTCGAGAAGCTGCTCTAGAAGGATCTAAAATCGTCCAAAAAGTTCCTTCAGAACATCATCATCACACTCCCTACGGTATCGGATGTCATGATGTCGAACAAATCAAACAAATACGAAAAGATGCTGATCCTGAACCTGAAGAAGGAGATGAATATTATCTATGTCCTACGTCTGGAAAGTTGAAGAAACGTGACTTATTTGAAATCCTTAAACGTAAAGGTAATCAAGCAATCAAGTTCGCACAACACATTGAGAGGGACTCTGCTAAGTTTAAAACTTTCGTTAGGGAGAAAGTTAAGAAAGCTGCTGCTGAACATGGAATAGCACCAGAGAGTTTGGATATGAAAGCATTAGAGAAGGAGATTTGGTTAAGTGATTTTGGAGTAATTAATCCGCATGAAGGAAGTCGTCGAGGTCCGAGTTTAGATAAGATTCTGCAGAGGACGATTGTGGATGCACATGAGCAAAGGATGGCTATGGGAAAGAAGAATGAGAAGAGAAATAGTTCAAAAAATAAGGAGAACGATATACCG
>Ga0099798_10732_pt1 | contig 10394 bp, 6 predicted proteins | sample Uncmet_Sort29A_1_FD_89870 | JGI IMG/M metagenome (GOLD analysis project Ga0099798, IMG submission 89870) | Marine eukaryotic communities from CALCOFI LINE 67, Pacific Ocean - CN13ID_Sort29A_1 | ecosystem: Environmental > Aquatic > Marine > Oceanic | place: Pacific Ocean: Monterey Bay | collected... | reverse complement strand
ATTCCGGCCAAACGAGATCACATCGCGCAACAGGTGGAAATCCTTGATGCTGCACTAGCTGCCCAGCAGAAATCAAAGAAGGTGCAAGTTTATAGCGTGTTTGCAAATAGTTTCTTATGTAATCTTGAGTCTGATTGGACCGCAACCAAAATCGATGATCACCTTGGTGATATCTCAATATTGTACCTAATAATAACAGTATTTTATTGAATGCAGTGAATTTCGCAAAATGCATTTCCGATGAAATAATTGGCTACCAAATACACAGTGGCCCGTCCAGCGCAGCAATGCTTCATCAGTTGGAGTCCCATGACCACCGCAGTCGCCTATAAAATATATATTGTCGAAACAGCTTAGTGAGATTTGCACCACACTTTACTAAAATAGTTAGCAGTAGTATTTTACACAGATATTACTGTGAACAAATGGACCTAAACAAATATAGAATGAACGTTAGATATTACGACTGTATTCGCGACGGTTATACGATATATATAATTGATTTGAATTTATTACGGAAGTCGTGCACACTTTCGTCAACCATAGTCTGCACTGATGCGTACAATGGGACTCCTTTTTATATTAAATTTGTGAAGAAAAACATACATTACTAATAAATGTAATCATTGAAACTTGCAAATAATAATTCATATTCACATCCATTATAATTATATTACCATCTCCAGTCCACCATACAGGATAACTTTGATAAAGAAAATTAATCAACAACAATAACAGAATTAAAAATGACGTCGACAGAATACCGATGGTGTGCGGGATTCCCTTCACCCAAATTACTGGACATGTCTGTTTTCCAATTTGGACCCTTTGAATTTTGTAATAATCGTATTTGTTTTGTATACGTTGAAATATTTATCTATTTACTTAGACAATAATAAAGTTCTGAATCTGTTTGTACATTATCACGGCTTAGGACAATAGGCCTCTCTTTGATACCCAGCATTTTATTTGCAGCTTTTACAACAGTGTAGTAAACGTGACTATTATATTATAAAAGACATTCTATTCTTTCAATATAAAACCAATATAAATACCAATTTGTTACCTTCCCCAAATGGCCCCAGACAATCCTTCAAAATCTCTCGAGGTATATGATGGTTGCAGTGGCCCTGGAACTGTGAAGCTTATTAAAACATTAAAAAAGAAAATTAAAACGTCATGATACGAATACTAGTATAGTTTGACATCAATCTCATTGAAGAGTATTCAACATTCAAAAAAAGCAATTCTGCATTTGGATAGACAGAAATTCATTATTGAACTGTATCCCATTGACATGGTTTATTCGACATTATTTCGAATTTATTTCATGCCTAATTTACCCCCCAAACACACACATGCATAATATTATGATGAAAAATGATATAGTTCCATATCATATCATATGATGGATTGATACCACCAATTGTGGTCGAACCTAAGATTGTAGATTTTATTACATTATAAAAATATACATAATTAATATTTGTTACATAATTTGTATCAACAAATTATGATCGAACCACCAAAAGTTAAGACCTTTCTTCATCCAAGACGTGAGGCCTTCCCATCTGAACTTGATTTCTTCAGAAGAAGCTTGGTTGGCAACGGGGTATGGGTGATCATTGAAATATGTGTGCAAATTATGCTCTTTCAAGAAATTAAACCACTCAGTAGTGCCATTGCGTAGCGTTGCAAGTCCTGGCATAATATCTATATTCGGATGATTGTAAAAATGATCTTCGCAACCGCTATTATTATTCGTCTGAGTGCAACAAGTATATTTGTTTCGTGACGAGTTTGTTGTATGTCGCCAGTTCATATCAAGTGCCCATCTATCATGAGTTCATTAGTAGTTTATTGAAGATACGTAATTATACATTTATTAATGCAGCTTACACGTCTAATGGGAAGTTTCCTACCTCCCTGATATCATGAACAAAATTATATATATATATGCGCTATTATGAATGGCATGTGACATCGTTCGATTTAAACGGTACCATTGATAAATATCGCTCTTTGCCTCCGCCTCCGTGTACTGTATGTACCAAGTATACCATGTGCCATAACTGAAGTCTGGCAACAGCGGTGTGGGACCTGCCGATTCAGAAATAAACCTGGAAATACCAATATTTCCCACTTTTGGGACCTGTCAGTCGTAGAAACTCAGCTCTTGAGTTGTACCATCCTTCAAGATTATCACCCAAAAGAAATACGTACGTGTCCCCTTTTTTTTCGTTTTTAAAATTAAATGATTATAGTTTACGAAATATATAAATAGGTCTAATATAATATTATACTCACCTTCGACGTTGTTTCGAAAGTCATATCCTGGTTGAACATTTGTCAAAGTTAAGTAAAATTGGAATAATGAAAATGCTCACAACCATTGGTATTGACTACTGCTGGATCGATTGACACATTAGGCGGGGCTGGCTAAAATCAATAGATTCGACTAGTCAAAAAGTTATTGGTATATATGTATTGGTTAAATTTAACTATCTAATTATCTAACCAATACTATCTAACTATGTATGATGTATACAATGATTACATTGAATCACCTGTGCTCCCCAGTCTGGCATAAAAAAGCGAGGATAATCCACAAATGAATAAACATTTTGTGAATTTGGAGATGGCCAGTGAAGAACATTAAGACTCGGTTGAAGAGACCCGTCCCATAATTGGGTTCCGTCAACAGAAGTAATCATGAAGCCACTAGCATGATTTTTTGCACCAAAGTACCTGAGATTTTAGAATTTAATTTTCTACCTAATTTACGCTTGGCCAAACCTCTCTCTTATTATTCATTATTCACGGTAATTCGTAATCTCTAACGAATATTTTAATCTAAGCACCTGAGATGATCAGAGTCAGAGCCAGTCGTTTTTGTGCCCGAATATGATTCTATTGGCCAGCAGTTTATCTTGTCATGAAAGGGAGCATATATATATGCCGAGCAGTCGTCATGGCTTACACATAATGTACAGCAATCTCCAACACTTGATGCCTGAGTACCTTATGGATTAAAAGCTTTTAATCCATAATCGCGGTAACCAGCCTCACATTAATTATAAAAGAATAAAAGAAGAAGGAAGTACCTTGTGGATACTCTTTCAGCCTCGTTACAGAAACAGCATCTGTTTTATTCATAAAGGTAGCACAGTTTAAATCATCGTTCGTGGATGGGACTCTGACCAAATACGCATCTGTTTCGAGCCACGTCTCATCTGCTGTTTGATTCAAAATAGAAATTCCAATCCCATCACCGAATTCCTCGCGGCCTACTATTGTAAACGTAGAACGATTCTCGAACCTAAGCATGAGCATTACGATTGGGTTGCAACTGTAGAGAACTTATACAGTCATAATTTACCCTTGAGGTCCCTCCGGCTCGATTCTTACAAGTGTCTTGCTCAAAGCTGTAACGCGATGATTGTGTACTGTAATCTCGCCAGCAAATGTCAATTGCACCTTCACCAGAGCTTGTACTATCAAAAAAACCCAAAAAAGCGACGGGGAAACCATCTTCTCTTTCTTCTCCTTTTCTCGCTTGGTGTTTATGAGCTCGAGGGTGTTTAATTAAAAATAGCGATGGAAGAAAGAAAGCTTAAGTAAAGAAGAAAAAGGCGAGGCAAGTGTCGGCCCCAAGTCACTCTGTTTTTTTTTTTTTGAAGCTAGTCTACAAATTAAATAATTATGATTAAATTTGTTTATTCTTTTATTTATGAGAAGTAATTTCGCACTGAGAGCACCCCCCCATTACATTACCATGGCCACTAATTATTTCAACTCATGATCAGATATATAATATTATTGGTGAATCGATGTCTTGAATTTTCTTCTCTACCGGTATATGCATACCCAGTCTAACTTATAAGATTATATAATTACCATAATCAACAAACCATAACCCCAAAAAAATAACGGATTTTTTGAAAATGGCCGAAAATCGGCCGAAATTAACAAGAAATTAACGGATTTTGATCAAAAATTTGGTCAAAATCGACCAATTTGGACCAAATTTGGTCAATTTGGACCAAATCTGGTTTTATTTGGACCAAATTTGGTCAAATTTGGTCAACAAGTAAACAACGGATTTTCTGAAAATATTTTTGTTACGATTTATTGATTACGGTATTACCAATTGCAAGTAAGACCTGGCCTTATGCACAATAAAATTTATAAACTTATTTAATATTTAATATGATGCGATATCGATATCCGATATAATATAACGTGAATAATTAGTAATAATTACTAATTACTAATTACTAATAATTATTAATTTTGCCAAACACGTATGTCTTACGAGTATGGCCCTACCCGTGTTTAATTCGTTCCTTTCGGCCGAAAACTGAGATCGATTCGTCGCACTGATTTTCTGCACAGATTTTTTGCACACATTTTTTGCATGACGGTAAATTTATTGTGATTATAAAGACTTAGTGATTTATGCATAATAAATAATAATTATCAATAATCGTATGGTATCTGATTATGGGTAGTTCTAGAGGGTTAATAAAAAAATTTGTATATCGAGCGCTTGTTACCGGTATGCGAATTGTATGGGATATCCAAATTAAAATAATTATTGCACACGTATATATTCAATTTAAATTTGCAATTTGTAAAGAATAAATAATTAAATTATTGAATGAATTAAATTTTTTAAGCTTAAAATTTATAATCAAAAAAAGTATCAAAATTAAATTTAATGTAATTTATTTGGTAAATTAGGCCTATTATTAAATAATTAATTCTTAACTTAAGATTGGAAAATAAATTAAATTATAATTATGCATATTAAATTTTTTTAATAAATAATTATAATTATTTATGCATAATTATTTTGTAAAATGATAATTATTCTATAATTACAATGTCATATAAATATATAAGCTTATAAAATAAATTATTATCATTATTTATTAATAATTATTATTAAATTATTTTTTTAACCTTCGGATCTTCAGCTGAATAGTATCGATGCATATGCATCAGTATGCATGTGTTATATGAACAGGTTATATGAAAATGTTACATGGATATGTTTAATGCACATCTTGTATGAACCGTTTTTATGGCTATGTTAGCTGCTCGTGTTTGGCCCTCCCTGGCCTGTGGCCAAAATTACTTTAATATATTAATTAATATAATATAATATAATTAATAAGGTTTTCGCAGCTTCTCGTTATAATTATCCGATGATAAACTTATATTTAACTTATGGCTATACTTCTGAATTTTCAGGGTCTCAAAAATCCCTAATACTGAGTATGGCAATAATACTAAATTATTTATTTTTTAATGTTCCAGGGCACTTTTTTCAAATTTTCGGATTTTTAGTAGTGTTTGCACATAAAGTTTGCATCAGCAATTATTTACAAAAAATACCCTCAGTTATTGTCATACAAATAAAGGTAAATAAAAAAGTGCTCTAGAACGTTCAAAAAAAATAATTATGCCAAAAATGCCATAATCGTAAGGAATTAATGCTAAAATTTATTTTATTTATCCATACCCGGTACCACCGGGGTAATTTATTATTTTGATCCTATTTTATGCATCAAAATTAACATACCCGGTAAAAAATTTCGCGAACAGAATTTTCAAAAAATGCATAATTTTTCCATTTCGGGTAAAACCCGAAAATTTAAATAGAAAATTTAATTTTAATTTTATGCAAATTAAAAAACTCGGTCAAGTTGGGTAAATTATGCATAATTTGCGGAATCCGATTTCTGAAAACTTCTGATTTTGATGCGAATTAGTTCTGTACCCCCTGGAAGACTCGTTCTACCGCAGCTGAAAATTTTATAGGCTCAAAGTACACATCAAGGTCCGTGATTATCGACAATAAACTCAGAAATGGTCGAACAGTTTTTTTTTTATGGCCAAAAGAAGTTCAAATTTTGACAGTGGCAAAATCGATTTTTTCACTTTTCTCAAAAACTGTTCGACCATTTCTGAGTTTATTCGCGAAAGTTGTTGCCCGTGAGGTGTACTCTGAGCTGATAAAATTTCCAGCTGCGGTAGAATGAGTTTTCCTAGCGATATCGAGAACCGGAGTGGTTACCCGTGCCCCTCAGAAGTATAGCCATACCTGGGTATATAATATGTACCCAGCTGGTATTTAAATAGGAATCGCCTCAAATTTCTTGTTTTCTAAGTTTACCAGCTGCAGTTACATCTCCACAAATAACTTGTTCAGATAATTGGTTCATATTGAACACAATACTTGTACTAAAAACTAGTGTGAAAATACGGTTCAAAAAACTATGCCAGAATCCATCTATCCGCGCAGTCGAAATTTAAATTTTTATCTCTAATTACTATGCATAGCTAGAGAGTCTAAGCTTAGCTAGATTCTACCAGCTGGCCTTGTGACATAAGTGAACATATAATTTAGTACTTGTATCAGGATATGGATTGCATATTAAGCTTTTTTTACTAGCTTCAAGTAGTCGCAATTTTCCTTTATTTTTTTTTAAATTAAAACTTATCTTCTTTAAGCTAAAAGCCTATATCAGGATATCACAATATTTGTAATAATTAATCTTTTGATATTAATAAATTGATCATATCAAAACAAAGTTTACCATGCAGAAGCACAGAACGACAGACCCACGATCTTCTTTTCTCTTTCCTTTTCTCGCACGCAGCACGTGGTCTTAGTATTAATAATTGTCATGCAGGACGGGCGCTGCGTAAAATATAAATATAAATATTATGTACATTACAGCAATATCAAATAGAGACAGCCAGAAAGGATTGGGTGAAAGGGAGAGGAATACACACACGAACGGAGCTGCGTAAAGAAACTTTTAATTTATATACATATGGCAAGGGGCAGCCGAAAAGATTGGGTGATCTTAGTATTGTCCTGAAGGACGGGCGCTGCGTAAAGAAACCTTTAATATATATAAATAAAACAAGGGACAGCCGAAAAGGATTGGGGGGGATAGAAACATGAACGCTCAGCGCGTCTGCACGGGTTGCGGGAGGAAAACGGAGTGTAAGTCGTGCAGTGGGTGCAAGAGGGCCCATTACTGCTCAAAAGCATGCCAGGTGAAAGACTGGAAGGCAGGCCACAACAAGAGGTGTGGTCATCGGACAAAAAGGACACAAACAGCCACCATCAATTCGCGTCCTCGCCGGGTCATCCATTCTCAAGCAGGAGTACGCATTCCTGAAAACGCGGAATGCAACATTTGTCTGGAGCGCGACGACAATCTCATTCCTCTCGGGTGCGCGTGCCGTGATAATGCAGGTTTTGGTCATGTTGATTGTCTCGTGAAAGCTGCGGAGGCTCGCATGCGTACATCTGACCGCAATGGCTGGCATACATGTACCACATGCAAGCAGCTCTTCACTGGAGAGATGTGGATGCGATTGGCTGAAAGTTATATGAAGCATACTGAGTCTTTCAATCCAGAGAGTGAAGATAGACTCGCAGCATGTAACAATATGGGCGGTGCACTTTACAGTTCAGGGCAGTTCGCAGAGGCAGCCAAGATCTTTCGCGAGAATCTGAATCTGAGTAAAAAAGTGCTAGGACGTAAGCATCCTAATACGCTTGAAATTAAGGATAATTTGGGTAGTGCACTTGGCAGTTCAGGGCAGCATGTAGAGGCAGCCAAGATGCATCGCGAGACTCTGAATCTGCGTAAGAAAGTGCTTGGACCTGAGCATCCTGACACGCTTAACTCTATGAATAATCTGGGCTGTGCACTTTGTAGTTCAGGGCAGTATGTAGAGGCAGCCAAGATGCATCGCGAGACTCTGAATCTGCGTAAGAAAGTGCTTGGACCTAAGCATCCTGATACGCTTAGTTCTATGAATAATTTGGGCAATGCACTTGACAGTTCAGGGCAGTATGTAGAGGCAGCCAAGATGCGTCGTGAGACTTTGAATGTGCTTAAGAAAGTGCTTGGATCTGAGCATCCTAATACGCTTGATTCTATGAATAATTTGGGCAATGCACTTGGTAATTCAGGGCAGCATGTAGAGGCAGCCAAGATGCATCGTGAGACTCTGAATCTGCGTAAGAAAGTGCTTGGACCTGAGCATCCTGATACTCTTAGTTCTATGGGTAATTTGGGCAATGCACTTGGTAATTCAGGGCAGTATGTAGAGGCAGCCAAGATTTTTCGCCAGACATTGATTATGAGTAAGAAAGTACTTGGACATAACCATCCTGACACTGTTGTTCATGCAACCCATCTGAAACTTGCACTCCAGAAGCAAGAAGAAACGAGTGTGCATACCTCTGCATATTCGGAGCATAGTGAGAATCGGTTGGTTGATGGCGACCGGGTCATGCTAACTGGGCTGGCGGCTACTGCACATCTCAACGGCATGTCAGGTGTGATTGTCAAATTCGTACAGGCTAAAGATCGGTACGTTGTCCAAGTGGACACCTCGAAAAAGACAATATTAGTGAAAATGGCAAACTTGCAGCAGATATAGTCCATATGTACCACATATATGTCCATAATATGTCATTATTGATAACTAGTTCGAACGTGTATATATATAACGTGCTTCACTATTCATCACGGATAATTAATTATCTCGGTGATAAGACAACTTACTTATTTTTATTAAATATCTGATATTTAATTGAAACTTTTTATATAGGCCTAATATAATATTTCACAGTTTTTCATTTTTTAACAATTTTACCATTTTTTAACAAAAACTTAAATGTTTAAATTTATCTATGACGATTCTATGTCAATGGTTTTAATAATATTATGAGAAAGATATGTAACACTAATTAACATAATTATTTGCACTAAAGTAACTACACGCAGAAAAAACATTTATGCCAACATATTATTAAAATAAGTAAGATAGCAATGATCTATAAAATTTACATATATCCTACATATCCTGGATTTCGTGCTGCGTTACCTAATTTTCCTGGTCAATCAAAAAGTTTAATGTGAGCTTATATGTTAACGTTTACCATGGTATTATTATTTTAATATTTAATTTAGTTACATCAATTATATATTCCGTTCTCTGAATATCCGTTTCCTAACATTGTTGTTTTAATCAAAAGTTCGAATAATACTCATTTATGCAGTCTTTGCTTTCGTGTCTGTATCTTTGCGCAGCATTGGAATCATGTTCAAGGTCATTTGAACGACATACAATCCCATGTTAAAGTTGATGCCCTCAATACGCTCATCCTGACCGACCACCATGTACATGGTTTTCATGGAAGATTGAACCATGAACATTCCTAAATAAACAATAAAATTATACTAACATGACATGACATGACATGACATGACATGACTGAGTTAAAACTGAAAGTAAACCAAATGCTGTGAATCCAAAGAATCTGTTGAGCCTGTATACCATTTGTTCATTTCCAGCAGACAGAATAGCCATTATCATCGATCCAACTCCAAAAAGCGCGTAGCCAAATTCTTTGACAAAGAATTGCATGAACAACTTGAACATAGCAGATCCATCCTGAACTTTGTATTGTTCCATCATTGTATCTGTTTTGAAATACATTCCAAAACCAAAGGCCAAGTACAAGAAGTAGCAAAATCGCAAGGCATTGTACGCTAAAGTGACTGTCGAACTTGGAAAAGGAATGGCAGCACCGCTCATAAGCCAATTTACGAGATTACCAAGTCCTATTTAACGCGGTACATAACGCGGAAGAATAGTTTTACGTGAACTGAACTACACAAATTTACCTAGCACGGCGAAGAGGCCAATATTGACATACATTCCGTCAAGTGGAATTTTTAATTCGTCCGCGACAGGGATAGCGACGTAATATAGATGGACATCGTACAACAAGAATAGTACACCACCAACGAAACTGACTGTAGAAACAGTTTTTTTGTCATTGACGCTCGCAGTGATTCCCCATCCCGCTGCTTGACAGATCAACGCGAATCCCTGCGCGAGGAACAAGCCGTAAAGGTCTCCAAGCTCAGCCTTGCTCAGCGATGACATGTCAACCTGGTATTGGGCGAGAAGCGTGCCCGGACTGGCCATCATCTATCAAACAACAGTATACGCACATTGTGATACGACAATAGGGACTCAGTTCATCAGTATCAAAATTGTTGGTAATATGTTACCATCCAACCAAAGCCGGCCATGATGATGGCAGACGCGTAGGTTATTGCTTTGATAGCCATGGTAGCGCAAGCTGGATTACGGGCAGGGAGTTAGTTTTTTAAAACGAAGTCAGCGTTGAGAGTTCCGCGTTCTTCAAACAACTTAAATTGATCCACTGAGTATTTACCTTTTTACTTGGCCCGGCCCCCTCCCCGCCCCCGACACCAACACCAACACCAACACCAACACCAACACCAACACCAACACCAACACCAACACCAACACGCGGGGGAATG
>Ga0099798_10731_pt1 | contig 10396 bp, 11 predicted proteins | sample Uncmet_Sort29A_1_FD_89870 | JGI IMG/M metagenome (GOLD analysis project Ga0099798, IMG submission 89870) | Marine eukaryotic communities from CALCOFI LINE 67, Pacific Ocean - CN13ID_Sort29A_1 | ecosystem: Environmental > Aquatic > Marine > Oceanic | place: Pacific Ocean: Monterey Bay | collected... | reverse complement strand
ATAGAATTGATCGGCTACTGTTCTGTTATTGTGAGCTACTTGAGGAGGAGCATTGCGAGTACATGAGAGTCTCGCCAGCTGTAGTTTCTACTTTAGAAAAGAACCGTTCGAACGTCGTTTTGCTCTCACCCTACACCAATTTTGTTTCCCGAGACATCTATTTTTTTTATTACGCCCCGCGTTCCCTCAATTACATCGTCTTCCGCCCCTCGTCTACTTACATTTTCACTGCGTCTATGTTTTTTTAAACTACCTATTAGGAGAGTGATAGTTATTCGCGAAACGGTCTCAGTCTACTATCCAGTCTCGCTATATCCAATACTATCATGGCAGCCGCAGTCACAGCGAACCAGAACATAGTCAAGGTCCAGCTGCCTTAGCAGGTGTTCCAGAGAGTAAACACATACGTGAACTTAGACGCTCTCCTTGTGGAAGGCTATTATCATAATGTTCCTCATCTGGATAGACGATAACGTGGTAGTATAATTCATGCGTCGCAGACTCATGATCAATATAAGTACCGGTGATATCTGCTGGACACCAAGACTTACATGGTGGGTCAAAATCGTCAGTCTCGATCATGACCTTATCACCAACATGGAAATACTTAAGATTTGTTTCAATAATAAACAACAATGTTCTTTCATTACCAGTTGCCTCCCCTTTCAAATCTTCAGCATTGCCTATATATTGGTCACCGTGCATCAACTTGAAATCCCAACGTCCATCTGCTTCTGCACGCAAATATGACTCCAATTCTTGGAAGGTGTATTCTTCCTTATCTAGGTCTGGAAACATTACCTCACCAGCGAGATTATGTAGAGTAAACTGGTACCTTTTAGTTTCCTCGGTCTTAAAAGGAGAGTTGGAGTTTTGGATGACCTTTCTCACCATGTTTTTCGTCACGCTCAACGTCTTGGACGGGTCTGCTCCATCCATCTTCAAATGCGCGAAATCGTTGTTCATGGATTTAACGGTACCCACGTTACTTTCGGCTTTGGTATACGAGCTATTGGAGCGAGGAATCCAAACTCTGTCACCGGTCTTAATATCATGATCTGGGAGAATTGAAATCAGGGTAGTAGTAACCGTAATAGTACCACGTGATATACCCAAACGATGATTCAATCTAACTTTAACTTTAAACCTATTTACTAAGCCTAAGGTGACGTTGCAAAAAGTAAAACCAAACGGCTTACCGTCAACATGTTCAGCCTTTTTCTGTAGAAACATGCCCGTTTTATGTTCGATCCCCCACGCAGAGTCCGCAGAGGTGAGGGCAACAGCAGTCTTACGGAGAATGGATGCATTAACCATCTTTGAGAGTGTGTGGCGATAAGTACTACTGAAGGGTAGCAAAAATCAAGTGAGTGTAAGTAGACTACAGAGTAGACTAGAATTCGAAAAGCAGTGTGCTGCGTAGTAATTGGGATCAAATGGAGAACTTATAGAATGGAGGACGGTTGAACGAAGCACAGAGAGGAAATAGATCAGGATCAGGAGTTATTAATAGTTCGAACCATCACGAATAACACAGAACTGCAGGCATCAGTTTTAGACACCCAATTTGAACAGGAGAGAGGGGATTAGACGCAAATTTGGTGATTCCAGATACAAGAGCACCGGAGATTCAACAGAGACTGGAACCATTTTCTCATTTTATGTTGGGAGCCAAAAGGTATAGGAGAGAGTGAATTTTTACGCCATTTACCGGGCAACTACAAGCAACATCAGCTGCTTGGTGCACCCCATTGAAAACGCATTGCAAGACCGAAAGAACTCCGTAAAAAACTCGTATAATAAGTCGATTTCCTGTCAAACTAGATGATAGATGTGCTACAAATGAGGTGGATTTCGGAAAAGGTAGCTTGGTGGATGGGTATGAGAATACCTCTATCATTTCCTCTAGTCTGCAGGAAATAGATTCGTAGTCGGCGAAACTAATTCTTAGCGAATTAGCTGGAGTGGTCAGAGGAGGTAACCCGCGTGATGGAATCGTACTTGTAAGTACTATCCCACCCTGTGGGTAGATGCGTGTTACGATGGTGTAACTGAATACCACTCTCAAGTCGCCACAAATCTATACCTCGTCGACGAGGTCAGTGTCCAGCACGAATGGAGGAGGCGTTACTTTTCAGAGGGAGTAGTGATACATACCTCTAGAAAAGTACCGACTGAATAGGTCCTATAATTTCGTGATTCGGTGCTGAACGAGATACTATAGTGGGCAAGAAAATCCGAGTTGTAGATTCGATATGCGGAAATCCAAACACCACTATCTTCCCTGATACTCTGATTTTTCTGTACTAAACGAAATTGGCAACACCTCTTAAAGCAATTACGTGGAGTACAGAGTTATCAGAAATAAACAGAGGGGGGGATACTTTCAGTCAGTCAGCTAAGTGTTTTCTATCATTTCGCGTGGCGCGCGTCTACAGACAAGGGTGAGGACTCATACATCAGAATGAGTTTAGCAGACTAGTCGGGAATTTCGCCTTTCTCAACTCCGATTCAGCTTACAGTTCCCAGCTAGTCTGGCCCATCCCTTAATCACAGTCTGTAGAAGATTTATATGTAGACACTGGATTCACCTAGTGGTAAAGGAAACCAGGTCTAACAGCTTACTATTGTTCGAGTTTAGTTGTATGGAATGATTCTGTTAGGAGGCTTTGTACGAACGCGTATTCACAGAATGATGCCTGGATTTTCCCTTCGCTATCCAGACACTGGTACGGAGAAAACCTGCTCTGAAAAAACGCATTCGCTCAGACTGAATACTTCCATGATCTACCCGCTTATAATAGACCACGTCTCGTAGTGAAGTACCCAGAATAAGCCCCTAGATGGACTGACTGAAAAGATTTATCCCCAAGTTACAGTACATATACATTTTTAGCGCTGTTTATAGATAGTTATTAGATTCTACCGTGGCCGTTTCGTTGTCACTTCAACTCGGCTCACAATGCAGGAGCTTATGGAGGAGCGCAGCGATGACTGTTGAGCCTCACTGTCTGTAGCTTCTGCTACGGGTAGAATCACTAGGCTATTGTTCTTTTCTTGGGAGATACTTAAGGAGGGGCATTGCGAGTATATGATTATCAGTCTCGCCAGCCGTAGTCTCTACCTAAGAAAAGAGCCGTTCCATCTGTTGCGCGGCGCGCTTGTCTCTCACCCTCCCCATTTTGATACCCGAGACATTTATTTTTTACTTATCACGCCCTGCGTACCCTCAATTACATAGTCGTCCGCCCCTCGTTCGACCACGTGCTCACTCAAAACATGCAGAAGTCCGCTGCAACATTAAATGTTACATCTTTTGGGAAATCAGACTGATTCAAAGGTTCAATGTCGAGTATATTCTTGCGCAAATGATACAAGCCAAGATCTTCAGGGTCCTCCTCAGAGAAATAGTCTGCGCTTCTATATCGCTTGTGAACTGCCACGAGGCAATAGCCTTCAAAAAAGTCTTCGACTAAGGCGGGAATCCATATTGTTTCGTCGTTGTGGCTGGTGTGACGAAACTGACATAAATGTCCTCTCTGAAATAATGGTGTTTTAACAACAATTCGCTCGCTTGTTTCGGGATCAGTGTGAAGGAACTGAACTAAAGATCCTACCTGGATCTGATTTACCTTCCTTTTCAGCTCTACTTCACCGAGAGTCTGCACACCGGTGGGTTTGAAGCTTGAGGTCGTTTCGGTTTGGATTTCGTTCGCACGTCTTTTGGTATCGTCGGTGCCTGCCCTGGGAGGAAAGACTGGTCTTTCAACCTGAACATTAGCAGTCCTCTGCCTCTTATTGGTGTCAACTATCAAAGCGCCCATACTTTCTATCAGTTTTTCCATATCATCGTCGATGTTGACGCCAGACGAATCACATTGGAGGAAGGCGGAGCTAGAGTTGGATTTCGTGGCGGTGTCTGCTTCTTGGATGAGATGAGCTTGGATGGGGGTGGAAAACAAGGCGGTACCCGCGATCACAGCCTTAAACTTCGTGGACGGAATGAGAGACATCTTTCGTGTTCAACGGAGATACGAAGATCCTCAAGAGCAAGTAAACGAGAGTAAGCGTATTACTTTTACAGAGTAAAAGGATTTACGGAGAGTTTCGAAGCTTACGAAGTAAGGTTCTAAGCGAGTAAGATAGCACTACGAAGTAGTCCTGTCAGTGAGTGGGCTAAGATAGAAATGGGGAATGAATTCGGTAAAATCTATTAGGAATAAGAGAGTCGAGATATCATCAGAACTTCGAACCATCACGAATAACACGGAACCATCAGATCGTCAAATTACCACGAATAACACGGAACTACAAGCATCAATTTTAGACACAAATTCAAGAGGAGAGAAAGGATTAGACGCAGATTTGGTGATTCCATACAGGGATTTCTGGACAAGCACAAGCAACACTACCTGCACTCCATCGCAAACCCATTGCAAGTTGAACACCGAAAGAACTCCGTGACAAACTCTCATGATAAGTCAATTTCCTGTCAAACTAGATGATAGACGTGCCACAAACGAGGTGGATTACGAAGCTTGAAGTTGCTGGATGGGTATGAAAATACTACTATCATTTAGTTGAGAGCAGGAATTATAGATTTGTAATCGGCGACTAATTCTTTAATAGCGAATCAGGTGGAGCGGTCAGAGGAGGAAACCCGCGTTACTAGATGGAATCGCACTTGTAAGTACTATCCCACTCAGTGTTTAGAATCTTGTTACGGTGGTGTAACTGGATACCACTCTCGAGTCGCCACAAATCTATGCCTCGTTGAAGGGGTCAGTGTTCAGCACGAATGGAGGAGGCGTTCCTTTTCAGAGAGAATAATGATACCTATAGAAAAGCAGCGCCTGGTCCTATAATTTGGTGCTATCTTTCCTGATATCCCGAGTTTTCTGAACTAAACGACATTGGCAACACCTCTTAGAGCCATACGTAGGGTCCAGCGTCATCAGGAATAAACAGGGGGGATTTTTGAGTCATTCAGTTTATTATTATAATTTCGTGTGGCGCATGTCTACAGCAAAGGGTGAGGACCCATACAGCAGACTAGTCGGGGATTTCGGCTTTCTCAATACCGATGCAACCTACAATTCCAGCTCGCGCACCCCTTAGATACAATCAGTAGAAGACTCGTATATAGACACTGGCTTCGAAGAAACCAGGTCTAATAGCTTACTATTATTCGCTTTTATTTTTGTTTCCATTAGGAGACAGTGTACGAAGGCGTAATCACAGATCCAGACAATGGTATGGAGACACTGGATACTTCCGTGATCTACCCGCTTATAATAGACCACGTCTCGTAGTGAATCACCCAGAATAAGCTGCTTGATGGACTGAATGTTTAGATTTATCTTCAAATTACAGTACATTAATACTTTTTTAACGCTGTTTATTATTAGATTCCACCGCGGCCGTTCCGTTATCACCTCAACTCGGCTCATAATGCAGGAGCTCATGGAGAAGCGCAGCGACGACTGTTAAGCCTCAGTGGCAATGGGGTAGAATCACGAGGCTGCTTTTCTCTTCTTGCCATTGGGAGATACTTAAGGAGGGGCATTGCGAGCATATCAGTCTCGCCAACCGTAGTCTCTACCCGAAGAGAGAGCCGTTGTGTTTCGTGCGCGGCGCGTTTGTCTCTCTTGTTTTTACTTTTCACGCTCCACGTTCCCTCAATTACATTGTCTTCCGCCCCTCATCTAACCATGTCTAATTTTGATTACCCAGCAGCAATTCACGGATAGCCCCACCACATCGCGCAGTTAGGGTTCACCAAATGGCCTGACAACCACGGTATTAGACGTTGCGTACCTCAGCGATCGATAAGTACCCTTTTTTATGTCTTTGTTGTCGACCCTTTTCCTGTAAATCTCACACACTTTTTCATATGACCACTCTGAGTTATCAAAGACGTCTAGTTGATACCTGCCGAATTCGATTTCGTATACCCAAGCTAGCCATTCATGATTCTCACCTACTACTCCACGAATACGACGATCATCCGGACGGGGCCTCTCAATGTCACCCTCCCTGATCCATATGGCGTCTCCCACCCCAAAGTTCCTAAGTTGCTTGCGCGTAGGCGCTGTGCTCTGAAGGAAGTTGGATCCACCCACGGATTTGGCGGTAGTCGTCACGTCATCAGCTGCTTCTTGGATGACATGAGCTTGGATGGGGGTGGAAAACAAGGTGGTACCCGCGATCGCAGCCTTCAACTTTTTGGACGGAATGAGAGACATCTCGAGTGTTTGACGGACTCGATACGAAGATCTAAAAGAGCGGTTAAACGGGAGTAAGCGTATTACTTTTACAAAGTAAAAGGATTTACGGAGAGGTTCGAAACTTACGAAGTAAGGTTCTAAGCAAGTGGGATAGTACTACGAAGTAGTCCTGTCAGTGAGTGGGCTAAGATAGAAATGGGGAATGAATTCGGAATAAATCTATTAGGAATAAGATAGTAGAGATATCATCAGAACTTCGAACCATCACGAATAACACGGAACCATCAGATCGTCGAACCATCACGAATAACACGGAACTACAGGCATCAGTTTTAGACACCCAATTTGAACAGGAGAGAGGGGATTAGACGCAAATTTGGTGATTCCAGATACGGATCAAGAGAGACTGGAACCATTTATTCATTTCATGTTGGGAGCCAAAAGGTATAGGAGAGAGTGGATTTCCAGACAATTACAAGCAATGTCAGCCGCTTGGTGCACCACCTAGAAAACTCATTGCAAGACCGAAAGAACTCCGTAAAAAACTCGTATAATAAGTCGATTTCCTGTCAAACTAGAGATGTGCTACAGATGATGTGGATTGCGGAAAAGGTAGCGTGCGGGCTGGGTATGAGAATACCTTTATCATTCCGTCAAGTCTGCAGGATTGATTCGTGGGCGGCGACACTAATTCTTAACGAATTAGCTGGAGTGGTCAGAGGAGGAAACCCGTTTACTGGATGGAATCGCACTTGTAAGTACTATCCCACCCAGTGGGTAGATGCGTGTTACGGTGGTGTAACTGGAAACCACTCTCAGGTCGCCACAAATCTATACCTCGTTGACGAGGTCAGTGTTCAGCACGAATGGAGGAGGCGCTACTTTTTAGAGATAGTTGTTTACCCCGAGAAAAGTACCGCCTGAATAGGTCCTAATTTCGTGATTTGGTGCTGAACGTTACTATAGTGGGCAAGAAAATCCGAGTTGTAGATTCGGTATGCGGAAATCCAAGCACCACTATCTTCCCTGATAGTCCGATTTTACTGTACTAGACGAAATTGGCAACATCTTTTAAAGCAATAACGTAGAGCACAGAGTCATCAAAAATAAACAGAGGGGGGATATTTTCAGTCAGTCAGTTAGTTGTTTTCTATCATTTCGCGTGGCGCGCGTCTACAGACAAGGGTGAGGACTCATACATCAGTATGAGTTTAGCAGACTAGTCGGGAATTTGGGCTTTCTCAACTCCCACGCAGCTTACATTTCCCAGCTAGTCTGGCCCACCCCTTAATCACTGTCTGTAGAAGATTTATATGTAGACACTGGATTCAGAAGAAACCAGGTCTAAAAAGATGCTATTAGTCGCTTTTATTTATTTGGAATCTGCTAGGAGGCTTTGTGCGAATGCGTATTCACAGACGATGGTCTGGATTTGTTTGTCACTATCCATAAGGAGAATGAGAAAAAAGCAGTCGCTAAGACTAGGTACTTCCATGATCTATCCGCTTGTAATGGACCACGTCTCGTAGTGAAGCACCCAGAATAAGCTCCTAGATCGACTGACTGAAAAGATTTATCCCCAAGTTACAGTACATTTACTACAATATCAAACATTTTTTACGCTGTTTACAGATTCTATCGTGGCCGTTCCGTTGTCACCTCAACTCGGCTCATAATGCAGGCGCTTATGGAGAAGCACAGCGACGACTGTTAAGCCTCACTGGCTGTAGCCTCTGCTAAGGGTAGAATCGATCGGCTACTGTTCTGTTCCTGGGATATACTTAAGGAGGGGCATTGCGAGTATATCAGTCTCGCCAGCCCTAGTCTCTACCCAAGAAAAGAGCTGTCTCGTTTGCTGTGTGGCACGTTTAGTTTTACTCGGTCCCTTCTCACAACCGAGAAAACTAAATGTGTTCTAAGCTTTTTTATCACGCCCTGCGTTCCCTCAATTACATTGTCTTCTGTCCCCCAATCTACCATGTCTTTACCCTCATTCATCAGATTCACTCAACTCCATCCGCGCTTTCAACAAGTTTATAGCCTGCGTCGATTTATGTTATGCACATAAGGATTGACTAACACGGTTTGTTTTATGGGCCTGGGGTTGTGGCAGGAGGGATTTAATTCTGAACATCTCCTTTCGTACCACCTAGTCTCTAAAAAATCCTCATATGGATAATCGTAGATATCAAGCTTCCAATCATAACCCGGTCCTCGCGCCGTGACTATCCGCGCCACAACCGTCTCTCCAAGTTTGTCGGAAGTACTCAAGCCTAAATCTGATCTCTTGACCCAGACCCAATCACCCTCTTTAAACTCGTTAAGGGGAGAACCTGAGATAGCGGAAGTTTTTCTGGAAATGTAATAACTGACATGGAATCGAAAGTCTAATTAACAAATTCGAAAATGGATTTAAGAAAACTCTAGAAATCATATAAAATACCTGGTGATCTACAAAACGTCAATAATATTCTTCCATTATCATCTCGCTTCGTTCTCATCAAATCTGCATCATCAGTTATAACTTCTTTGTTGTACAACAGTGTGATAGCGTGCTTTCCCTGTTCAGATAATATCCATCTCAGTTTTCGGATGGTAAGTTTTCCCTCATGTTCCTGTGGGTCACCGCTTAGAGTTGTTGTTGTGAACAAGTATTCGTTTTCAGCATAATTCGCCGCAGGGAGATTTTCGGTCTGGTCGGGGTGATCCGGAGGCTGTACGGCAGAAAGTTTTTGTCTTTTAACATAGGTCCTAGGAGAGATCACTTGCTTAAAAGGTCTATCCGCGGTGGATGAGGTTATTCCACGCTTTTTATCAGGGACAGTGGTCTCCTTCGGCTCGGCTCCCTTGGATTGGTAATTTTTAGACTCAACGTCGTCGTCATGGTTCTTCAAGCTCAGAGCTTCCATTTTCTCTGGCAGCTTGTTCATTTGTAATTGCCATTCGTCGTGGATCGTGTTATCCTTGCCATCGTAATCGTCAGCCGAAACCGGGGCCTGTGGCAAAGTTTCGTTATCGTCATCGTCAGACGAATTCGCGCGTTGCCGGATGCCACTGTTCAGCAGCGGGCATCTCTTCGAATTCGCCGTATCCGGGACCGGTGGCAAAGTTTTCTTGTCAGACAATGTAGGACGTTTCGAAGCACTTTGTAGCAGATGAGAATCATTGACATTCGGTCTCTTTGCACTTTGGAGGAAGGCGGAGCTAGAGTTGGATTTCGTGGTGGTGTCTGCTTCTTGGATGAGATGAGCTTGGGCGGAGGTGCCCAAAAGAGCGGTGGCGGCGATCGCAGTCTTCAACTTCGTGGACTGAATGAGAGACATCTTGAGCGTTTAACGGAGATACGAAGATCTACAAGAGCGGTTAAACGAGAGTAAGCGTATTACTTTTACAGAGTAAAAGGATTTACGGAGAGTTTCGAAGCTTACGAAGTAAGGTTCTAAGCAAGAGGGATAGTACTACGAAGTAGTCCTGTCAGTGAGTGGGCTAAGATAGAAATGGGGAATGAATTCGGGATAAAACTATTAGGAATAAGAGAGTAGAGATGTCATCAGAACTTCGAACCATCACGAATAACACGGAACCATCAGATCGTCGAACCATCACGAATAACACGGAACTACAGGCATCAGTTTTAGACACCAAATTTGAAGAGGAGAGAGGGGATTAGAGGCAGATTTGATGATTCCAGATACGGAGTACAGAGGAGATTCAAGAGACACTGGAACCATTTATTCATTTCATGTTGGGAGCCGAAAGGTATAGAGGAGAGTGGATTTTTACGCCATTTACCAGGCAACTCCAAGCAATACCAGCTGCTTGGTGCACCCCATTGTAAAGTCATTGCAAGACACACGAAAGAACTCCGTAAAACACCCGTAAAATAAGTCAATTTCCTGTCAAACTATATGATGTGCTACAGATGAGGTGGATTGCGGAAAAGGTAGCTTGGTGGATGGGTATGAGGATACCTCTATCATTTCGTCAAGTTTGCAGGAAATATAGATTCGTAGTCGGCGGCACTAATTCTTAACGAATTAGCTGGAGTGGTCAAAGGAGGAAACCCGTGTTACTAGATGGAATCGCACTTGTAAGTACTATCCCAGCCAGTGGGTAGGGGCGTGTTACGGTGGTGTAACTGGATACCACTCTTAAGTCGCCACAAATCT
>Ga0099798_10730_pt1 | contig 10400 bp, 6 predicted proteins | sample Uncmet_Sort29A_1_FD_89870 | JGI IMG/M metagenome (GOLD analysis project Ga0099798, IMG submission 89870) | Marine eukaryotic communities from CALCOFI LINE 67, Pacific Ocean - CN13ID_Sort29A_1 | ecosystem: Environmental > Aquatic > Marine > Oceanic | place: Pacific Ocean: Monterey Bay | collected... | reverse complement strand
CTCGAACAGGAGCTGTTCGTGGGCACGAACAGCGTCTTCTACAATCTAGAATCCTCAAAAACGCTGCTCCTGTTCGTGCCCACGAACAGGGCTCGAACAGCTGTTCGCGGGCTCGAACAGGAGCTGTTCGTGGGCACGAACAGCGTCTTCTACAATCTAGAATCCTCAAAAACGCTGCTCCTGTTCGTGCCCACGAACAGGGCTCGAACAGCTGTTCGCGGGCTCGAACAGGAGCTGTTCGTGGGCACGAACAGCGTCTTCTACAATCTAGAATCCTCAAAAACGCTGCTCCTGTTCGTGCCCACGAACAGGGCTCGAACAGCTGTTCGAGGGCTCGAAGGGATCGAACAGCACATCCTTCACAGCCTATTCTTTCGTATCCATCTCGTTGTGGTTAAAGCTGCACTGTTTCACTGCTAATAGTGTATCATTATTTACCAATAATTTATGATTTGTTTAGAAAGCGCGCATATCTATTGGCAGACCTGTTTGTGTTCTCTTGGCAGTATTAGTGTATTATCTAGGGAGAGAAACTTGCCATAGAAATCACTCTTTTGCTGCTCCCAATAGGGCTGGCATAACGACTCATTTAGCAGCACCGGGATTTGAGTTTAAGTACGTTCACCGTCACTTGAAGCTGCAATTCCAACGGGAATGTCACTTCTGTTTTCGCTCGGTAGAAGTGCAAGCGGTGTCGTTTGAGAGTCTAAGTTCACTTGGAGGTAAGTTTGCTGCAGGGTGACTTCTTACTCTATGAGAAAATGGGCTGGCTTTGATTTCGTAACGGGCAGGCTTTGATTTCATAGCAGGATGTGGGCCTCTATACTTAAGATTTGATTCGGCGGTATAGATCCATTTGCAGAAGCTGATGGTGGAGCAGTCAATAAGTAAATCCTAGCACACTTATTAATGACTAGTGCGGACTCTACTGTGATCATCAATCGCGATTTGAAGAGGGGGGTAAAAAAGTGAAAGGGGTGGTTAAACATAGGGGAGGGTAAAAAAGTGAAGGAGGGGGACTAAACTGATGATCACAGTCGTGGATTGGTTAAAAAAGGAGACTTGGTTAGTAGTAATGTAGCGCCTCAGAGTGGCATCGAAGCGCCGGTGAGGTCTATTTTGACTCTCTTGATAGCCACACGCATACCTGACGGGGTTTCCCCCATCAACACAGTCCCAGAAGATCCCCTCCCTAGAAACTTGGCCCATGCACCTGGCCTCTTTATGCTGAGCCTTCAGCTTCTTGGGTCTCCAAGTAGTCTCCTCTTGTGATATGTTGCTTGTATGTAGACCAAACAAATCCTATGGGGCACCTGTACTTTCGTGGACAACACCGTGAGGAATTCGGTCATACATGGATCACCGAGTAACTTACGGTGCACAAACATTCGCAAGTTTTTCAGTTTGCCCTCGTTTTTCTCGATGAAATACGTCAGGCCTTAAGATTCCATAGAGGTCTCATGAGGTAACCTGTAAGGCTGGGTTATCCATCTTAAATTGCTATGAAACGAAGTAATACGGCGGTGAGAAGCAGTCATATTTTCGGTAGATGCCTAATACCCTACCAATGCCACTAAAAACCTGCCAAAGTAAGCAAAACCACATAACACTGACAGACTTCCTACCAAGCCAACCGTAGAGGGAGAGAGAGAGTGTGTGAAAAAGTACGGGGAGGGGGGCAGGTTCTGAAATTACGGTGAAGGGGGTAGGGAGCCGTAGGTTCTGATAAATATATGATTGGGAGAGCTATCACTGACTCGATATAGGCACTTTCTTAGCATCAGAAATCCCCTCCTTTAAGCTTCTCCGCAGCGCTTTCCATCTCTCCGGTGTTGATATAATAGTATGAGGTTCCTTTTGAGAGTTTCCCACCCCTTTTAGCATTACCTAGTAGCTTGGACATGATCCGCATTGTCAGATAGTTTCCTTCAGAGGTTTCAGTGTTATTGTGGACATGCATAACTCTTCTTAATTTTCTCATTTATACAAGCAGGATATATACCTACCCGCCCTGATCTCCTCCAAGGCTTCGTCGTAAGCAAGGTTCCTATCCTCCCCAACTCTTACGATCTTGAACATAATGTTCTCACGCTTGTAATCGCGGTGGACTGAGATTTTGTTGTAACCCCTAATTAATCCGGCAACGCATCTTCCCCAAGTAGTCTCCTTCTGTGATAGACTGCGTGTAGGTAAAACACATTTAATTTTATCATTTCTCCAGAACTGGTTTTTCCTCCCTGATCTTATCTAGGAGACTTTCCCAATGAAGTTTTCAAAACTTCTGCAGTGCTTAGGGCTAACAGTTTTGTAGGGGTCGGGGCGCAGGAGACTGTGGATCACCTCTCGCCAGAACGAAGGGATCACAGCGAGCTTGTTGAATCCCTGACCTGAGTTCAGAATGTACTATCGGAATGAGGTTCAAACCTCTAAATGGAGGCGAATCAGGGGAAATTTTAGCACCACCAAGCTGTCCCTTGAATTCTTAGGTAACTAATTAGACACTACGACGGCGCGTAAGCAACAAAACGTATATCTAGTTACAGGGTCCGCCGTTACTCAGTAACATTACCTTAACCTTGTAAACTATCTGATTATAGCCCTTACCGGCTACACCACTTCTTAGAGTATACTTGTTGTTCGATCCTTCCTTCGTTCCTACTCGGGGTACCGCTAACCGCTAAATCCTTATCTCTCTTCTAGTGTTCCCCATACACGGTTGTTCCATTCATGACCCACTCTTATTAGCTTCCAAGGTGTAGTCGGTGCAGTAAGTAGTAGTTGATTTCTGAGCTCTGCACATTCGCAATAAAGTTGCTTTTTGTAGTGGTTCTCTAGTGGCTATATTGGCGTAAAAGTTTATTCTAATACACTAGGTGCTCTGTAAATGAAACGAAACGTAGTAACAAAATGATGATTGGTTCATTTGAGCCGGTCCCGGCTTCTAAGTTCTTAACACCCTTTAAGGGTCACTGACACTGCCATTTGATGTCCCTGTTAGCAGCTTCGCTAAATAGTTTCCTTCAAAGATTTCAGTTGAATGTATGGCATCGCTTTTCTTAATTCTCCCATCTATACCCTAAGTTCCTTTCACCAGAAAGACCGCTGATACAATGACAATGTACGGCAGTCTTAGTCTAGTACTACCCGACCTTAAAATTAAACGATTATTATCCTAATTTACACTTGGAGCAGTGCCTCACTAGAACTCGCTGAATTCATTGCTCTTGTCTGTCCGTCCGCGTCTGGATGTTTCGCGTAACAGGCTATATTCCTACCTGCCCTGACCTCCCCCAAGGCTTCGTTTTTCGTTGTAACTCCTTGTTGAGCGTCATCCGCATCGTCAAGTAGTTTCCTTCAAAGTTAACTGGTTTTGTGGGCAAGGATTTCCTGTGCTATTGCTGATATCGACACTTTCTGTCCCAGGGAGTCAACCTCACCCTTACCTCCATCCCATTCAAATAAATCCTCATCGGGTTCTCTGGAGGAGAGAATAGCGTCACGCTCACCCTACCTTCCCTCCCAATAACTAACAGATATTCGCCGAGTTGCTGAGGAGCTGAGGTTGAGATTTGACAATATAACTGGCGATCGTAACTTCACCATTACAAAATCTAGCGTATTTAGCATTTCTGGAAACTATCTGATAACGAAGCGATGCGGTTGTTTTCTTTCCTCTCCCTTCTTCCTACCGCCCTCTCTCTCTCCCTGACCGTAACATCAGGTCCAGATTTTGTCCTCGATGAGTCGTTTGACTACAACCCTAATCCGCCAAAACTAAGCCGTATGTCCAAAAAAGAGTCCGGTTGCGGCTTCAGTCACGGTAATGTAGAATCCATGCACCTCACTTGCTGGATCGAATACCAGGAGCATCAGCTCGCATATCAGTACTTCAAGAAGGGCGATAACGTACTTGAATTGGGGGCTAGGTATGGAACTACGAGTTGTGCGCTGTCTAAGGCGGTTGGAAAGCAGGGTAGAGTCGTAGCTGTCGATCCAGATGTAACCATTTACCGGGCCCTCTTAGCCAACTTAGAGCAAAACTTCTGTAGCTACAACACCCGGATCTTCCCTGGGACGATCGGCCGCGTCCCCCGCGAATCCGATGTGGCGATGCCTTCAGGAGAATATGGAAGAACAACCCACACACTGTTCGATAACGGTCAAAAACACTGCAAATCCATGAAAGAGTCGGTACTCCTTCCTATGAAAAACTATGACCCGGAGCTGTCCATGTTGATGAATCTTCATTGTTCTATTGGGGAGTTGGAAAAACGTGTGGGGTTCAAATTTACCGGTCTATTAGCAGACTGTGAAGGCTGTATGAGACAGATTATTGACGACCACATAGTGGGATTGGATAATAGCACCGAGCCTAAGTCCAAACAGTGGGATTTCGTCATTGCTACCCATAAACTGGTGAATTTGCATGGAAAAGGGACGGGTTCGGAAGTAGATCTCGAAGGAGAGTTAAGACAACGCGCATGGGATATCTCACAGAAGTGGCAAAACTCCGCGGTCTGGAATAGGACTACTACCGATGAATCCATGGGTTTGCTATCTAAAACGATTAAGAAGTATGGGAAGAAGGATAAGTTAAGCTCCCAAGAAGTAGGGCATCTGTCCAAACTCTTTATGACTGCTCATCACCATCGGAAGGACACTAGACCTCACGGTGATGTCGAGCTTGCTATTGGTCTCCATAAGGGTAGAGTTGGTTATGACAGTGTCTTATCGGGGTTACAATCCAAATCAGCCCTCAAATTAAGAAAATCGATTGCGGATGAGGCCAGGGAGATAATGGGGAGGATGAAAAAAAGACATGCCATCATCCAAAAAGCCAAATCCAAGGGAATTCTGCAGTCTCTCAATACTGTGATTATTGAGTCGGATGGATTCGTTGATTATGCCCTTGTTATCAGTGACTTAACCGAGCTCGGCCTCACTCTGAACGAAACCCTAGCGGGAGATCCACAGCATACCGGGGGGATAAAGCACATTGCGATGGTGAGAAAGTAATTTTGTACTCTCCAACACAATTTTGACATTTAATACGCCCAAACTGCTCAAAATCTTGTGTTCCTCTTAACAGTTACACTGTCAAAAGGTATTGTCATTGAGCTGAACTTCAATGTCATTGTTAGTGTGTGCATCTGTAAGTTACACGTCTTTGCATATAGTAGTCGTAGTAGTATTTTTTTTCTGATAATGAAGAAGTGATTTTATCCTAAGATGCGGCTCTTTTCCCTCCTCCCCACCACTGCCGTGGGGATCGCTCTTCAGCAACAGCGGGACGTTGATTTCAAGATCGATGATTCGATCCCGTATGCGCCGAAGCCTCCGCAGTTATCTAAAGAACACCAACTCGCCTACCGCTACTTTCAGAAGGGGGGGAACGTCCTCGAACTCGGCGGCAGGTATGGAACAACGAGTTGTGCGCTGTCTAAGGCGGTTGGAAAGCAGGGTAGAGTCGTAGCTGTTGAACCTGATGCCTCAGTTTATCCTATGTTAACCGCTAATCTGAAGGACAGAGGCTGTCAATACAACGTCCGGGTGTTGCCGGGTACAATAGCATTGAATGGAATCGCCAACAAACGCCAAAACCCGCAGGAATCCGTCCTGTTGGCGCCGAACGAGCTCTTCAAGAATTCCACCGTGCCTGAGAATCTCTACTGTAGTCTCCCCGACCTGGAACAGCACGTGGGGTTTCATTTCAATGGGGTTTTAGCGGACTGCGAGGGCTGCCTCCGCTCCATCGTGGACGACCATGTGGGAGGCGGGTTGGCGAATCTAACGGTTGGTGACCGAGATTGGCCCTACGTCCTAGGAACTCATAAACTGCTGGAGGTGATGGAGGCGGGCATGGCCTCTACAACAACTCTGAGCATGCTTCAGGAGCAACCAACCTTCGAAACCGATATGCTGCACCGAGTGAATGAAATCAACACCAAGTTTATGAGTCCAGCGGAGTGGAACCGCACCAAAACCGACCCCGTCGAGAAACTCAGCTCTATGATAGAGATGATCCAAAAAAAAAACGACACCTCTGAGTCTGCCGTCGGGAAGTTGAGTGCTTTACTGTTTAACCTGTACTACCACCACATAGTGAGCACGGGGGAGTCTACGTCTGAGAAGAAAAAGAGGCTAAAACTCAACCTCCTTCAGGTTGACAAAGTACACTCCTTTTTCCAGTCTGGCGGCTATATGGAAATGGCAAAGATGGCCGAAGTTATAGGGGGGAATTCGAAGTTGAACTGGCTCCTCTACACCATCAGATCCAACGACAAGGTCGTCTCCGCCATCCAAAACCAGTACTCTAAGATAATGAAGGTGTTGGAGAAGAGAAGAGCTATTCTATCTGAGGCCGCCGCAAAAGGAGTTTTCCAGTCCATCAACACGCTGATCATAGAGGGGGATGGAACAGTGGATTATAAGCTGTTGGCGTCGGATTTAACCGAATTGGGGATGAAATTGAAGGAAACTCTCCCCGACTCCGGAGATAAGCTACACCAAATGAAGCATATAGTAATGACCAGGGAGAAAAAATAAGAAACAGATGCAAGGTCCAATTTTGTAGAGCAACTCACAAAGAATCGCTAAATCTAAGTTTGTTCTCTCGTTGAATCCACTGTACAAGAGTTTTTTGAGTCGAGAATTCAATGATAAACGTCAACGCTGAACTTCTGCAATCACCGTATTACGACTTCTTATCTAATTCCAACACCTTCTAGCCTTGTTTTTTCCGATTATCAGTTACAAACTTACTGTTAGTCATATACTTCTGATTCATAGAACAAAACCATGTTACTTCTCTCTCTCCTCTTCTCCCTCCTCTTCACCGGTGTGTACTCGGCGACCCAGAACGTTGGTGGCACGTGTACGACGCAGCCAGTTAGTTTAACTCGTAGGGATAGTTTTTTTACGTGCAGAAAAGCCTGCCAAGCCGACGGCTACTGCTGCAACCAGTATATGGAGGATCCGAATATAGGGGTTATTTACGGCGGGAATCAGCAGATCCCGTGCTTAGGAGGCTGCATCTTCGCTTTGGATACGGAATCTGTTGACCAATGCAAGGCGCTCTGCAGGTCGTTTAATACGGGGAACTTAAACGAGGGCGGTTCTTACACTGTCGGTTGCGAGGAACACTATTGGCCGGCCGGTCATGTCAGATTTGGGGCCTGCCAGGATCTCTGCGGTTGTCCTGCGGGAGTTAGCCGCGAGAAAGAGTGGAAGGTGGGGGAGACCGGGGCCTGCTATAAGGGGTGCGAGTTGGCCGGAAGCTTGAGAACCGGAGCTCCTTTCTACGGAAGAACTGTTCAGGCCTCGGAAACGGGTGATGACGCCACGGACACGGCGACTTTATCGACCGCTTTTCAGGCCATTAAGACTCATATCGCAGGCACCACGGTCTCTACGGCGAGCACTATTAACACTATGGTCGATAGAATTATGCTGCATCAGGGCTTAATAGCCAGAACCAATACCATGATCCTCAAGGCCCTAGATCTAGTGGACCAGTACGAAACGTCTCAGGGCGGCGTTGGAATTTTCAACTATAATAGGAGGCAATTCCCCCGAAACCCCCCTACTGCCGGTGATGAATTCTTTTTGGAGAGGGCGATGGTGAAGGTGAGTCTGGCGGTCATCGACCTTTATCAGACTAAGGGGGTTCTAGCCGCCTGCTCAAAATCCGTCTTCCAGGGCCGGAAATGGAGGCAGGCGGAGTGGTTTCCGGGGGCGGTGACGCCTCCGGGGAGTGATGTGGAATTGACCTCGAAGGAGATCTGGGGAACCAGACCCATGAGGTGGGGCCATCAGCCGATTTATTTCGACCGCTGGAAACGCGCTCCGACTGGGATCTACCTTCCCCCCGGGGAGATCGCCATTTTGAAGGTTGAACAGGCTCTTCTGGACAAGATTGAAAACTACTATAGTAATACCACTATGAAGTTCCAACTCCAAGTGGGCCATGCGAACGCAAATCTAACTCGTGACTACAGCTCGCAGGGGGTTGGGATTTCTTACGAATACACCCGGGTGGATAGGATTACCACTACTTATAACATTGAGAGTACCGAGACTTATATCGGGAACCCCCTAGGAGGGGGGATCTACATTTGTATACCCTATCCGGCCGAGATTGGGGCTTTCACGGTGAAAGTCGCGGGAAAAGTGGTTTACTCGCCGTATTTTCGGAAGTAGAACACGGACGACGCGTCTTGGGTTTCCACAGAACGGGCAAAAACAGGTGCTTGGGCCGACTTCGAGACGGACAAGTTCATGATGACCCTGCCGCGGGATTGGGTGTACGGGACTAGCGCATGGAGTGCTCTATTGGATAAGTTTGATCAGTCTATGGACGCCATGGGCGAACTCTATGGGTATCTATCGTCGCAGAGGACTCAGGGCGTCCACATGTTGTATATGAGCACGGATACTCGGCTTCGCCACCCCGCGTTCGGCTCCGGCTACCCTCAGAACAACGATGAAGTGTACTTTCCGTGGAAAGCGAATAGTAGTGATGCGGATTACGCCTACAACGGCAGTTTTTCGACCTGGATGGCCCGTCACCCGCTCGCTTTCACGACGTGCTGGCACGAGACTGCGCACGCTCAGCAGCGCCAGGACCTGACCTTTCAGTTTCACGGGGAAACCGAGGCGATCCCCAACTTCCTCTACCCCTACATAGCGGTCACCAGGTTCGGTAGAAGCTTCAACCAAGCCTTCAACGACGGCCACGACACCTCGAATTACTCGCCGGACCAGGCGGCGATGCACTGGATGGTGGACAGCCGGTTTCGGGAGGGGAAATTGATGCTCTACCCGAACGACCCCACCAACCAAGTCAGGTACCAGCCGCGGGGGTGGGCGAAGTACGCGGACCTCGCGAGGTTGTTCGGCTTCGAACCTTTGACCGCCTACTACCACGACGAACACCTTACCAGGGAGCAAGGGATAAAGTGGCAGGATCAGAGAAGGGCGGATAACCAGTATTATACGGATGTCGGGATTTTGCCGGCCTCCGTTCAGGCGGGGGATCCGCTGCCGGCGAAATTCGCAAACGCGGAATATCAGGGGCTTACGGTGGGCGTAGCGCACTTAACTAGGGATTCCTACACTTACTACTGGACGGATATCAGGGTGCTGAAGATGTCGCTGAATTTTGGGGTGGATTTGCGGCCCCTGTTTGAGTTCTGGGGCACTCCTTTATTCGGCCACTCCGGCGTGAAGTTGGAGAACAAGATCAAAGAACACCGGTTGGAACCCTCGAATAGCATCAGATGCTTGCTTTTGAGGTATAAAACCATCATTCCGGCCGATAACGCCGCTTTCAGGAGCTTTATGAACGATGTTTTCGGGGCGGGCGCGGATGCCCGCTCCAAGGGCCCTGACGATGACGACCGGTTCGGGATAGGGTGGTTTCACTACCACAAAACCCGCTACACCCCAGCCATGGCCGCCGCGGCTAAAACCCGGATTGATAACCTGATTAAGAAGTACTACAAGAAGATCGGGCTTACTTACCCGTGTAATGGGACTAAAACGGGGTTGTTAACCGACGTTGGCGAGAAGAACGCGATTTCGACGAACACAAATTTCGCGTGGAAGACGAATGTTAATCAGATGTCTCCCCGTTATAAGATCCGTTTAGGGTTTACCTTCGAAAGGCTCTCTGAAGCGACCAAGGTGTACGCCCAACTGGATTTCGGGGTTACTTTCGCTGGCACGGTTGCAGCCAACGACGTGGATGACTACAAGCTCGCCGTTGGCGCTGCAGCGAAGACGGCTATCGCCGGGTCTATTACTGGTATCTCCACCGACGATGTTGTGATTAACAGTGTGGAAATCGGCGCTGCTAGTCGAAGGCGGTTGGAGGAGGAAACGAGGAGATTATCCATCACCGCCGGGACGAAGAAAATCACCGTGTTGTACGCCATCATCCTGGATTCGAACACGACGGCTACGGCTTCTGAGGTTGAGGGGATGTTGTCTAACGGGGGAACGGGTGCAGACACCTTCCTATCCGCCGTCAAAACCGCTTTTGCAACCGCAGTTACCGCCAGCTCCGATATCAGCGTCAAATTCACCGTTCAAACCTCGACTGCGGTGGGGGAGGCGCAATCCACGGGGGCGGATCCGCCGGATGCTCCTCCGGCGAAGAAATCCAAGGACGCTGGTCTTGGTACTGGCGCTATTGTGGGCATCATCGTCGCCGTCCTGGTCGTGGTCATGGGGGCGATCGGGTTGAAAGTCTATATGGTTACGCAGAAACAGAATGCGGCGGCCGCTAAAGGGGAATGTGGAATTGCCTCACCACGCCCACCTTCCACTGCACAGGCTGCAGCACCAACTGAAAAGAAGGGGGGACAGAGGTTTTCGACGGATCTTTAACAGTGTTTAAC
>Ga0099798_10729_pt1 | contig 10401 bp, 17 predicted proteins | sample Uncmet_Sort29A_1_FD_89870 | JGI IMG/M metagenome (GOLD analysis project Ga0099798, IMG submission 89870) | Marine eukaryotic communities from CALCOFI LINE 67, Pacific Ocean - CN13ID_Sort29A_1 | ecosystem: Environmental > Aquatic > Marine > Oceanic | place: Pacific Ocean: Monterey Bay | collected... | reverse complement strand
CTGTGTTGGCCATTTTTTTACTAATTTTGAAAAAAAAAAAGCAATTTGTTAACGTACCAGAATACTAGACACAACCATCCAGAAAGTTTGAAAAGGTTGGAGAAAATTGTGAAACTTCCGGTTAACACTTGTATGAGTGAATTCGACCTTTATTGGTCACGCGCGGACGACGTTCACGATATTCTGAATTTTCGTTAATAATCGAAATATCTGGAAAATCACTGTTTTTTTCATCCTTGGGTCAAAAAAATTTTGTTTTGGACCAAAACCTAATTTTGCATTATAATATTTTCGATTATTAAGGAAAATCGAGTAAAATTGTGACAGTGTGGCGTAAAATGGAAGGAGATCCAGCGGAGGCATCGCAGATAAAAGGAACAGCGGAAGGAATGGGAGGCGGAGGAGAAGGAGGAGCAGCAGCAGTATTCTAAATGGCGCAATTATCGTGACGGTGCATAATTGACCAAAATATTTCAAAAAAATGAGTTTTTTGGACCAAAAGACATAAGGAAAACACACGGTATTTTGATCAGGCCAAAAGTATTAAACATAGCAAAGGAAAATCAACTCAAGTGAAACTCATTTTTTTGACATTTTGGCCAATTATATACCGTCACGATAATTGCGCCATTTAGAGTAGCAGCAGCAGGATTCGGAGGATGCGCGGATTCGGGGGCCACTGCTTGAATCTTTTTGGTGCGAACAGTGGAAGGGTTTTTTACCATTTTTTTGACTATCATTGTTTTTGGTTTTTGTACCAATTTTTTTGTTGCAACTTATTAGTAAAAAAAACCTCTTTCAATGTGTACATCGAAAAGTTTCAAGCTGCTGCTGCTGCTTGTGCCGCCGCGGGCGCTGGAGCACCCGCTCCAGCACCCGCTGGAGCACCCGTGGGCGCTGCTTTTGCCGTTGGAGCACCCGCTGCGGGCGCCGCCGCCTCGGAAGAAAAACCGGATGCGTTGACAATACTGGCTTCAAAAATGGATGCGTTTGGTGGTAGTACTCCATCATGAAAATGGTTGAAAGTTTTTTTTTGCTTGGAAAAGAAGATTTTTTTTTTAAAACTTCTTTTCAGGCCACTTCAAAATATCATCTAATTTGACTCTCCACCTTGAAATAGCAGGGAAAGAGGAAAATTTCTCGGAAACGAAGAACAAGCCGCCGAGATAATCAGTGCTGAAAATTTTCAAAAATGGACCAAAAAACATCAAAAATCAAGGTTTTTTTGACTTTTTTGACCAAAAATTCAAATTTTGCCCAGCACTGATTTACTCGGCGGCTTGTTACACAAAAAAAAAAAACATTCTCCCCCCGTTTTTCGAAACCTTTACGTTTAAGATATATTTCAAAATTTCAGGTGGACTGCGTTCAAACGTAAACGCGTTAAACAAAAAATTGATCAGAAAAAAAATACTGCAAAAACTGAGATAGTGTCCGAAAAAAATATATCGAAAAGTTTGAAGTAAAAACAACTTATGTACGAATCTGTCAGCCCCTAGGATTTTGAAAAGAGTTCTGTTTTTCTTGACAAGTTTTGTATGTTTTTTTTACTATTTCGTTGCCCCAAGAGTCTCCAAGAATTTGTTAACATTTTTAGTTCAATTTTCACAACACCTTACACAAAGAACCAGATGTTTTTCTGAAATTTCTTTTTTGATTAATGTCTTGGAACCAATCCACACCTCGATTTTTTGCCAAACACATCTCCTTTTTCTGTTTCCCCTTTTTTTACCTTAGCAAATTTGATTATACAAAAGAAAATTGAAGATTTTATCTGATAACCTGTTTTACATGTACATAGAGAATATATACCTAAATCATATTTTTTTTCTGAATTTTTTTTTTAACACTTTGAGTTTCCATTTATTGTTTCTCCCCCCCGCGAAAATGCGGTTGAAATATTCTAAATCAGTTTTTTTTATGAGTTTTTTCTGTCTTTTTGAAGATTTTTTTCTGGCCTTCTTAGTTGCTGACTATTTATTTTAGCAATTATAGAGCGGTTTTGGGAAAAAGTCTGAGTACACTACTACAATTTCAAATCAAAATTTTGAGTAATTACTACAAAACCACATATGCTTAAATTGTATAAGCGTCTTTCCATGTTCATTCGTTCTTCAATTTTCTAAACAAAAATATGGGTACTATTATGGAATTGGGAACGTACATGGATTTTCAAAGTTCTTGTTTGGAATTTCGCAATCGTTTTTTCTAATTTTTGGGATTTTCTTCGGGTGTTCTTTTCTTTTGGGAAGTTCTATTTTTTTTTGGGAGAAATTGTGGTTCCTGTAAGAACCGATCCTTTTTTTCTTTTGATGCATTTTGGCAGAAAAAAGCTTTCATTGCGTTTTTGTTTCAATCAAAAAAACGATTCCGAACGATACATGCAGGAGACATTCAAATTTTTGTGTAGTCAGAATTTATCATATTTTAGCGCAATTTATTTTTGTATAATATAAAATTGAATTCAAAAACAAAACACCATGTGCAGTTCGGATGTGAATGTAAACACATCCCACAATAATAGCTCGGATGAGAAGAAAACCCCCGCGGCCCACAGTAGTATTATCCCATCAGCAACAATGAATGTTATGGAAGAACATTCCAGCAACAATGAATGTTATGTGCCCCAAATCTCAGAGCTTTCCCCCCATGAATCTCTTCAAACTTTCTGGTCGCCAGGTTCAAACGGGAAAAAAACCGATTTTTTTGGTCAAAAAATCAAAAAAATGTCAAAAAACAGCGATTTTGGGTCAAAAAACGATCAAAAATGACATTTCCGACCTGGCGACCAGAAAGTTTGAAATCTCTACAAGCTGACGCTAGTTGTACAGCTTACCATTATAAATTAGGGTTTCATAAACCAAGAGTTGAAAAGTTGTCGAGGTTCGCTCCTGTTTTGAGACTCCCGAGGTTTGCGGAATGGAATATTCTAAATGGCGCAATTATCGTGACGGTGTATAATTAATTAACCAAAATATTTCAAAAAAATGAGTTTTTTGGACCAAAAGACACAGGCAAAACACACGTTATTTTGATCAGGCGAAAAAAGCTTAAACATGGCAAAGGAAAATCATCTCAAGTGAAACTCATTTTTTTACATTTTTTTGATATTTTGGTCAATTATACACCGTCACGATAATTGCGCCATTTAGAATAATGATTTTTGTGTCGAGAAAAAAGACCAAGAAACTCGATTGCTCACATGGCTTCGGACATCCTTACAGCGTTTTGGCGCATGCCATTTGGAAAAAAAAGAAGAGAAAAACTACACCAGTACTGCAATTGAAAATGGAACTGAAAGTAAAGTCGAAGAAGATGGAACTGAAACTGAAATTTTAAATAATAATACCCATACTAATGTGCAAGAAATACTAAATTCGATCGACAATATTCGGAAAGATTTTATAAATTGGCGACCAACCCAACCATTTGACCTCTACGTTCCAGAGGGAATGATGAAATGTCCTTTCTACGATATCGCAAATTCGTGGCCGTGTGTACCGAAGCCCATTGAAAATTTAGCAGAAAACGCTGAGGAATTGTTAGGGAAAATGGGGAAGAAGAAGGAGAGGAAGAATTTTGCTCCAAATGCTAGTACTAATTTTGATCCAAACTCCACTAATAATTTTGATCCAAATTGTTCCTTCGAAGCCATGCTGATCGGTTTCAGGACTCGTGGAATAGGTGAAAAGCCAGCGTATCTTGGGCATTGGCATATTCTAAATGGCGCAATTATCGTGACGGTACATAATTGGCCAAAAATGTCAAAAAAATGTAAAAAAATGAGTTTCACTTGATTTGATTTTCCTTTGCTATGTTTAAGACTTTTGGCCTGATCAAAATAACGTGTTTTTTCCCTGTGTCTTTTGGTCCAAAAAACTCACTTTTTTTGAAAATTTTGGTCAATTATATACCGTCACGATAATTGCGCCATTTAGAATACTGATTTTGATTTCTTAGTGGAAAAAGGTGAAATAAACCCAAACACGGGGAAAATACTAGAGAAACCAGAGCACAGCCAGGGGGAGGAAGTGATTGAGGAATTTTTCTACTCATACTTTGACTTTGTCACCGCGAATTTGAGGAGAAAAATGATGAAACTTTTTTCACAACACGACGAACAAAATAGTAGCGGAGAAAAAAATAGCACGAACCAAAATTGTGGCGAAAAAAGTAACAATACTCTTCTTCAAATATTACCAAGCCAATCGCGATGTAATAAAGCAAGTTGTTTCCTGGACTCCGAAATGGATAAGCTTTGCTCAGATACTGATCGTGAGAAATTCTCAGATTTTCAAAAGCGATTACTGTTCGACATCCTGCGCCCGCATAATTTCGATTTAGTCAACATCTGGTATACACTGCAGATAAACTGTGATAAAATAATAGGAAAAAAACCATCTGATTCGATTGGTACTAGTCTCCCTACTAGTAGTGCGTGTTTAATACCTAACGATTCATCAGAACCGTCGACTGGGCTGGTTCTGCAGACGAAACCGATTTTTGCCGATGATGATCAGCATATTCTAAATGGCGCAATTATCGTGACGGTGTATAATTGGCCAAAATGTCAAAAAAATGTGAAAAAATGAGTTTCGCTTGAGTTGATTTTCCTTTGCTATGTTTAAGACTTTTGGCCTGATCAAAATACCGTGTGTTTTCCCTGTGTCTTTTGGTCCAAAAAACTCATTTTTTTGAAACATTTTGGTCAATTATACACCGTCACGATAATTGCGCCATTTAGAATAAACGATTGTTGGATGAGTTTGTGATTCAAGCAAATTTCAATCTTTTCGATGCGTACATCAAATGGAATATTTTTGGCCAAAAATCGCTGATTTTGGTCCAAAATGAGCCAAAAAGTGCATTTTTTTGTGTTTTTTGGTCCAAAAAATCCCATTTGATGTACGCATCGAAAAGATTGAACAAATGGTGGGGTGGGAAGTTTCGAGAAAGTTCCGGACGTTTTATCGACTGATTTGATCGCTGCGTTTCCTGAGAAGAAAACACCGTGCGAGGGATTTTCTCACACTGAAAGCAGCGATCGTAACTTCTGCATTTTTTTTCGCGCGATGCACCATACACATAGGAGCTGCAATTTTTTACCAAAAAACAACAACAATAATAATATCTCCGATGAAGTTGACGCCAGCACGGACTGCAGTGATGATATAGTGGACGAAACAAATAATTCATCAGAGTTATTGGCAGTAGTACCGGGAGGGAAAAATGGAAAAAATGGAAAAAAACTGGATGATAAAAAACACGATCCTAGTGATCCCTTACTGCTTTCAAAACGAGTCAGTATGGAGGCGAGGTTCTTGATTTTTGATCCCGGTTGTTTGGAGAAATTGTGTATTTGGGCACGAGATTTGGTGGAGTTGATAGAGAGTTTGGAGAAAACAACTGAGGAAAAATGATGTTATTTAAATTGTAAAAAACTATCAGCGACATTTTCGTTTTTTTTTTAGTGAAAAGTGCGCCGACTCGACAGTACAGGCATTTGGGCGGACGCGATTACTAATATTTTTGTGTTAAAGAGATATCGGGATTTATGGACAAAAAAATTTAATTCACGGTGTTATTTTCATTAGTGGTCCTCATGTTTTTTTTCAGTCGGAAAATAAATTTATTTTCTTTAAAAGGGTGGGTATATTGTTTTTTGTTGGCATTTTTTCTCCGTTCCGGGTTAAGAGAGTTTTGTTTTTTGAATTTTGCGGGTTTTTTTTTTGGCAACCATTTCAACAATTAAATTTTTCAAAAAAACCGAAAATCCATTCTATCCCCTCTGTATCCTTGAAATAAATTATTTTAAAACATCTAGCAGACCCTTTTAATATTTCCAAAAAGGTGTCAACTACGAGCCAATAAAAGATGATGAAGTTTGTCTTCGCAACGTTTGCTGCTACGGCGCAAGTTGCGTCCGCATCATTAGTACTCGTACGTGATGCACCAAAGAAAACTGATGTCCATTCAAACTTTCTGGTCGGTCTAGGTCAGTGGCAAAAATATCCTATTTTTTTGGTCCAAAAATTGAAAAATATGTCAAAAAACGTTGATTTTGGTCCAAAAACGGACCCACAATGAAATTTCTAACCTGGCGACTAGAAAGTTTGAAGTCCAGAAGCTCTCGCATAAGTTGGAGACTATGGTGTCTGGTTTGAATAACGTTATTGGGAAATCTGAAAAAGGTTCGAAAATTGCTGCCACCCTCGCCCCATGGGTCCAACAGGTTTCTGCGGTGTTGAAAGACGTGAAGAATAAAAACGGAAAAGAATCTGAGGCTGACCAATTGAAGCAACTGAAAGCCGCACAGGATTAACACGATTTTTTTATAATTGGACTCAAAAAATGAAAAAAAGTCAAAAAAACCCTTGAAATGGGCCAAAAAATTGAAAAAACGAGTCCAATTATAAAAAAATCGTGTTGATTCGGTGCAAGATCTTATGGTCGGCATGGCTTCCCGCGGATTTGAATGTTTTTGGTGCGAAGATGATTTGTTTTTTTTTGTTAATTTTTTTTGGGTCAAAAAAAACTTTTCAAAATTGGCTCAAAAAAACACCACTTTTCACGAGTCACAAAAAAGTTCAAATGGGTCAGAGTTGATTAAAGAGGGCAATGAGGAAAAAGAAAACTTAACAAGCCGGTGTCCAGTAAATCAGTGCTGGAAAAATTTCAAAAATGGACCAAAAAATATCAAAAATCAACCTTTTTTGAATATTTTTGGTCAAAAATTCAAATTTGAAGTCTCTCAGTCACTGATATACTGGAGCGGCTTGTTAATTGCTTATGGGCGTTTTGTTGTCCAGATCCAAAAATTCCATGGACGAGCAGTACAATGTTTTGGAGGATGGTGAGTTCAAGTGACAAGTTTTTTTTTCATAAATTGGACTCTTTTATTGATTTTTTGGTCCATTTTAAGGTTTTTTTGACATTTTTTGATAAAAAACGAGTCCAATATTCTAAAAAAATTTGTGTTAAGTCTCTAGACGTTGTCAAGTATGTTGACAGCAAAAAGGGTTTAGACTCTCGTGCTTTAGTCGAACAGTGTGGTGAATTTTTGGACAAAAAAGACGCAGAAAAAGCCGAGTTATTGAAATCTGTCGCTGAAAATTCGAAAAAATCGGCTGACGTTATTGCGAAAAAAAACAAAGACGAGTCCGAAAAACTCAAATTACTCTAAAGAACGGAATTATCGTCCACCCGTGTATAATTATCATCCAGTTTTTGGGCCATTTTGATCAAAAAACGACACTTTTTGAACCAAAAATCCAATTTTTTGCACCACAAACTGGACGATAATTATTCACGCGTGGACGATAATTCCGTCTTTGAGATTACTCAAAACTCTCCAAGACAAGGTCGACTCCATGCGCAAAGAAGCCTTGGCTTTGGCTAAACAGACAATTGAAGCCCAGAAAAATTTGGCCAAAAAAGGAGGTGCGAAATCAAATTCCGTGGAACGAAAACAAGCCGCACAGCAGTTGACCAAAGATCTAGCTGAGGTTAAAAACGCGTTGGCCGCAGTTGCGTCTGGTAAGGATAAGAAGCAGGTGAAGATCATCAAAAATAGTGTGAAAAAATCTGAAAAAAAATCGGACAAAGAGAAGAAACAAGTCCTCATGCTTCTCCAGACCGGGTTGAAAGATTGTCCCTATTGTAAAGCGCAGTGTTTCGAAAAATGCCACAAGGAAGGACATACGTATGTCAGCTGCATGAGGACTTGTGCGGATGTGGGAAACTAAGTGAAAAAATAGTAGTAATTATTTTGGACCAAAATTCAAACTTGATTCTGTTTTGATTTATGATTATTTGTATTTAACTGCTCTAAACGAATTCTGATTTTGTTTTCGGATATTTGTTTGCAACAAAAAGAAAAAAAAAAGAGATTGTCTACCTATCAGAATTTTATGGCAAAAATGCCAGATTTCTCGACAGCTAATTTTGGTACAACACCGTTTGTTTCCGGGGCATCAACGAGAGGAATATGAGGTGGAACACAACGAGAGAGGGTTATTTTATTTCAAAACTTAGTTTTACCTTACACATTTTGGACACGTATTATAATTCATTTTTAAAAATCGTTATATGACTTTTTAGTGTGCACCATAGGACAACATTGTGTTAAAAATAATAATGTTATTTTACCCCCTCACCCAAATTTTTCTTCGCAAAGATTGACAAAAAAAATGATGTTCCGTCCGTCCCTAGTTCCAGCCCTGACCCGAGGGTATTGCCCCTCTTTTTCATCGTGTTGCAGCACGTCGTCAAGTAGTCCAGGTTATTTTTCGCGGCGAATAAAAAATGCGGCGAAAAAAAACATGTCAAATTTCAATACTAGCAGTATTGACCGAAAAACCTCGTTTTTCAACGGAAATAAATTTTTAGTAATTCGTAATTTCTCAACCTATTATGAAGTCTTAGAGCTTGAACCATCAGCTTCCAAAAAAGAAATAAAAACGGCGTTTAGAAAACTGGCTAAAAAATACAACACGATTTTTTTATAATCCGAATCATTTTTTCCATTTTTTGGCCCATTTTAAGGGTATTTTTTATTTTTTTTTGTCATTTTTGAGTCGGAATAAAAAAAATATCGTGTTATACCATCCAGACATGCACGCAGTTCCCATAGCAACGAGTGACGAAACAGTAGCAGGAGAAAAAAATACTAGTACTACCAGTTCCAACCCCTCGCGACCCCTTTTCCGCGCCGTATTGCACGCGCCCGGGCATTCGCAACACATGAACGCCCATATGCTGGGGTTTTAGAGGTGCGCTTTGATGAGAAACGTTCATTTTGAATAAAAACGAAAAAAACCCTCATGCAGGCGCTTGAATCTGCTTCCCGACCCCTCGCGACCCCTTTTCCGCGCCGTATTGCATGCGCCGGGGCCCTTCCACCGTCAGACTTTTCGATAAGCTGTGGTGAAATGGAGCAAATTGCCGATGAAGGTCTTGGAAGAATTGGTCTCTGAGCGCGAAATGAGAGCAGAATGGACAGAATGAGAGCAAAATTGAGCAAAATCGCATGTTTTTTTCCATTACACACCGTATTTGAGCTGAAATCTACCCCCCCCAATTGCCCCCTAAAAACTGGTTCCCGCCCCCTCGCGACCCCTTTTCCGCGCCGTATTGCCTGCGCCGGAGCATTCGCACGCCCTAATAGAACACACCATGTGGGAATATGCTGGGTAAACGCATTTTGAACTTTGGTTTCTGAAAAAATCTCAGTGTAGGCTCCCAAGTATCGCGCCTTCAGCGTCTCGCCACCGCGTTTGTTGCCCCGTCGTATCGTCTGCGCTGGGCCAGCCGCACACACACTAGCTGAAACATTCAGGGTGTTTTGGTTGATTTGAATTTTGAAAATTCTTGTTTTTTCAGGAAAATGCAAAAAAAACATGCTTTGTTTTCTTCTGACAAAACGGTAAAAAAATCAAAAAGTTTGAACTCACGATTCTTTCCCAGCGATTCTCACATACGTTGAAAAACGCCCACACGAGAGGCGTGCGGGTTTCCTCATCTTCAGACACGTCTTCAAGTTCAGTCAAGAGTTCCCCGAACAAGATTTTTTTATAATTGGACTCGTTTTTTCCATTTTTTGGCCCATTTTAAGGGTTTTTTTGATTTTTTTTCATTTTTTGAGTCCGTTTATAAAAAAATCGAGTTCCCGTCGTTTTGCGTACGAGGTGCGTAGTCAGCGAGTAAGAATACCCCAACCGCAATACCCACAATTGTTACCGAAATAACACGGTTGTCCTGAACGGGATTGTAAGTTAAATCCGTCCGTTCCCCAGCTGCGTATCTTCGGTATAACACGATTTTTTTTTTTAATTCAGACTCAAAATGATAAAAAAACACTTTAAAATGGCCCAAAAACGATCCAAAACGTGTCCGATTATTATAAAAAAAATCGTGTTGTATCTTTCGCGCCGTTTCTCTCGCTCTGCAGCAGATTCTTCATCCCATTCGCCTTGGAAATTCCCATCCGCATCGAAATTACCGCCTTCAAACTTTTTCATACTTTTTGAGATAAGAAAAAGATAGATTTTTTCGTCAAAATTAATTGATCCACCAAAATCCACACCATTTGAAAAAAAAAAGTTTGAACCAGCCATAGCCGACTGATCAGGTTCAAAACCCATGGTACTGTCACCGGTGGTACTATCACTGTCACCATAACTAGCATTATTTCGTCGCTGTCTTCTCCGCTCCGCCTTCGTGAATTCTAAGTCTTTGTCATATAATGAGCGCTTCCAATCATTTCCGAGCGTTGCATAACAAGCCGCCGAGTAAATCAGTGCTGAGCAAAAAATTTGGATTGTTGGCAGAAAAAGTTCAAAAAAACGTTTTTTTTTTTGAGTTTTTTTGGCCCATTTTTGAAAATTTTCAGCACTGATTTAC
>Ga0099798_10728_pt1 | contig 10412 bp, 5 predicted proteins | sample Uncmet_Sort29A_1_FD_89870 | JGI IMG/M metagenome (GOLD analysis project Ga0099798, IMG submission 89870) | Marine eukaryotic communities from CALCOFI LINE 67, Pacific Ocean - CN13ID_Sort29A_1 | ecosystem: Environmental > Aquatic > Marine > Oceanic | place: Pacific Ocean: Monterey Bay | collected... | reverse complement strand
GAGTTCCGAGATCTTGGGAAGGAGAATAACCGGGTGGGGATTGGGAACGTTGCTTACTGGGAGACGGGGTTTCTTGAGTGAACATCATCGGAGGACTCAGTATACCAGTCGGAATTGGACTCTGCACACCCGTGGGAGAGATTATACCCATAGTAGGGATATCTTTTGAAGTGAGGGGTTGGAGGGGTTGACTTTCTGCAGTGATAACCTGAGGTTGAGGTGGCAATGGAACAAAATTCGGATCATCAATCTCAGAAGGAATTTGATCGTCATTACCGGTACTCGTTCCACGACCGGTATACCACGACTGACCTGTTTCATCCGGTTGAGGTCGGAGAGTGTGGTCTCGGAACGCTTCGAGATCAGAACCGAGACGATCGATGTCAGTTTGGGGTTCAACATCTGTTTTAGGATCCTGGTCTTGGTTTTTGGGGGAGGATTGTTCAACTTCTTCTTCTATTACAACGTCTGCGGGGGAATCCTCTTCTAGGGCCCCCGTATGTACGTTATACGCGATTGAAAAACGCTCCATCTGCCTCGTTTTCTCAGCCGTGATCTCAACCTCTGCTAAACGGATGGCAGCCTCTTCGAGATGTGTTAGTTTGAGGGTTACGGTTGCGTCTTCTCCGTCGTCTATGTAAAGCTCCGGTAAAGGCTCAGTCTTACCCTTTTTCCCCTTTCTCCCGGAAACATTCATCTTCTCATCACGCTTCTGCTGCAGAGTTGATTTGAGGGCGGAGAGGGTTTTCTCCCTCCCAAGTACGGACTCGACAGCCTCCTCCTCGGTCGATGAAAGCAGGGCAGCCGTGACATTTTTCACTGGATCCTGTTCAAGCTTACTCTTCCCGAAATTGGTGTTGTAGAGAGGAGACAAAACCTGAAGATTTTGTGGACTAACCGTAACCGGACTTTCAGCAATCCGGTGCATCTGAATCATTTTTTTCTCGCGAGCCTTGCGTAATGAGGCTATGATGGGGGATTCTTCCATAAACTTTTTGGTGGATGACTTCTGAGGGGTGGAGAAATCCATAGGGACGTCCTTATTGGTCTTCATCAAACCCTCGCTATCAGTATCCGTGGTTGTGTTATTGTTGGTGGTTGGATGAGTTACCGTTAGTAAACCCATACTCTCCGTGTCAGTCTGAGGAGCATTGAAGTGGTTTCCAGCGGTGTGAAACTTGCTATCGTCAAGAGGACTTAGTTGGCCCATAGCCCCTGGCTTCTGTCTTAGAAGACTACCAGAAGCGATCGCCATCTTACTCGCGCTAATAGGTCTTGATCCGGGTCCTTTGGAGCCACTCATGGGACGTCTTAGGGCACTATCCGGAGACATAAGAAGAGAACGAGAGGTCTTGTCTTTAGATGGGGTTTTGTACATCTCTGATTGATCGTCTCGGTTAGGGGAAGGGCTGGTAATAAGTTTCGTAAGAACCGGGAACAGGAACAGAAAACATGGAAGGAGTTGTTGGATGAGGAAGAAGAGATTGCGGCGAATACGTTGGAAAGTAAGGAAGACATCAAAGCTTTCCGAATGAGTCTAGTCAAACGCCCCAACGATAATACACCTGCTGCACGTAGATCCGTGAAAAGGGAGGATGCACCGAGTCCGCAAGGGCTAATTCCTAGTAATGTTCCTAAAATTGACGCCGCCACCTCCGTGTTTAATGCCCCACAAATGGTCCAAGCACTGAACCCGGGCTACAATACCCAAGATCCCTCCTCCAGTAGCAGAGCTCCCCCTCCCAGACCAGGCCAAGATATGTCCCAAAGCGTTGAACTTCGAGGTGGGTACTCTATGTCCATGAGCGACATGGGTGCCTCTATGTCTCTTCCTGAGAGACAGTCTCAAGTTAGATTTGAGGGAGGAAAAGTTCCCGGAGTCGAGTCGATGCCAACCGGCGTTATTAGTCTCCAAATCCCGACTCTACAGGCGGATGGGACGGCTGTTTATGATAACAACCAAGTAGGGGAACAGGGTTATTCCAACCTGACAGAGACTCAGAAACAACACCCTCTTGCGCAGCAATTCGCCGCTCTCGGAAAAATAGGATCTACTGATACCCTAGATTCCGACGCCTCCCGCAGGATTATGCACTTCGGCGACGTTCCATTTAGCTCAGGGTCTGGGGATGACCCTTCAGCAGTGCCGGTTATAAGTCTTACTATTCCAGATTCTAAGGTTCCTCAACCTCCACCTCAAACAGTGGATGGATGGGCTGCACACGAGTCCAAGAAAGTAGAGGGATTTGGTTCTTTTGGAGGTCACCTCAAATACAATCGATTTGATGACCAAGGTCCACAAAGAACTCCGCGAGGCAGCAGAACTTTGGCTTCTGAGATGTCCAAACTCGAACAAGGTACATCGGAAAAGAAGGGAGCTTTGGCGTTAAGTGACTTTCAGATGCACCAGTCTCAGGAGCTGGCTAAGCAACGCCCTAGTGGTAGCCCTGTAACAGTACCCAGAATCAGCATTCAAGCGGTTGAGGACGCAAACGCAAAAGCCGATGAAGGTCCTGGGTTTATTCCAGGAGTAGCCGGATTATCTCAACTCCAACTCCCAGGATCCGCTCGTGGTGATGGTGACGCTGGTTCTCGCCGGTCTTCTAGAGCTAACTCTCGAGCAGGTTCTAGGGCTGGTAGTCAGATGGGAACCCCAAGAGGAAGTCAGAGAGGAAGCCATAGACCGTCAAGACTAGGTTCACCCGTAGATGGCACCCCCAGGAAATCTGGTCGTCCATCGAGAACGGGAGACGGGCTTGGAACGGTGTTAACCCCCAGAAAGAGTGCTCACGTTCAACAATTTAAGGAGATCAAAGTGAAAGTAGTAGAGGGTGCTGCCGAAATCGGTTTCGGTTCTAATCCTAGGCAACAACAGGTTGGAGCTCGTCCTCTTCAGGATGATAGTGGGCTTTATAAAAATAAAGATGCGCTGGCTAATTTGATTAAGATTAACGCTAATGAGCATCGTGTTGACGGAGCAGCTGGGATTACCGGAACCAATGTCATGTTAGATCAACTCCGAGGCTACGACGTTACATCCACCGGTTACCAGCAAGCAGCAATGAGTTCAAAAGCCCAATTATACGGGCAGCTCGATGAAATGGGTACCTCGTCTATAGCAACCGGTTTCGTAGGTTCCAAGTTAACCACTGGTAAGGCAGGACCGAGTGGACAAGATAGGGTTGACCAGATTATGGCAGAGAAAAGTAGTGCAAACGCTCTAGCAGTACCGGGTCAAAACCCCGCGTTAAGGAATTCGCAGAATTTGAATCCGATTGATCAAGCCCTATATACCCCGCGAGGAGGTAATCGTATAAGCGGAGTTTCCCCCCGTCTCAGTGGAGTTCAACAATCCCCACGTTTGTCGGGTGCACCAGCTCTTAGTCCTCGTCTTTCAGGGCAACCCGCTTTGTCACCGCGCTTAAGTGGCCAACCCGCTCTGTCACCAAGACTCTCCGGTCAACCTGCACTTTCACCGCGTCTATCAGGAGCACCTCAACAACTCGCTCTTACCCCTCGTGGTTCTAGGCGTGTTTCAGCTGTGCCGGGGATGCAAGGGGTAGACGTAACACTAGGGACAAACTCACAAAATATGTTAGCTGCCCAACAGGATATTTTTCAAGTGGGACCTACGGGGAATATCTTGACTCCCCGTAGAAGCGGCGTAGCCCACGGTCCTGGTAATAGTTCTGAATCCATCGTTGTAGGCGCTGATTTGCCGACTATGTCGGTCCAAATGAAGCACCACGAAATAGGATCAGTGACGAAGGCGGGGTATCAACCGAAGATGATCAAAATCGATTCGCACGACCATACTCAGGGCCAGACGGTGATCAATCCGTTGTTGGTCAGGTATGACACCAACCAATCACAGCAGGCACACCAACTTCTTCAAGTTCATTCAGTGACCGGGAGAGCCGATAACTCCCTCGGATCCATGCTCCTTCCGCGGGCGGATTCTAGCCAGAACGCTCCTCTCTTGATCTCTTACGACACCATAGGGAAGTCGAGCTCTGATGAGCAACAAGCTGCGATTAACGAGCAGCTTAGGAGAAGCGCTGAGGCCCTTGTAAATCAGAAACAGGAGGGAATACGGCGATCACAGATAGCAAAGGCTGAGGCGGATTTGAGGGAGTACCTAAACGACTCAAAAAGAACCGGTTACGTCCCCATCTCCTCCCTATCAGTAAACACAGCCAACAAATTAGGTGTTATGAGCCAAGAAACTCTACCTCTTACTCCGAGACAAAAGGCTATTGCCGATCAGCGTAATTCGAGGTTGTTGGAGGACGCTGGGTTGTTAGACGGGACATCGAATATAGGAAAACGCGTCGCAAGACTCTCAGGAGTTGCACCCCCTAAGAGTCCAAGAGGAGATGAAGATGACCCCCTTAAAAAAGCTGTAGTCAGCGAGATAGAAAATTTTGCGGCGCAAATGCGCCCCACTGATAAGGATGGAGCAGCACCGAAAAATAGAGGAGAGCTCCACTACGCCGCCATCGGAACCACGACTGATTACTCAGTGAACGCCGATAGATCGAAGATTGATGCCGGATCTCTAGGTATTAGTGCCGATAATAGGACTGGCAAAGTTGATATCGCTGCTGGAGTCAATAATGTGAGTGACGAGGCTTTGAAGCAACAAAGAGAGTGGCTATTGAGTGACCAGGATTTCAAGAGATTCCAAAAAGAAGCTATCGCGGAGCAGAAAAGGGGCGAAGTGATGAATGAATATAAGGAGATGGAGGTCAACAAAACCGCGGAGAAGTTGAAAGCCCAAAATGAGATGCAGGAGATGCTCTATAAAAGCGGGGTCGCCGAAATGCTCCACCACCAACAAGACCTCGAACTCGGCACTCTTACTAGGGACGCTAAGAATGCGAAAATGCAGCAGGTAAGACGGCGTTTTTAGAGGTAAATCCCATACTAAATTGAAATTCGCTGTTTTACTAGGTGAATTCTGTAGTAGAGAAAAGTTGAAACTAAACTACATCATCATCTCCTCTCAGTTAATCGGTGGTGGTACCGCCGGAGGAACTGGGCGTGATTCCGGAAACCAAGATTTCAGTCTCGCTGACCCATCCGGGATGTTACCCCTGCAGAATCAAGGCGAGTTGCAGGCAAGACACCATGTTCAGGATGGTATGACACAACCCTTACAGGGTGGAAAACGTGACCCTCAGAATATGGCTTTAACGGGTATGGGCTTCCCTAAGAGGGAGGTACCACTTGCTCCTACTCAACCGCTTCCCTACCAGTATGTCCCCACCCCTGAAAAATTCCAAGGATTAGACGGTGGAGCCGGTCCCGGGGTAGGATTAGGAATTTTAGGCAAAGGTCAAGCAGGCCTTGGGCCAAAGATGCAAGTTCCACTTGAAGAGTCGCCGGCCGGTAAAACGTTGGTTGAACTCGGTCTCCACGCCCCCCGTCCACAGATGGTAGCCGGTGGAGGGAGTACGAAGCCGGAAGAGGAGATGAAGTCGCATGTTACCGTCGGCGAAACCCTCTTTGCTAAGAGGAATGCCCAACCTGGATCAAAATTTGGAAAGAATCTCGTACTTGCGAAGTTGAGGGAGAAGGGTGTCCTGGAGAAGATTAGGAAGGAGGGTGAAATACGCGCCAAAATCAAGCGGATGCGTGAGAAGGTGGCAACGGATAAACCGTACTTTGCGTTGAAGTCGTTGAAGCATAACTCACCACTGAAGCCTCTGTTCGGGTTGGATTGGCATTACGGTTTTCTTACAAACCTACCTTATTCTCTTTCGAAGTTTCTCTGGTCCGTCGACTGGAACGCCTCAGAGAGATCTCACCGTCGATTACAGCTTCGTGTGGGACGTGAGAGGAAGAAGTTAGAGGAATCCGGTCTCTTCCGTAAGACTATGTACTCCTCCCTCCCTGGTCGCGCTATCGCTAGTTTGTATGAGGGCGACATTATAAGTGATGATATGGTTAATATTGCCCGGATTACACGGGAGCGCGAAGAGAGGCATCGAGCGGAGTTATCTGCTATTGAGACCGCCACTTATCCCGAAGATCATCTCATTTTGTTGAATTTTGAGAGGCATTCGACGGATTGCGCCGACATGGGCCTCCGCCACAATAAAAACTACTTCTGTAAAGTTAGGGACTTCTCTTCCGCGTACTGTATCGCCGATGCCTACGATAGGAGTTGGGACTTATCGAAGTTGTATTGTAGTCATTGTAACCGCATCCTCGCCCGAACTGGGCATAGGGAGCACTTTGTGTTTTGTAGGAGTTGTCGAGACCATTATGAGAACCCACAAAGCTCCAATTCAACGGCATTGTCGTGTGAACCAGTTCCCGCCCAAGACCGCGTCCCCTACGTCCTTTGCGACAACTGTAATAGGGTGTTTAAGCTTACACTTGTGGCTCTTCGTCTCAGAGAAACTGGTGTGCCTATTAACGAGCAGGATTATGGCGCTCTCGGTAATGATGACGAGCAGGGGGAGATCTTTAACATGTAAGTACCCCCTTACTTACATGTTAAAGATCTCCCCCTGCTCGTCGTCGTTGCCCGTTTTCAACCTCAAAATCACCGTTTTTAACGTAAAATCCCTATTTGATCCTTGTTTAGTCTTTAAGACTTATACCCTTTCCCCAGTTACGGTGATACCGAAGAAAAAGTTTTCAGAGTGGAAGACAGGAATAAATTCGTCTCCTCTAAACAGGCAGGAATTGATAAAGTCAAAACCGCCCAACAAATCCTAGAGGCGAAGAAGTATCAAAACGAACAATTCGCGAAAATCCAAAAAGAAGATCTTGATACCGCCCAACAAAAAGCAGATGCGGAAGCTTTGAGGGATGTTGCTAGTGGGGTAAGTGGACCGCATCCGCTTTTTGTTGGGCTATCTCATCCGCTTTTTGTTGGGCTATCTCATCCGCTTTTTGTTGGCCTATTTTTCCTCTCCTTTTTGAAACGGTAACCACCCTTTTACTAGGCTATTTCCATACTAACTCGGTTTTTAGAGGAAAAACACACTCTCAAAACAACCAATAACTTATAAGTTGAGTAACTCTCTTCCAAATCTTTCTCCCAGATGGGTCTCGGCGACATCGCCCGCCCTGGTATGGCTGGCGAAAGAGGGGCAGTCAAAGAGGCTATCGGAATGGCAGGACCCTCAGCTGATAGGAAGTGGTTAGAATCCCGAGGTCTCAACCTAGTCGGCGAACCCCAAGCCCTAACAAAAAAACTAGAGTACGGGGATCTAGATACGATAATTGGGATGGAGCAGCAGAGAGCTTCTCAGCAGTTTAAGATTAAACTTCACAAAGGGCAGGTTATCCACGACGAAAAGGGGAATCCAATGGGATTACCAGTACTGGGACTGGGGTTAACTAGCTACGAGCAGGCCGCCGAACTCGCCAAAAAAAATGGGGGAATTGATCCTAGGAGTGGGAAATTATTTGAGGGGAGGGTGGAAATCAACAAACACCTCCACGGCGCAACATCAGCGATGGATGGGAAAAGGGTTAGCGGGAGAGAGCAGGGTGCTGTTCCTTCAAGACCGGAGATTAAGGACGATCTTTCGGAATATTCTGAGATATATCAGAAGGTGGATAAGCAGGGGAGAATAGCGGGCGAGGAGTGAGGATTTTACCATTGAATTATTGATATCACAACTACTGTATACAACCAACCTCCCTCTTATTCAGGGGGGGGAAACTAACATTTTAATGCTTTTTTCCATTCTTCTATTCATCACATAGTTAATAGACCACTTTAACCATTATAGAGTTTTCAACAAAGATCATTTAGAGAGCTAAGTTTACTGCTCTTTCACTTTTCTAACGCGTATCTATAAACACGAAAATTATACTGTCTTCAATTTTGGATTAATAAACGTGAGTGTACCGTGTCGGGTTGGTTTCGAGTGTTACGTGTTCGTTTCTTTGTCTTTGCCGTGGTTTCGCGCCGCCTCTTTCTTGCGCTTCGTCTTCGTACCGCCTTGAATGTGGTTTTTGATCCAATGTCTCTTCCCATTTCCATTACCCACTTTACCTCTGATCAGGTAACCCTTAACACTTAGTACTGCTACTAGCTAGTCAGTAACTATACTCCCATTGACCTTAAGTCTAAGACACTACTTCCATTTTTACTTAGTTAATTGATTGAGAATGATTCGTTTAGTTGAGAATAAACGTATCAGCTAATTGACCTCTTCTTACTTCGTTTAACATCATCGAGTAAGGTGAACGATTAGGCTCTAGGCCAACTAAACCAAAAGAAACCAACAACTAACAAGTTAAACACAAGTAAGAACCTCTCCGTTCTTACTTCCATCAACAACTAACCTCCAAAGCAAACCAGTTAAACTAGTGCCTGCTCACTAGTTTATATCTGTAGGGTTGTCTAGAAACTTCTTCTAGACTCACTCCAGATTTCTGTCGACTGTCCAGGTTCTCCTCGGGCAGTTTAGGACAGACCCCCGACAACAGTTTCTCGGGAACGTTGTATGCACCCCCGGTGCCTACAAAGTTTAATACCTGTAAAATGTGTTGTTGTTGCTGTTGCTGTATCGAAAAAATGTGTTGTTGTAACCAATCCGGACAATTTACCACGGGATGTGGAGGAACCAGTGCGGGGGGAGCCTGCTAAGTTAACTGAGGACTTTAGTTTTAATGAAAACCAGGATGTAACCGTTGAGGAGGTCGTTAGCATCCTAGACAGGGAGGCGTCTAACTTAAACAAGAACGTAACTGTAGTGTCTAACATCGAAGGTGTTACAGAGGAGGTTCAGTCACTACTTTTTAAAGAGGAGGATAGTAGTACCAATTCTAGTTTTAACAATTCTAATCTAAAGCAATACAAGTTACCAACCAACACCATGTTTTTCCAGCGTTTTCTCACGCTTCTTGGGGCGAGCTCGCAGTTTACTTTGCTCGCACCATCTCTCACTTCTAACAGTCTCTCCCTTCCTCTCGTCTCTGGTGAGAAGGCGGTTTCCGCCGCGGTTACGGAGAGTACGGTTGCGACTCCTCGGGATTTGAAGGATGTTTCCCCGACGGCCTCCACCGCTTCTACCACCTCCTCTGACAGCGAGGATCTCGGAGGTGTTCACTGCTCTTCTTACGACGAGCTTGAGGGCCATTTGAAGTCGATCATTCCCCATATCCTCCAGAACGAGGTCAAGGATATGCACACTTATGTGTATGGCCACAAGAAGAGTAGGTATGTGATCGGTTGCAGAGGTGAATCCCAAGGCTCCTTCGTAACTGAAGAAGACAAAAAGAAGGGGGACGATGAATTGGGAACTCGGTTGCCGGCCAACTCCCCACTCCACGAGGTTATTCAGAGGAGTATTCCAGGGTTTGATAGTAGAAAGCATAACCTGCCTCTCTTCCATTTTGGAAATAACCCACAACAGGCCGAGTATATCAAAAACGGTGACCTGAGCAAGCTACCTTCCGATCTCAAAACCCTCCCCGTCTTCTCCATCGGTTCTCTTATGAGCTACAAATCCGCTTCTAGAACACTATCGGAGGAGAGTCTCAAGGGCCGTCGTGGAGCCGTCGCTTTCGGTACTATGAGGGCGTTTGATAGGGATTTGCCGAGTCATTATGGGGCTCAGAGGCACGGTCGTCCTCTGGACGATAGAAGCCGAGCTATGCTGAATATGGCCATCGCAAGTGATGCATGCCCTTTTAAGAATGAAGAAACCGGTTCTCTCTATCATCATTTGGCTAACGGTAAGTAACGTTTTACGGTTGTTTTCAAACTTCTTTTCTTCTACTCCTTTACTCACTGGAATCCGCTTCCATTCCTCTCCTTAGGTATCGTCTTCGATATGACTGTTGAGGACCTCATCCCCCTAGCGGAGAGGGAGATCGGGTATGATCTAACTCCCATCATATACGCCGACTATGAAGAGGTGAATAAAGTGTCGGAGCCACGTCATAACCCACCTCTCAAAATCGCCTACACCTTTATGGCTCCACAAACTTCGAGTCTGTTTGTTTCTCACGACGTTAAGCCAAGACCAGGCTATTTCGAACTCTGCCGAGAGGCTTCGCGAATGGAGAACGAGGAGGGCCAGGGAGATGAGATGTTTCAGAAACTGTGGCTGAAATCGACGTTTATGCACACCAAAATCCGAGCAAAACCCCAAGAAGAAGAAATATGCGATCAAACCGGCGTAAAGTGCTTGAGGAATATGGAGTTTTGGAATTTCCGCATTAGTAAAGGATCGGTTGATACTAAGCGGGAATTCCCTCCCAACAGTGAGTCATGCCCAAAAACCTTTATGGGTGCCTCCACGACGTCCACTAGTACTACCACTCTCACCGTCACTGCCACCCAACCTACTCTTCCCGGATCTAGTCCTCTTAGTCCGGGTCTTATTCCTAACACTCGGCCTGTTTCCTCCATAGTTAAGGAGGGAGATGTTGAAGCA
>Ga0099798_10727_pt1 | contig 10437 bp, 12 predicted proteins | sample Uncmet_Sort29A_1_FD_89870 | JGI IMG/M metagenome (GOLD analysis project Ga0099798, IMG submission 89870) | Marine eukaryotic communities from CALCOFI LINE 67, Pacific Ocean - CN13ID_Sort29A_1 | ecosystem: Environmental > Aquatic > Marine > Oceanic | place: Pacific Ocean: Monterey Bay | collected... | reverse complement strand
TGAAGTGTTGGTATGCCTCCCGCGGGCGGCTGGCCTCGGCTTGCGTGGCCTGCCTGCCATGGACATACCGACATTTGCCCCCACGAGTGCAAAGGCCCTTGATGTATCTCTTGCATGCCTCCTTCTTCTCCGGGCGCGTATGCTCTCGGTGATCGCTGTGTGCCTCTCGCCTCCGCTGTGATGATGTGCTCCTGCGGCGGAAGAGCTCGCGTTGGGCGGTATCCGACTTGGCGAAGGTGGGGTTGTTGTGCCGTTCTGATCTGTGCTGTTTCCGTGGTGGAGGCGGCCTGCTGCTCGGGCGCGCCTTCCTCTTCGGAGTGCAGTAGTGCTGCTGTGTGCCGGGTCCACCGATGAGCCGTCTGCCCCAATGTATGGTGGAGGGGACACTGCTGATGCGCGTGTTGGTGCCTTTGCCTGATGGTGCGCCTGTGACGACTGGAGGCGAGTCATCGGTGGGCGTCTTGCGTTGTCTGGGCTTGGGCGGACCGCGCGGCGTGGTAGTGGTGACATCTGTCCTGTGTTGGCGGATGTTTGTGCTCCTGCCCCTGCTCGGGCGCTGTTGTGGGCTGTCGGATGAGATGCTGATGGTTGGACGTCTCCGCTGTTGGTCGACGGTGTCCCCCTGCTGGCTGTCAGAGTTGCGGATGCTCCCCGGGGGACTGGGGACGGTTTCCGTCGCCTCAGCGTGCTGCATCTCGTCTTCGGTGGTGTTGTGTGGCTTGTTGTCGAGCAGACATGTCATCGTGGTTGCGTGTCTTGATAGCCTTGGTGAAGGTCTGGATGTCGGGCTTGTCATCGGTAGGGATGACGTTGTCGGCCGGCATATACTCGTAGGAGGCGATGGTCTGGTGGATCCTATCATAGATGTCGGCTCCGGGGGGGACGTTTGCTTCAGTGATCCTGCGTGGTGCATCGAGGTCTGTGCGACGCGGGCGAAGGATGCAATCAATCCCTGCACAAACGTAGAGAGCACCGGTGTGACCGGCCTGCTGTTGGTGCTGGGTGATGTCGCCATTTTAGATCGGCCATTCGCTGGGGTTGTGTTCAGGCTGGCAGTCGCCGCCGAATTCCTCAGCGATGAGTCGCGCGATGATGTCCTTGTGCGTGGCGGGGATCTCCCTGCCGTGGGAGCAGTGGTGAAACATCTTCTGCCTGTTGATGTTGATCTGTAAGAAGGAGTGATGACGATCTCCGTGACGCAGCGTGACGAATATGTCGGTGAGGTCGCTCAGATCGCTGATGCCATTCTTCGTGAGGACGTGTCGGGTGTGCTGGTCCTTGGCATTCTTGTCGCTGAGGATCCATGCGAAAAGGTTCTCGAGATACTCGTCCTGCGCCTTCTGGAGTGGCCGCAAGAACGCCTGCGGGTCGAGGTTGTCGCCTGTGTCATATGTGCGTGTCGTGGTCAGCGAGGTTGGGGGGGGGGTCCGTCGTTGTGTGCATCGTCGTTGGTGGCGTCGGGCTCCGGAAATATTCAAGGACGGCGCCTCCGAGGTATTCATCCTCGTAGACCCAGCGTTGCCCCCCCCCCCCCATGCTTGGCAGAGTATACTCTCGGAGTGCTGTCTTTGATGGTGGGGCAGAGCCGCTCGGTGAAGTTGTACTCGCGCAACTCGAAGCCGTGCTTGTTCCATCTGCCGTCGAGTCCGTGCTGCTGGACGTGCCCCCCCGGGCATGAGGTTCTGCGACCCGGGGGAGATGACGGCGGGGAGGTACGGCTCGATGCCCTCGGTAGGGTCGTCCTTGTCGTGGCTCGGGTTGTGGATGAGGCACTTCTTGACCTGCTTGAGACCTCCTGCGGTGCTGAGGTCGGCGGTCGACTTGATGTGCTTGTAGGTCGCCGGGTGGCCCTCGCGACCGAGGAGCCATGTGTTGCTTCCGGTGTCATAGATCCACGACGTGACGTCCTCCCCATCGACGGTGTGCTGAGTGATCGCGTTGCGTGCCTGTGGTTCGGAGTGAGTGCAGACGTCGGGCCATTCATATCCCTCCGTCTCGTCCTACTCGATTGCGACACGCGCGAGTTGAGCTTCTCCTTGTTGAGTGCCTTCTTCATGTATTGTGTCCCCGATGAGGATGGTAGCCGTGTCGATGGCGTCTGCGAGAATCGCGGTGTGCACGTACCGACATTTGTCACCACGCCGACAGTTGCCAACACGGTGATCATGGCAGATGCTGCTTGTTGATACCCTTCTTGGCAGGGTCGTGGATGCGCTTACATGTCGACTCGTCAGGAAAGGCGCCCTTTGCGAGCCGAGGGCCGCAGTGGTATTTGCTGGGACCATAGTCGAAGCGGGGCTTCGTGTCACCGAGGTGTGCAGCAAGGTCGTCGCGCTTCTCGTCGCCGGGTGTGTTCTTGTCCTCCTCCTTGTCGAGATCTGCGGCGTTGGCAGTGGGGTTCCTTCCCCCCCCCCCCCCATGCTTGTACCTGCAGTTCTTGCCGTGATTGCACTTTCCGGCGAGGAAGTTCCTCTGTCTTGTCGGTGGGGTTCTTCTTCTGACCCTTGAGTTTGACGATGCCCTGGGTGGCGAGGTTGACGATACGTGTGTGGAGGTCTTGGGCGGCTTGCATATCCGGGTCGTATGATTGTAGGGCGCAACGCCGGACTTTCCTCGCGGTGTCATGACGATGCTCCTCGGAGATGTAGACTTGGGAGTGGATATTCTTGACATCCTGAGTGAGGGCGCGCGAGCGGTCACTGCCGACGGACTGGATGCTGTGCAGGGGATAGGCCAGTTCTGGAGCTTCTCGACGAGTGTGTTGCCCGGGAGGTTGACGCAACCATCATGGACGGCCTGCTCAATTTTGTCGAGGTTGGGGCCGTCGTGGATCGCGTATTGCTGCCTCGTCCTGAAGAGTGACTCGAGGATGTGGATGGCAGGGTGCTGATCGATGAAGATGTGGTCGACGTGCTGGCGCGCGTCGCAAACAAAGTGCTGCAGACGCTCGAGGTAGATGAGGTCCTGGTGGTCGAACGCGAACGTCCGGGCATTGATGCTGATGCGCCTGATGGGGTCCTTCTCCCTCAGCCATGCGAGATAGATCTCGTCGAGGGCGCCGAGTACCTCGCCCGCGATCGAGCGCCTCGAGGGATATGTGGCACGGATGTAGACTTTGAGACTGGTGACATATTGTTGCCATGAGAAGAGGTCGCGCGTTGCATCTCCCGTGGGGCGAGCGATTGTGGGGGCCTTGTCAATGGCCTTGGGGAGGAAGGCGAGCGATTGTGGGGGCCTTGTCAATGGCCTTGGGGAGGAAGACCTCCCGTTGCACTGGCTGTGGGCTTGAGCTATAGGGCAGGATGAGCGGGCTCGGATGACCGCTCTGCGGTGAGCACGGCAGGGTGGGCGGGCTCTGTGTCGGAGACTGCTGACTGATGTGTGACGGCGAGCCTTCGTCCCAGTTCGACCACGTGTGGGCCCTGATGGGCGTTGGCGGTGTGCGAGGAACAGGAGTGGACGGGGTGACGTTGTACGGGTTGATGCGCGGGGCGTAGAAACCTGCAGACGTCTGGCGCCCGGCGTTGATGTTCTCGGTGGGGCTGGGGACGGTTTCCGTCACCTCAGCGTCGTTGCTTGTGCCATGACGAAAGATGTTCTCGGGAGGACTGGGGCGGTTTCCGTCGCCTCAGAGTTGTGGAAGGGCACAATCGCGTAGCGAACGGATGGGCTACCGACCGGAGAGTCCTGGATCGAGAATCACGGTGTGCTGGGTCCTGCGTGAATACTATGACCGGCAATAGGGGAACCTTGCCACGACAGGCTGTGCTGCTGCTGAGGTGTGTGCATCATTTGTGATCCGCCCGGGGTCGCAATGCCGAATTGTATGTGCGCACCGGGCTCTGTCACGTGGATCGGCAAGTTGACGCGGTGTGTGCCGTGCCGTGGAGCTATCTGCTGTATATCGCTGTGGATGGCGTCGGCCTTGTTCGTGTCCGTAGCCGCAGACTGGACACCGCCAAGGCGTGGTCCGTGCGGGGTGCCCTCCGCCACCATCGGGAGGAGAGCGTAGCATGGAGGGTGGCCGCTCGCGGAGAGTCTCAGGCTCTTAACCTAGATCGGCTCGAAAATGACGACTCATACGCCGTTGAACCACCCGAGATAAAAGCTGTCGGGAGAACACGAAACGGCTGCTCAGACTGTGCCCTTAGAACTATCAACGCCTTGGCTTGTCGAAGACAAACAGGTGGGGCATCATAACTGCTAGATCACCGGCTACAGCTGCGGCAGCCGGCACTTTGATACGAGTGACATCCAGGCTCGACAAAAGCACTTGATGCATACATAAGTAAATATATAATATGTAACTGTAAATATATCTATATATAATTATCCAGTTGCCACGACGAACGGAATGTTTGTTCTGTTACTGTTTGTACTGTGTTACCGTGCATTCAGGATACCACACAATGAGAAGCCTCTCTTATTGCGTTGTGAACGGTACCAATCAGAATTGGAAGGCATCTCATGCGAAATAAAGTGACCTCCGTTATTGCCACATGGGCGTGGAAAAACTGTCGAGGGAGGTGCATGTTCTATGTGACAGTTATACCTCTGGACATTTCGCGTTTCACAACAAAATATATGCGGTTTCAAATTCAGACATGGGGGAAGTTTTCCCCACCAGATTTTTGAGACATCGTTGAATATCAATGGACTGGAACGGCATTATCTCAACATTATAGCGGCTGACCATATGTCGTAAGAACTCATCATTAGCTCAGCATTACTGCAGATGATTGTGTATTGTAGGAGCAAAATGTTGTTGTAGGCTGTAGCTCGGTGTGGTGATGTCCTTTGACGCTTAGTTTAGCACGGATCGAAAGTTGAGTCAGCGCTTTCGATCCGTTCCGAAATCAGCATCTGAGGACATCAGCACGCCGAGTTGTGGCCTCATCAGCACGCCGAGTTGTGGCCTCACAAATGAGAATCCGTGTCATGTTTGGTCACAAAATCGGGCCTTCGAAAATCCCCCCCAGGGGGAAATTCCCCCCTTGAACTTTTCCGCCCTCCGGACATAAAAAAAACGCTGAGTTTTGTTTTACACGTAACAGTAACGACATGGACATTGGTGTACAAGATGCATGGACAAGATGCATGGACAAGAATGTACTTATCGTTATAGCGCACATTCAAATGCCCGAATGCCCTGATTTCAGATGGTTGTTATATCGTGAACACGCGGTGTTGACTTGGTTTCAACCAATTACGACACGAAGCGAGCCTCAATGAAACACAATAAGTATAGAGGCCTCTTGATGTTGACTGCAGGTCGGCAATGGAGAGGGTGGTGCCCATTTTGCGGAAGGACCTACGCCGCGCGCGGGCGGCGGAGTCAGGGTTGTCCATGTTGCACGCTGCCGTGCACGGTCAGGCCATTCTCGTGAAGCTTATCGATAATTATCGTGCTGCTGCAGATATGTAGGCAGTAGTGCACCTATGATCGGTTAACTTGGGTTGGGTTTATGCAACAAGCGTCAGGGATAGGAACGCATCATGTTGGTATTTGGCAACCATATTAAGAGGCGTGATTAGGTGGGCTAAGCGCAAAACTGTAACCGCGCAAGTGGGTGCATAGGCGGTCTGATGTGATCTTTGTCGGGTGCGCCGAATCCTCCTGCAAGAGACAACTAGGGCGCCATCTTGCGAATCGAGGCGGGGTGCGCCAGGTCGCCCTGTTGGGCAGTCACCGCGAGAGCGCTGCATCCGTCGTGGTCGCACTCGACGGCGTTATCGGTTGTGTGGGCGGACCCCCTGGAGATGATGATCCGTGCACCGGGATGTGGCGCCGTGGGCTGCACGATGCACCGAGCGTGATGTGTATGGGGGGTTGCTCAAGGGTCATGGAAGCCTTGGCGGGTAGCTTCAAACTTGGGCCGGCCCAATTCCTTGAACGTTTTGATGGGCATCGCGCATGTTGTTGTGCCGTATTGGAGGTGGGAAAGGCAATATGATGAGAACGTGAGTCTCAGAGCCTCTTGGGACTACTTAGCAAGTAGTTGTTCTCGGAAACAAAACTCGATTGACGGCGCATGGCCAGTGCGATCGCCATCCCCGGGGTAGTTGGTCCCTAGTGGTTTCCAGGAGGTTTCAATGGCATCGGAGACCATGACATTCACCGTGTAGATCCGTTTGGCCCTCTAGCTCCAGACGTTGTACCGGAAAGTGGAGCCTGGAGTGGGCGGGTTCCACCTACTTTGGAGCTTAGACCATAGGAAATGAACATATTTTGCATTTCCGACCATTTCCATTTCCAACCTTGGAAATGGAAATATTTGTCCTGGAAATGGGAATGGGAATTTTGAGGGCGGCCCTTTGCGGTCTTTTGGAGTCGGATCGCCCCAAAGGTGTATGACGTCGACAGGACTCGCAGAGATCTCTCGATCCGTGCCAAACCCATTGCAAGTGGACACCACCACAAAACTAGGAAGTTTTGACAATGGAATTATTTCCATGGAAATGGAAATATTTCTGGCGCCGACCATTTCCGTTTCCGTTTCCATTTCCCAAATCATTTCCTATGGTCTAAGCTTTGGAGACAGGCAGGGCGAGAGAGTGATGGCCAGTTCCCCCACCTCCGACATGAATAGCCTTAAGCGGGGGGCCAGATTACATCGTCACACAATCCGGTAACCGAGTCCCAGTAGGGGACCGTGTCAACGGCGTGGTCAGGGCAGAGGTCGCTGAAATCTTTTGAGTGTCCTCCAGGAAAGCCGACACCACAAAGGTCGCTAGCAGTGGCGAGGGCCCGAGGCCTTTGGGCACACCAACTTTGCACAAAATTCGATCGGAGAGTCCAAAATAACTGAGTTATCGCATGATGTTCAAAGAAAGTGAAATATTATAAGTAAGGGGATTAATATTACTCCGGACATTTCAAACCTCTGCGGTAGCGGACATACGAGTTTTATACTTTTCAGATGACCTGGATTTTGGTGGATGTGGTGACTCGCCCCAGTTTGAGTCACCATTTCCACGTGACGTTTCAGACGACCCGGACTTGGGTGGATAATCCACCGTGGATTTGGTGGCTCGGGCCGGATTGAGCCACGAACTCGAGGCAGCCATAACTTCTTTTGAGGACGGGCTTGATTTTGGTGAATCAGGTGTCTTGAACCGGATTCGGTCGCCAACTTGATGCGACCAAAACTCATTGTCGCGGTGTCCACAGGTGCTCAGGTTGGCATTGATGACAGTCAGCTTTACATCAGTGCCACACTTAGCACCTGAGGACATCGCCGCAAGAAGTTATGGTTGCCTCGAGTTCGAGGCTCAATCCGGCCCGAGCCACCAACTCCACCAAAATCCAGGTCGTCTGAAAAGTTTAAAATCATATGTCCGCTACGGTATTGCCGAAATGTTCCTTTGGAATCGTTTGTTCTACCTCTTTAATCAATTGCTTTTTCTACGATTGCGGGTATTTGATACACGCATAAGGATGTTTCACGTGTAGCCGAGATGACCTTGGGCGGACATTGATCCACGTTCTGGCCGCCAATGGATATCGAGAACTCCTCGTGCCTGTGTTAAAGTTGTACGTTGTTTTTATGCAAACATAATTCGCACACCATCACGATTGACCCGAAATCAATCCATCGCGACCGTCAACGCGCAGCAAACCATGAACGTTGGTATGATATTGTTCCCAACTTTCGACTACCCAATCTTCGTCTGTAGCCATTTTGGCTCAAGTTCCCTGACGAAGATTAGGTAGTCGAAAGCGTTTGACAATATCATACCAACTTTCATGGTTTGTTGCGCGTTGACGGTCGTGATGGATTGATTAACCAATGAGATTACGCGTTGACTGTCTCGAAAGATTGAAAAGATTTACCCGAAACACATATTTTACATTTTCGTTTTGGTCATGCAGGTTGCCAGGGATGGCGACGATTCTGGATAAGGACGGGATGTCTCCGATTCACGAGGCAGCTCGGGCGGGAGATCCATTTACAGTGTACAAAAAGTTCAAACGTAATATATTCAAGTTTGACACTGTCGATGGCATCGAAATATGATCATCTTCGACCCAAGTGCTATGTTCAAAACACGCTATCAACCGGACATTGCGAAAGTGGTTCACCTGACGACACGCCCCTGGTCCCGAAACATCGATGACACAAACGTCTTCCTGTCGTACGGGGACGGATCGCTTGGTCATCGTATTTTCGATTCCTTATATACAATGTAGAGGTTCTAGGGCACCATATAAGGTTCTAGGGCACCTTATAAGGTTCTAGTGCGCCTTATAAGGTTCTAGGGTGCCTTGTAAGGTTCTAGGGCGCCGTATAAGGTTCTAAGGCGTCTTATCGGGTTCCATGGTGCCGTATAAGGTTCTAGGGCGCCTTATAGGATTCAAGGGCACCATATAAGATTCGGGGGCGTCTTATAAGGTTCTTGGGCGCCGTATAAGGTTCTTGGGCAACTTATAAGATTCAAGGGCACCATATAAGGTTCTAGGAGCGCCCTATAAGGTTCTAGAGCGCATTATAAGGTTCTAGGGCGCCTGAAAAGGTTCTAGGGCATATTATAAGGGTCTAGGGTACCTTATAACGTTCTAGGGCGCCTTATAAGGTTCCAGGGCGCCTCATAGAGCTTCAGGGCGCCGTATAAGGTTCTAGGACGCCTTATAAGGTTCTAGGGCGCCTTATAGAGTTCCAAGGCACCTTATCGGGGTCCACGGTGTCGTATAAGGTTCTAGGGCACCTGATAGGATTCAAGGGCACCATTGAAGCTTCTGGGGCGCCATATAAGGTTCTAGAGCGCCTTATAAGGTTCCAGGGCGCCGTATAAGGTTCTAAGGCGTCTTATCGGGTTCCATGGTGCCGTATAAGGTTCTAGGGCGCCTTATAGGATTCTAGGGCACCGTATAAGGTTCTAGGGCACATTATAGTTTTCAAGGGCACCATATAAGATTCGGGGGCGTCTTATAAGGTTCTTGGGCGCCGTATAAGGTTCTTGGGCAACTTATAAGATTCAAGGGCACCATATAAGGTTCTAGGAGCGCCCTATAAGGTTCTAGAGCGCATTATAAGGTTCTAGGGCGCCTGAAAAGGTTCTAGGGCATATTATAAGGGTCTAGGGTACCTTATAACGTTCTAGGGCGCCTTATAAGGTTCCAGGGCGCCTTATAAGGTTCTAGGGCGCCTTATAATATAAGGTTTTAGGGCACCTCATAGGATTAAAGCGTGCCATATAAGGTTCTGAGCACCTGATAGGGTCCCAGGGCGCCGTATAAGGTTCTAGAACGCATTATAAGGTTCTAGGATGCCTAATAGGGTTCCAGGGAGTCGTATAAGGTTCTAGGGCGTCCATAAGATTCAAGGACACCATATGAGGTTCTAGGGTGCCTTATAGGGTTCCAGGACCCCGTGTAAGGTTCCAGGGCGCCTTATAAGATTCAAGGGCGCCATATAAGGTTCTGAGGCTCCTTATAAGGTTCTAGGGGGCCTCACTTAATGAGAAGCCCGGAGCAGAAGAAGCTTTAGTGCGCAACAATCGTCATCGGGTATGTAGATCAGCAATCGTGTTATGTTCGTTACTATGTTTATTAGGGAGGTTTTGTTGTCACAAGTTCGGTCCGGAGCAGATGTACGTGCCTATCAACCCGAATGTGCGTTTGGAGAGGAGGCAGCAGATCAACTGACAATCCGATACGCGACCCCTTGGGGGCGCGTGGGTTCAGTTAGATGCAAGTATATTGTATTACCTTACATTACCCTGAACTTCACGCAGTAATGTAAACATGTGTCAAAATAACCAAACGTTTCAAATCCGGGGGTATCTATTTTTTCCGAGAGTAGTGTAAGACTGGTGAAGGCAGGAGCAACCAACCTGCAGTTCACGAATGTACAACGGACCGACAATCAAACCCACGGTAGATCAACCATAGAGGAACGGGCACACCAACCACCGGCAGATCAGATGATCTTCTCTAAAGCATACACTACTCTCAGACAAAATATGGCTACCCCCGGATTGGTGAAGGTATTGTTTTTTGGTACAATGTTCGACATTCAGACACCTTCGGTCATGATACAGAAAGCCTTCGCTTCGTTGGAAAGCCAAGAGACAGGGCATTCGAACGTATCCAGCAATTCGCCTCAGCACTGGCGTCGTTTTAGGCACACAACATATCTTTGTTAGGCGTCGTGCGCCATCCACAGCTCACGGCTCTGAGGGTTCTGTTTTCTTAGGCATTTCGCGCTAGCAATTGTTGCAAATGACAGTAATGGTTAGTTTTGGTGGCGGGAAGAGCAAAGTAGAATGATTCATACTGCATAGTGTTGTTTACATACGAATTGCCTTGGATTCCTGATTGGAAATACCCTTTGGTGCGTAGGTACGGACTCTGGATGGGGAGACTCCCCTGTTCTTCGCGACATCGGAGGAAGTGGTGCGGGCATTGGTGAACGCGCAGGCCAACGTTAACGCCTG
>Ga0099798_10726_pt1 | contig 10447 bp, 13 predicted proteins | sample Uncmet_Sort29A_1_FD_89870 | JGI IMG/M metagenome (GOLD analysis project Ga0099798, IMG submission 89870) | Marine eukaryotic communities from CALCOFI LINE 67, Pacific Ocean - CN13ID_Sort29A_1 | ecosystem: Environmental > Aquatic > Marine > Oceanic | place: Pacific Ocean: Monterey Bay | collected... | reverse complement strand
GGGGCGCGCCCCCCTCTCCCCCTAGCTGCGGCAGCAGCGGGGGCAGTGGGGGGGGGCCTTCCCCTGCGTGGGATCCTTCTCCACTACGGTCAGAATCGGGCTGCGCGACAGGGGCATTGCCTCCGTCCTCCTGCCCCTCCGCCTTCGGCTTGGGTGGGACTGCGGGTGCGCGGATCATCACCGGCGGGCCGTCATCGTCTTCCTCATCGGAGTCGTCGTCGAAGTGGTCACAGATGGACCCGCGTGGGGACGCCGCGCGCGGCGACGATGCGCGCAGCAATGCCGACGGTCGGAGCCGCCCAGCCGCCGCCGCTAACCTGTCCCCTTTTCCAAGCAAAATCATCATTTCGCCAAGCAGAATAATCATTTTGCTTGAAAACAGTACACCATACCGCCGCCGCTGCCACCGCCACCGCCGCCACGGCTGCCGAAGAATGAGCGAACTCGGCATCGTCAGAACCGTCGTCGTCGAAGTGGTCGCAGGGACGTGCCTCCCGTAGTACCCGGGGAACGCGGGAGTGTACGTGAATCCTGGTATAATCACGCGTGAATCGACGTACAATCACACGTTATCCGGGTACGACTAAGGAGGCATGTCACAGATGGAGCCGCGCGGCGATGCCGCACGAGGCGAGGACGCGGGCAGCAATGCTGGGCATTGGGATACAGTCGACCCAGGGAGGATGGATCGTTAGCGATACGTTTCCTAACGGATCCTACGCGGAATGTGGATTCTGAACGATACATCCTTCCCGTGCCGACTGTATAGGGGGCGGCTGTGAGGCCGCCGCCGCAGCAGCAGCCGCGGCCAGTACTACTTTAATCATGCCAGAAGTACTAGGTGGGGTAGTAGGAGGAGGATACATACAGCAATGACGGGGACCTGATTTGATTAATAATTAGATCCCCGGGATCATTTTAAAATATTAGGGACGATTGGATTGATTACCAGCCGGGCCGATTTAAAAAATGGAAAATAAGATGAAGGGCACTGAAGGGTCGGGGGAAGATTTATGAAGGTTGTCGGATTGGCAATCTTTTCCGGAATCAGATCTGGCCGGAGTTTTTGAGAAAGACCATAATCTTTTTATGGTTTTGTTAGCCAGCACGGAGGATCAAAAAAAGATCACCAGGTTTCCGTCCCCCCTGTACAATGCAAAGCGAACGAATTCGGATGGGTTGTTTCTGGATCTGGATCCCAGGAGCGGTGATCCCTATACCTATGGTGGGGGCGGGGGGGTGGTTGTTCTATAGGCAGGGGTGCGAGCCCCAACGATCCTAGGCGCCAACCGCTCCAAGCCCCTCGGGGCGTGGGACTTCGGGCATAGCTAAGTACCGGTACGGCGGGCTGCGGATGGGGGGACCCAGCGACGCCACCTTCCGCAGCCCTACCCATCATCATGGTGGTAGGCGGGGTGACTGCGGCGGCGCGTATGTGTTTGGAGCGGAATAGCGGCGAAGAGGGCGGGGGGAGATCAGGGAGCGGGGGGGGCGGGACGCCGGCTCCGGAGTTACTCTGCTCGCCCGGGTCGGTCTCCACCTCTACAGGACGGGATCACAAAAAACGGGACGGAGTGCGAAGTGAAAATATGGAGCCGGCGGCTGGCAAACCACGAAACCGAGGTGCCTGGAATGAAAAGCGAAGGAGTCCGCATAAGAAAACCATGAGCCGGCGGGGCAGGTTCGCATCACGGGAAGGACGGTGCATGGATCCCAGGCAGCCGCATACAGCACTGCTGGGCGACTGATCCCCAAAGGAATGCGTATGATGATCCTGGGTCGATGGCTGCCGGAATGCTGGTTCCGGAAGGAGTCCCTAATGGAAATAAAGGAGTCCGTGCGAATAAATCCTGGAGCCGGATCCGGGCCGGTCCCGCTTTTTCATGGCTCCTTTCTGTGCCTCCGCCGCGCCAATGCGGATCCATGCCGGCGCGGCAGCTGCAATGTTGTGTTGGGGTTTTGGGTTCCGGGATCTGTTTTGGGTGTTTTTGGGGGGGGTACCCAAAACACAACCAAATATTTGGGTAGTGTTTTGGGTGGTGGATGCGGGGAACTGCACCCACCGAGGCGTTGACGACGAAGAAGATATCGTGTTTCCATTAGGAAATGCTGGTTCTGCTCTGTGGGGATTGTTGTGGGTTTTTTGGGGGGGGTACCCAAAACCAACCCAAATATTTGGGTACCCAAATATTTGGGGTACCCAAAACATAACCTTGGCAGCTGGGGAGCGTGGGGGGCGGCGCCCCGAATGTGGAGAAAGGGGGCGGAGCCCCGGAGGAGACCCCGAGGACAGGGGTATCTTTTCGGTGGCCGAAAACCACAAGGCCTTTTTCGCCTGGGGTTACGTCATTATGGAAATTATAATCCCTGGGGACCTGTGATCACCCGAAACGGATCCACGTCCCCAGAAGGACAATCAAAGGTTTCGCCACCCCGAAGGCTTGGTTTCTTTAAAAAACATTGGAACATCCTGCGTTCAGTTGGAGGTTCCCCATCCCTGCCCGAGGAGAGCCCCGACGGGAGCCCTGAGGGGCTGCCTGCTGCTGGCGGTAGATCAGGGACGGCCGCTGGGGGTACGGTGAGGGCTCCAAATACATACTACTGGTTCCGTACTGGTTCCGGGCCGAAATCTGCCATCCCGGTTGTCATAGCCGTTCCCACAGGCTTTACATATTCCCCTCCTCACTGTGGGCCACAGGCATCCCACATCACGACAAAGGGGGTCGCCTGCGGCCCACGCTGGGCTGCCGGCGAGTGACGATCCCGTTAAGGCTTCGCTAAGGGCGAGTCGTTCGAACGCCCCCCGAGACCGCCATGTTTTCATAGCTGCTTTCTTCACACTTCCTCACGTCCCCATGACTGGGAGCCGAACCGACCCGCCGAGCCGCCCAGTTCTCCTGATTTCTCACCGTAGGTCGACCGTGAAGCGCAGCCGCGCCCGGTGATAGGATGTCTCACTACCAGCAGCACCGGATCCGGAGCCAGCGCGGGGATCGCCAACGCCAAGCGCTGGAGCCCCCAGCGATGCCCCCCATTGCCAGTGCGCAGCGCTGGAGTGGGAAGGAAGTCAACTTCTCCACAGAGGGATAGTCGATAAGAATCGAGGGCTTGCCTCCGCCCCCCCCCCCCCTCCCCTTGCTCTATGGGGGGGGGGGCGTCGAAATGCGAAGTCCGATAAACGGTCTGAACTTCTTCCCGGGAGCTATAACGGGGATGGGGGGGGGGGGGTCAGACTTCAGACCAGTTGGGCTCGCTCCCAACCCATGCCAACCGATGTCATAAAAACATCTCCTTAGTTTTTCGTAGTTCACTTCAGACCTCAGACTTCAGACACCGACATCTCGGAGTGTTACAACAAGGGGGGGGGGGGGTCAGACTTCGGGCACCGAATTCACGAACATGAGAGAATTGCAATGACAAGGGGGGAGGGGGGTCAGACCGTTGATCGAGCTTTTCATTCCGATGACCTCACTGTCAGTAAGCACCAACGTTCGCCCCCGGGGCGCGCGCCCCCACCCTTCGCCCCCGGGGCGCGCGCCCCCACCCTTCAGCTGTAGCGCAGGGTCTGTGCCGGAGCTGGGCGTGAGCCATCCCATCATTGGGGGATCTGCATCCGGCGGCCGGGGGACGGTGCCTTTTTGGTGAGGTTTGGTGCGTCGCCGGAGAACGACAGCGACGTTCTCGCGCGCACCGTTGTCGCGCGTGGTGATGGCTCAGCCCCGGGCTGTGGTGATAGCTCAGCCCCGGGCTGTGGTGATAGCTCAGCCCCTGGCTGTGGGGAAGGTTTGGTGATCTGGTCTCCGCGATCCCGTTCAGCGATCTTCGAACGGGGAAGAGGGAACCGTAAAGTGAAAGCTGGGGGTGTGCCCATCCGCGTGCGGGGGCGCGCGGGGCACGCGGGAGGGAACATCTTGGTAGATCCGTATTTGGTAGGTTCGTATTTGGTAGGTTCGTATTTCCTAATGGTTTTTTTTTGTTTTCGCAAAGCAAGAACAGGATCCAGTGTTTGCGTTCATTTTTGATTGAACAGCGTTCGCCACGAGAGGACCCTCCCGTGCTGATCGACGTCCTGGTGCGATCAGATTAAATCTCAACGGAACCATCTAGAACCACAGATCGCCAACCGGAAAAGCAGGGGGGAGTAACCAGATCCGGAATCAGTACTCAGGAATTCGCGCCGGCTGCGAATGAATCAGAACAACGTTCCCTGAGGATACTTCGAGTGCGCGGGGATTGCGGGGGGGGGCGCACGGGGGGGCGCGGGTCGGGCGCACCCCCGCAGTCATCACTGCGTTTTCACAGACACAGCGGGACCGAAGAATTTCGAAAGCATGCGAGAACCGTGGGCTAGAGCATATGTCCCGCAAGGTTCCAGCCAAACCGTACAGATCCCATAGCTGGGCCATAGGGAGCTCTCATGCGCCCAGGTTGGTCGAACCAGATACATTTCCTGGACAACACCCTGCGGTTTTGGAATCTTCACTGGCAGTACCCCCGTTGTAAACAGAAGAAAAATGAAATGCCAATAAAACCCTAACCGGAGGCGTCGCGGGCTGTCGGGGGCTTGTGGGGCAGTGTCAGAGGTTTCGGGGGCTATCCCCTCGGCCGCGGCACCCTCTGCTAAGAGCTTAGGTGGAGCCGCCGGGACCTTCCGCTGTATGAATGCGATGTATGGGTCGCGTCCCTCGAACCCATCCTCCTCCTCCTGCCCCAGGCCGTGCTCCCGCGCCATCAGCTTCAGCGGCTTTATCGCCATCGCGACGAGGTCGAGGGGTGCGCCATTGGCCATCGCTGGCGGCGTAGGATCCTGCTCGGCTGGAGATGGTCCCCGAACAGTAAGGGAATCCGTGAAACTGGGATTCGGCCCGCAATGGGATCCTCAGTTTCCATAACTGTTTCCTCTGGGCTCGTGGAGAAGTTCGCATCCTGGAGAACCCGAAAGGCTTCATCCAAGTCCATCAAGGGGATCCAGGGATTTGGAATGCCAGTTTTCTCACCTCTTCAAAACCATCCACGTTTCATTGCCGTTGCCGGGCCATTTCTCCTAGGCCCCTTCCCGGAGCCGTGTGCCCGGACCCCTTCCTGTACAGTAAGAAATCCTAAAAACTGGGATCCGGCCCAAACCCGCCTCCTCGGTTTTTCATAGCCGTTTCCTAAGAAATCCTGGAAACCCCTGCGGCTCAGTTTTTTTATAGCCGTGCCCGCCAGTTTCTTTTCCGTTTCCTCTTCTGCGGATGTGAGGTGCTCCTGAGCAGACCTTAAGGATTTCCTTAAGGATATCCTTATGTGTTGGCCCGGGCCGGCCGTTCCGACGCCGGCTGGGCCGCTCAGTTTTTCTGTAGCCGTTTCCTTCCGTTTCTTAACATTCCCCTTCCGCAACCATGTGAACCAAACCGACCCCGGCCGGGCCGCTCAGTTTTTTCTATAGCCGCTTCGGGCCAGTTTTTTAGGATTTCTTACTGTACCCGGGGCAAGAGCGGACTGTGTGAGGGAGGGGCTGCGGGAACACGGATCATCTGCGGCGGGGGGGGGTCTGCTCTTCCTGCGTCGGTTCCTTCTCCACAGTCAGAATCGGGCTGCGCGACAGGGGGGTTGCCTCCACCCCCCTGCTCCCCTGTCTTCTGCCTTTCCTTTTCCTTATCCTTCCTCTTCTTTTCCTTCTTAGCTTTCTCCTTCTTTCCTTTCCTCTTCTCCGGGCCTCCATCGTCCGTTCCGTCTTCGGTGTCTGTCGTCGGACGCTCCTTTGCCTTCTTCTTGTCCTTCTTCTTTTCTTTATCCTCCCTATCCTTCTTTTTCTTTTTCTTCTCCTTCCCGTGCGCCTTTTCCACTTTCCTGTGGAATCCAGGCATGACAGCCGACAAGACCGCGGAAGCTCCGCCAGACACAAGGTCAGGGATGCTGCCGTCGGAACTGACATCGTCCGGCGGCGGCAGGGTTCGCATCTATGTAAATATTTGTAGTTTTTAACTGTTTTGACTGTTTTTGACTTTTTGACTGCATACGGAGTCAAAAACCTACACCGTAGCTGGGTCAAGGGTATTAAGGAAATACAAAGGAAACCATCCAGGGTGCTGCGCGCTGAGCAGGATCCAGCGATTATTTGTAGTATTTGACTGTTTTACTGTTCTTGACTTTTTGACTGCATAAGCGCAATGTCAAAAGTAAAAAAACTATGCGAACCCTGGGCGGCGGCTTAGGGGGGGCGGCTAGTGGGGCGACGGAAACGGGTGCCGTGGAGGCGGCGGCTCCCCCAACTTCCTCCTCCCTCGCCACCCTCGTTGCCTCGTCGTGCTCAAGGGAGGACGGGCCGGGGTCGAGTTCCCGGAGAAGGCACCGGGAGCTTTCCCCGGGAGCCTTCCCAGAGCTCTCCTCCATCTCTTCCTGCACCCCCATCTCCTTTCCTGCCCCCTTCTCCGCTTCCCCCTGCACCCCTCGCTCCTGCTCGTCCTGCTGCACTTGCTGATTGTCTTTCTGGGACGGAAACCAGTTCGCCCCGGAAGCCCGACAAGCAGGTGTAGGAGGTGCCTACCCGGACCACTACTTTCCGCCGCCTCGCTACACCTTGCTGGACATCGCACCTCTTCCCGTTGGTGCAATTCTCATAGGATGCTTCGGACTACTAATCAACTGTCTCCCAACACTGGCAAATCCTAGCGTAATGCCTGTTTGTGGCAATACACACCGCAAGAGAGGGTGAGGTCGGAACGCACATGGGTACCCGCTCGGATTGTATTGTCCAGACCCCACCAGGTGCTGCGAGGGACTGTCTGCTCAGCCAACTTGTCTACTATTTTCCGGATGGCGCCGTGCATGAAGAAACTACGCCCCAACCCACCCACCCACCCACCCAAGTAGCGAACTGCCGGTCGCCCTGCTCCCCGTCACTCCGCAACCACCAGGGTGTACTAACGCTAATGCTGAAGCGCGGATCAAGGCTGAAGATCCCCCCGCGTGCATGCAAAACATACAATGATCAACGCGCACACTTATTCGATCCATACGCATCCTTGTGGCTAAACGAGCTACACATAGAGTTGCAGAAACGCCGGCAGGGGTGCGTGGGGGCAGGGATGCTCCCGGATGTCAATTAAATGATCAAGGCTGAAGATTCCCCCGCGTGCATGCAAAACATACAATGATGAACGCGTACACTTAGGCTTAAGTCACGCCCCGAGCCCTGGCTGAGAATGTCAGTTTCGGTCTCAATCTAGCGACGTGTTTCGGCCGGGGATTCAGTGGGGGGGGGGGGAGGGGGGGCCACTTTCGTCAAAACGCTTTCCTCAGACTTTGAGGGACTCGGCTGTAGATGTGGTGTTGGGGATCCCGATAACCTATTCCCAGCCTCGGGGTTACGGAACCAAGAGAAAGTACGTTACGGAATCAAGAGAAAGTACGTTACGGAATCAAGAGAAAATATCATTGAACCACGCCTCCCCTCCCCCGTATCAGCGTTTCTGTTGCATACATGCAAACAATATTGTATACGGGCTGCTGGTTTGATTTGAGTACGGATCCTGGGCCCCGTCGGCCTTTTCGCTCCACGTAAGATATTTGCATAGCAAATGGAATCATGTGCATGCATATGCCACATCCCATCAATCATACTCAGCCGGGGATACCTTCGACGCCCTTCGCGGCGATAACGCGCCCGCCCGGTCTTCGGCTCTGGGACATGCCTCCCTAATACCTGGAGAACGTGAATCCACATGTATTTTTGTGTATAAATTACTTTCTCCGGTTACTAAGTAGGGAGGCATGTCTCTGAGGGACCCCGCCGGTGATCCCGGCAACGACATCGCGAACGCATCTGTATCCAGTTGCTCGTCCTCTTCGTCTGCGGTGAAACACACCGATCGCGATTTACGACACGATGCCGGCCGTGGGGACATCGGAAGCGGCGGCATCCTCATAGAGATCAACGCTTCTTTGCATTCCACAACTGTCGTTCCGCCAGGCTGCGATTCCTCCCTGCTCTCGGCCACGCCTGACGGTGTGTTATCGTTACAGAAGGCGGACGCCCGAAATCGATCGCTCGGATCATCCTTCGGCGAGGCGCCGGGATCGTTAAGGATATCATCTGCCGGAGAGGCAGGAACTGCACAGACAGCATCATCTGCTTCACCGAGACTGTTGCCATCAGAGCTGTCTGAGTCTGGCTCGCACAGATCCGGCACGCACAAAGGGCGGCTTGCGATTCTGTCATCGTCGTCAACGGGGGCGTTGTGCAGCTGCTTCGTGCCCTTCCTATGCGTATTGACTGCGCTTCGTATCCGGAGCTCCTGAAACCGTGTGAGGGCGGAGGTTAGCTCCGGAAGTTTCCACCACTCGGGGGGTAAAATGCGTGCTCAAACTGCAGTTTCAGCGACTATTTCACCCCCAAGCGGTGGGTAAGTGGTGGGTAAGTGGTGGGAACTCCCTCTGTGCTAAGTGCGGAGGTGCCGGTGGCGGCCCCGACCGCGACGCCGGCGACCACATCGAACATAGTTGGTGCCTTTGGTGCCCCCAATAGTTGGTGCCTTTGGGGACCCCAATTGTTGGTGCCTTTGGGGACCCCAATAGTTGGTGCCTTTGGGGACCCCAATAGTTGGTGCCTTTGGGGACCCCAATAGTTGGTGCCTTTGGGGACCCCGATAGTTGGTGCCTTTGGGGACCCCAATAGTTGGTATTGGGTGGACCCCAATAATTTTATAATCTGGTTAATTGGGTACGCCCACCCAATTACCAACCATGCATCGAGCATCTCCGAAGAGGCGTGAGGACCGCACGAACCGCTCCCGTGGGGATCGTGCAGACCGATCAGCTCAGCGACATACTTCAGTTGCTTATACACGACTCCGCAGACCGCGGGCAAGATACCCTAAACCGTAAAATCCCCTAGCCTGGAAAACCAAAACAAAAACGAAAAAGAAATATATCGAGGCATTGGATTCCCACGCCTAAAATCCAAGCCTGGAAACCCCCAATCCTGAAAATCCCAAACGAAAAGCGGCAGAAGAATCATTCCTGAAATCACCAAGCCTGGATTATAGTCATCAACCGATCAGATGCAGATTTGTGGAGGGCTCGCCCTGGCCAGTTAGTAAGGTTTTTGCTTTGTATATCCATACCCAAAGCGCAGATCCAGTGGTATCCCGCCAAACAATTCGAATTCCCAAGCCTGAAAATATCCAAGTCTAGGATTTCCCAAGCCTGGGATCCCCAAGCCCATTTCTCAAACGAAATGGTTCAAGTCAAACGTCAGGATTTTAGCATTCCCAGGCTTGGGGGGATTACGGTTTAGGGTAGGCGGGACGCAAGCACACAATTTGCCCAACTGGCCCCGGATCGCCCCCGTCAGCATTGACCCGTGACGGGGGAGCAGGACACGAAGCGGATCGTTGATGATCCCATCCTGCGCAACGAAGAGCGCGAACGCCGATAGTACACCATCCCGTGATGAACCTTCAAGGCTCATTGCATTCGATAGAGTCCAGATGCCGCCCAGCGCCAGAAGGGTCGCGGCCGTTTGAGCGACCCACGCCCAATAGTGCTGCAACCGGAGCGGGAGTAAGTTGCCCTGGCGGATCCGCCACAGCAATGTGCAGACCGTGCCGGTACCCGCAAAGATCGCCGGCACCTGCCACTGCTGCGAACCCGGGGGGCCCTGTCCGGATACCCGGAAGCCGGCGTACATAGCGCCCCCCCCTACCGCGCTGTACAGGACGAGGAGAGCTGGGTGGAGGCGGCGGCGGCGCCGCGCGTCCCATGGCCGGCACACCGGGAGGTGCTTCAATTAGTAGTGACAGTACAAACCTTAAACTTAAGCTCCGGCGTTTTGGAATTAACCTCCGGTGTTTTGAAATTAACCCCGGGCGTTTTGAAATCAACCTTCGGCGTTTTGGAATTAACCTCCGGCGTTTTGGAATTAACCTCCGGCGTTTTGGAATTAAGGTCCGGCGGTTGCGCGACAATGTTACTACTGACAGTACAAACCGAAGCACCTCCCCGGCAGCGTCGCCGCCGCCGCGCCGAGCTCAGCCGCGGCCGCCGCGGCGGTGACGGGCCAAGCGACCGCGTACATACTGAGGACGAGGGCGGCGGCCCCCGCGAAGGTCCCCCCCGCCCACACATGCACCGCGGTGCGCGCGGCCCCGATCGGCGCCACCGCCGCCACAAGCGCGGTGGACGACAGTGAGGCGGCTACGTACGCGGCGGCGGCGGCGAGGCGCCATAGGGACCGGGGCGACCCCCCAGCCATCCATAAGGAGGCGGCGCAGGCGGCGGCGGACGCCGCGAGGAGCGCGCCCGCGACCGCCCCAGCCCGGGCCCCGCGCGTGGCGGCAGGGTCGGGCCCGCCAGGGGTACAGTAAGGAATCACTAAAAAAATCGGCCCGTGCCCGGATTCCACCGGTTTTGGCCCTTTTTTGTACACGTCCCTGAGTTTTTTGTTCACGTTCCACCATTTCCT
>Ga0099798_10725_pt1 | contig 10478 bp, 9 predicted proteins | sample Uncmet_Sort29A_1_FD_89870 | JGI IMG/M metagenome (GOLD analysis project Ga0099798, IMG submission 89870) | Marine eukaryotic communities from CALCOFI LINE 67, Pacific Ocean - CN13ID_Sort29A_1 | ecosystem: Environmental > Aquatic > Marine > Oceanic | place: Pacific Ocean: Monterey Bay | collected... | reverse complement strand
TCACTTTTCAGCAACTTGTAAAGGAATTTATCTAGTCTACTCTATTCCTTTGATATTTCTACTACGTTAGGTCGGATTTTGATATCTATTTTTTTGTTTCTTTTGTGATTTTTTTTGTTTGGTTCCAAATTTTGGAAGCTTCGCTGGTAAAATCTAATTATAATACAGAATTCCTATATGCTAATGTACAACACAGATAGTTTAAACCGATTAAGAAAATCGTGCTAGAATGTTTTTTTGAAGAACAATAGCAATGAATTTTGTTGGTTGACAAACAGAAATGCGAAAGAGATAATCAGAATATAATTGGACGATAGATCCGTAAGAACGAACTACTTCCCTCCGAAAACTTGAAAACAAAAAAAACTGGAAAAAGATCCGATGAATCCCAAAAAAATTGACCTGATCTAAAAAACCCAAACAAAAAAACAAAAACGTCTCTCGTCTCTCAAAAACGAAACGTCTACTAGTAACTAACTATTAGTACTACAAAATTTATTTTTACAATCGACTACTACTACACAATTATTTTTAAATCACAAAAGCAGTTAGTTACTAATTGCGGGTCAGGGATGGTTCCTTCACCATCGCTATCTGATGGGAAAAGCACCATTAATTATTGCTTAACCATGCTACTATTATTGCTGTCCTCCATGGCTAATTCTATTGCGGCTTGAGCTACACGCCTTTGTACCAAAACGTCATCGCTCGCCAACATTCGCATCAATTCCGGTTTAGTTACTTTCAATTTTTCAGCAGCACTTTCGAAACTCTTCAACTGATACTGCGCTAATATTTCTTCCTCGTCTTCTGGTAATAAATTCAAAGTCAATGGTTTGCCCCATATTATCCGCGCGGTCCATAAAACTAGCAGCCCAATCCCGGTAAATCCAAAACCCCTAAATATAACATGCATCAGATTAAGCTCACTTTCTGTCGGCTTCCTCGAAACTGTACCGCCGTTCAATAAGCCGCTTAAACCACCCAACCCTAATGTGAACATAACCATCATGGTCATCATATAGCCTATCATCCACACGCCAGCAGTCGTTCCGAATCTGTGCGGCGGCGCAAAACTCAACAAGTGCTTCGTGAAAAACAAAGTCGTCGTGTTCACGTAAAGTGCGGTTGCGACGCATCCGAAAGTTTGCGAGGTCCAATCGTCATTCCACGCTACAACTTGGATGACAACAATACAGAGAGTCATACCGATCAATAAAACCGCTAACCCAACTTTGTCAACGCAAACCCCCATTATCGGAACCAGAATCGCACCCGTCACACCGGTTACTTTCGCATATAGGCTCGCCAATTCCACACCAGCTTTATGGGTGCCGAAAATCAGCTCCCCAAAAGGTACTGCCATGGTCATATAAGCGTAAAGTGTTATAAACGGCACGGTCAACATAGCGAGCACAAAGTAATGAACATATTTATCGCGTTGTAGAACTTTATGCGCCCCTAAAACACTTTTCTTCAAATATTCTCTCACTTCTGACATTTTCGGCACTTTCTTCTCCGGTAATGGTACGCCCAAAACTTGCTCAGCTCTTGTCATGTACTCTTTCTGCGACGGCAGCACTGCGTAAGTTAAATATGCTGCGAAACACAAAGCTAACATGTAAACAATTAAAGCCGAAGCGAAGGAAATATCTGCGAAAAGCATTAACGTTCGTAATGCTACCGGTAACAACGCTGCAGTCTGATTCGCCCCCGCTTGCATCCCGATTATTAACGCCTGCCAGCCTGGGAGTTGGAAAAGCAAACCGTAAAAGCCCATGGCCTGCATTAGATCCCCGAAATCGTTCAGCCAAATTCCAACAACAAACCCAGGCATTTGAGGAATAAATTCGTTCAAAGATAAAATGACGATGAAAATACCGATCACCATCAACAATGCTCCGTAGACCCCGGTTTTCCTCGCCCCTATGGCGTCGAACACTATCCCGCATGGAAACCAAAACAAGAATACCATACCCATTAAGTTATTTAAAATGTACGTTATCGCCAGGTACTGTTCATCGCATGAAGGGTGAAGACCACTAGTACTGCCTACTGTACTTACAACCACGTCGTTGGTACTACTGGTGCCATTTTTCGTCGCACAAATACTCGATAATAAGCCCGCATCGGCAAACAATTCTGCGAATAAACTTTGTCCCGGTGCTATTCCACCACAGATTGTCCCAGCGAACCATAAAAGCATCAAACTCGCGAAATCTCGTGCCGTTGCTTCCGGAGGGCCGTTATCAATTGGGAGCAACGTGTAACCGTTGCCTTCTACGTCGGACATCTTTTTTGTTTCAGTCTTTGATCAAAATTAAAAAAATCTTCACATGTTAATACATCTTTGTTCAATAATCTTTATCGAAATCCGTTTATCTTGAAAAAAAGACACTTTTTTAAGTGCTGAAAAAATTGACCCACGCCCAAAAAACAAAGTGTTCAAAATCCTCCCCGGGCCCAAATAAAACGGAATATAAATACTGGATATTTTTTTTGAAAAAAATCAAATACAAAAATAATAGCAATCAATGTGTAAATCGTTTCTGCCCGGGCTTTCCAAGGTTTCTAAAATTGCGCGGAGAGACTTGTGAATTATTCCTATGAAACACAGAATATGCTTTTAGCATTCACTTTTTCTGTAAAACGTGAATTGCTTTCCTAAATTTCTAAAACACTGTACTAATTACTGAATTATTTTCCGGTCAGAAATCAAACCCAATTTGAAAATCTCAAAAACGTCGTCTTGTCCTTATTAATATCGTCAATTCGTATCAGGGGGGGAATACTTCGTAAAAAAACAAAAATCACAAAACCTTCTGGGTCGTTTCAAAGCTGCGGCTCCTTAGATATTATTTTACCAGAAATTTGCAGCGCACCCGGAGCACAATTAAAACGATCCCACAAACACCAATTCCTTATCCTACTCACTGCCTCCAGTTCCGATCAAATTTATTCTCATTTTCCTTCCGCCTCCAGTTCCCATTACTATTTTCATTCGGCAACAGCTTCCTCAATCCGCAATATTTACTCGCCATAAACCGTTTGATATACTCTTTGCAAACAGCAAGTTCAGTCGCTTCGTACAAAAACGTGTTCAAATCGTTCAAATTCAAAGCTTCAATTCCAACGAATTCGAAAAACTTACTCCATGATTTCGTCTCAGAGCAAATTTCTTTCACGTTTTTCTGTAACTCAACCACATCGCTATTTGCCGGAACACCATTGAACCTTTCGTAAAAAGCGAACTGTTTGTCCAAGTTCCCGCAATACGATTTTAAAAAATAAACCTGGAACATCAAAAGCCGAATCGCGACGATATTCGATTTAAAGCATAAACTCGCGCGTTTCTTCGCGTCCAAATATTCCTCGCCGAGTTCCGGATACTTGTCAATACCCCAGGAGCGCCCACGAACTGCGGATTCACGAACAACTAATGCTGCGACGTCTTTCCAGGAGTATTTTTTTGAGACACTCAATAAACACAACCATTCACCAAGATTTGGAACAAAAGCTTTCGATCTTTTCGCTTCGGATGACATGAATTCCTCGATCTGTTTCTCGACCTGTTCTTGGAGTTCTGGGAATTTCCTCAAAATCGATAAAAACAAATGGTGGAAACCGAAAAATCCATTCAAAGCTGATTCGGACAAATGGCTTTGACCTTTTAACAATCCAACGATTTGGCTGTTCATTAGATTCGGTAAGAGATTTAGCGCTGGTTCAAAATCTTTGGCTGTAGAGTTTTGAAAAGTTTCAGAAACCGCGGCGGATGAAACACATCTGTATTTTTCATATTCGCGCCAGTTTTGGACATTTTCTTCGAACGCAGACCTGATAATTTCGGCAGTTCCCTGCATTTGCGTGCCGAAAGATTGAGTCATAGACTTGACTGTCGAGTTTTTACCAGCCAAAGCGTCTAGAGCGAACTTGAGCTCTTGGTCGACGATCTTATCAAAATGATTTTTGTTAATCGCTAATGGTAGCCAGGCGACGAGTTCGTCTTTGAGCGCTGAGGCCTTGACTTTGTAGTCGTAGAACGCTTTTTTCGATAAGAAATCGAAGCAGCAGGCTAAAGATTTTCGCTCATATTTTTGAGTCAAATCGATATCGACAGTGATGCCAACACCTAAAGCGTCGTACTCTTTGAGCTTTTTCACCGTTGTTTTGATACCGTCGTGCTTGTATTCGAGATATTTATCGTTATTTTTCTTTCGAGAATCGGTTGCATTTTTTTCAGAGTTTGTCGGAAGTCCATGCATTTGGAGCAAGATATCGCGAGAGAGGTCATTATTAGCGTCTTTCTTAGCGTCTTTTTTCGGTTCAAACAGCGACTCAGGTTTCTCTTCTAAACTATATTTTAACAAAAACTGTTCCTCCTTTTCCTTCTTTTTCAGTTCGGCGATTTTCGCTTCGTTCTTCTTTGCGGTTTTAATATTCTTGCTAGTGGTTTTAACATTTTCTTCAACAATATCCTCGACCGTGCTTCTCGTTGCAAAACAAGACGGAACGTTGAAAACCCTAGCGCGAACGTTGTCCATTGTTTGTTTGAGGACTCCGTTTTCGAAATCTTCAATTTGAGAAAGTGCGTGGACGGAGCCGAGATCCAGAAATGGTGCGAGCGCGATTTCCAATAAATCACCGTTGGCAAAGAATTCTTGAGCATTGGTGATTTCTTTTTGCTGCGCGCTTTTATTTTCGTTCAAAATCTGATTGCCAGATTTCGATTTTTTATCAATGGTTTTCAAGTCGATTTTGCTGACGAAGATGCGCCATTTCGGGAGAAGGAAATCGGCTTTCACAAATCCAACTTTCGGTAGATTCGGTTCAGACGCGTCGAACGTGCGGTTGATGGTTTGAAATGCGTTTGGAGTAATATTATTATTTTTCGAACCATTTTGGTTTTCCGTGATACAGACTTGGTTTTTCGTGTCTAAAACAAGAACGGTATGTGTAGTCGCGTTAGTTTTTGTTGGTTTGACGGGTTTGATGTTTCCGACAACGGTTTTAGCGGTGGAAACAACTGGAGCAGGAACTGGGATTTCTTCGCAGTAGTACTGGCCTTTCTTTCCTTTGCCTTTGCCATATTTTCCATTACCTTTACCTTTCTTGCCTTTAGCACTGGTACCTTTCGTGTTGCAGTAGTACTCGCCATCTTTGCCACCTTTCTTACCCTTACCTTTAGTGCTGCCCTTTTTGCCGAAATTGGGCGCGGTACTACTGGTAGTGGCCGGACTGGCAGAGACACTGGCGCTATTAAAATCACCAATCGGAATTAAACTCGCGGTGCTGCTTTTCGGCGTGCTCATGGGCGTCACAGTGGGTGGGGTCATAACAGGTGTTGGAATTTTCTCAGCCTTCTTTGCCCAAGCGCTGGAAGCTAGAACGTTTGCACCGAGGCCAGTTCAAACTTTCCGGTGTGCCTGGGTTGAAAAGCCATTTTTTAGTCAATTCTTGTTTTCAAAAAAAATAAAAAAACACATTTGCCCTGGGTACTACCAGAAAGTTTGAATCAAGTTAAAACCAATTTGTCGAGTGAAAGGACGGGAACGTTTTTGGCATCAGCCGGGGCTGGTGTTGCAATTTTTTTTGGTGGAACGATGATTTTTTTGGCAGCGCTGTTAGTACTGGCATTTTTCGCGGCGCTTTTCACAACGGCCTGGTCCTCATGTAAAGCGTATTCGATTTCATCTTTTTTGGATAAGGTAGTACTATTGCTATTCTGTCCCAAATTATCGTTGCCAAAAAACCCATTCGCAGGTCCTCCTAATCCCATACCAGCGTATTTCTTAGCCGGTTCGTTATGCCAAACACCGGTTTTAGATTGCTCATCGAAAAACGCAATAAATGGTACGTTCAATAACCGAAATAGACTTGCTGAATTTGAATTTGATTCGTGGAGAAACGGAACGTGGATCAAATTAAATTTCTTTCCATTATCGAGAACTTTTTCAACCTCGCATTTAAATTCGATCCATTTTTCTTTACCGGTCTCTTTATCCTTATCGCACTCGAAATCAGAATTCAACGGTGTAACTAAAACTTCGGTTCCAAAATTTTTCAAAACCTCTTTTAAACTGGAACTGGTCCAAGACTTCGAAACCCTATCGTAAACCTCACAAAGAACACCCGTCGTTGGTGCCCAAGTATTAGTACTTCCGACGCGACCAGACCAGGGCGCGGAACCGGTGATAATTGTGGACGATGGAACGTGGGACTTGATGGTTAAGAATTTCGGGTTGACTAAGTCTTTGACTTTCACGAGGCCAGGCATGGATATGGCATTAGGGCAAATCTGCGGTGACGGATTAGAACTGCTGCTACTGGCCTCGGTTACCACTCCGCCGTTAGTGGTACTGTGTGTTTTCTTTTCCTCCTTCTTCCCACAGAACCCGCATTTACTGCATTTGAAATTCTCACAGGCAAACGCCGCTTCATACAATTTACTCATAACCTCAACCGCCGGACGACGACCGCTTCCCTCCTCGATAACGCGATCCCAAAGAGTATTTTTCATAGCGCCATCGTAGTTATGAACGTAATCGTCGAATAAAAACGTCTGCAGCTGGACCAAAATTCCCTCAGCTGAATAACCAGCTGACCAGCCTTCTTTTTTACGCGAACTGTCTTGACCACCAGCCATGAAGAAGAAGTTCTTCAACATATATCAAGCAGTCTTGTCAACCAGTGCTGGGATAAATTTTGAATTTTTGGCCAAAAATGTTAAAAAAAGGGCGATTTTTGATATTTTTTTGGTCCATTTTTGAAAATTTCCAGCACTGATTGATAAGACTGCTTGTTATATCTAAACATAAGAAGTTTTTCTGGCCACCCATGTTTGGAATTATATTCGAATGCGGGATATAGGTCGATAGAGTGACTTTCGGCGGGTCTTGCGGGTAATTGTTCGGGAATTTTAAAATTAAATGGAGTATCAGACCTTTAAACGATCCTTGAGTGCAGTTGAAAACACAATGCCATTCGAATAGATCGAGATCATCGTCGATGCCGGTTGTTTTCGGTTTTTCAACAGCCTGGTCTTCGTCACTATTTGTTTTGTCAACTTTTTGTCCACCTCCTAAAATCGCAGAATAACTGGAATTCGCCGCCGGAGTTCTACCGTTTGTGGCCGTATTATTCTTTTTCGCCAAATGAATTTCGATGTCTTTTAACGGGGTTTTCTGTAAATCTCTCCAATCACGGGAGATTCTAAGTTCCGCCATACGGCGGGACTTGGGATGATTAATTACTGGGTCGGGAGCGAACATGTTGCTACTATTTTTGGTGTCTCCTGATACTTTTTTTCTTTGGGGGGGTAAAATTAAGTTACGAATTGACGATTGGGGTTAGTAATGCGCTTTAATAATTTACAATGGTTTACGCCTAGTGCAATGGTGTAAGACGATAATCGATAATAAGAGGAGCAAGATCATAAATTTAATTGACGATATTATTGGGTGTTTATGATTCTGACTAAAGTTACTTAGAAAATCTATATCTTCTTAGAAGATGCTTTTGGCCCTGTGGAAATTGAGATGAATTATGGAAAATTGAGATTGGAATTTCGAATTCAGAGAAAAGAGAACACAACATGCAAACATTCAGAACTCCCACAAACAACTTGTTTCCCCCACATAAGAAATTGAAATGAAAATAACCTAGATGTTTACTAACAAGATAGATTGACAAAAACAAAGACGATGCTACTAACAATCCACGATACAAATGCAACTTCTCTCAAACTGATCGATTACTATAGACAATCATGCCATGTGGTTTTTAAAAAATGATTTCTCAAAATACTGCAAATATAATTTCCAAAGATATATAACAATCAGGTGCGGTGCGGTTTGCTCAAACTGTTCGAAGGGCGAAGGAGCTGTTTTGGTTTTCGTTAAAAAATCGCAACTTTCGGAAAAAGTTGAGAAAGTTTCGGTCGTTCGTCGAATGGCTTTTCAAAAAATGCTGGTTGTGTTTGCCATACCCTGTAAGTACACGCAATCGATAGAATTCATTCGCGTTTTATGTCATTCGTAATTCAATTGTTCATAAAAATACAAACCCTGTATGTAATCGCAAGAACACAGAAATACTGGATATAAGATAATTCATTAACCTGAGAGAAAAAATCTTCAGAGTGACCATCTGGCATTACAAAAATAGTAGTACCAGTGGCGGGACTTTCAAAAAATAGATTTCTCATATGAAGCATTCGAAGGAAAGACAAAACCCATTAAGCTCCCATCATTTTCTGTCTCTTGCAATCTCCAGTGGCGCTCAAATAAGTTTTCACGTAGCTCTGTCTCACATCAGACTCCTGCTCAATCGGAATAGGAGTCCAAACCGGGTCACCCTGGAACAATCGCATGGCACGGAAATACTCGGACTGATCGCAAGTGAACCGGTGGAAAACGCCTTTTGGCAACGTGATCATATCACCAGCTAAGCACTGAATCCTATACCAGTTTTTCTGATCCTTAGACCTGACATCAAAATAGCCAGCGCCGTTCATAATATAGCGCACCTCGTCGTCCATGTGATAGTGCTCTTTGAAAAACGTGCGCATCAACTCGTCATGCTTTTCACGGCCTTGTTTGGCTGGCGTTACTTCGCAAATATCTGAATAATTGTAGTCGCGGTCTTTGCGGATTTTCAGTAACGCTTCGTGTGTGTCAGTGCCGTCCAAATGCCAGTGCTCAATGCCTAAATCGAGAACCTCAGAATAGTCCGCGAATTCCATGCCATACAATTTGTGGTTCGGCAACTTCGGGTTTTCGATCTCATCATCAGCCCGCATTTTCCAGATCCGAGGTTTGTTCAAATTAACCGGTTGAGCTAAACGAACTTTCCTCTTCAAATCCATTTCTTTAGCCTTCTCAGCACCGGCTTCCAATTCCCAGACCGCTTTGAACAAGTAATGCAAACACTCAGCCTGAGATTTCGCCTGTTCCCAGGTATCCCCCCAGATGTAAATACCGTGGTCGCGAACAATAACCGCTGGGGAATTCGGAAAAGCAAACATAGCACCACGGACTTGCTCAACCAGGTCTTTCTCGAACCGGACATTATCGATAATTGGAATTTTCAAAACCTCATCATTATTCATGCCTTTAATCCCCTTAATCATTTCGTAATTGCTACATTCAAAGACGTCGCCAAACATGCGCCCAGCAAACAAAGTCTCAATCCCATGCGAATGAAGCACTGCCCCGGCGTTGCGGTATTTGAAGGCGAGCTCAAATAAGTGCATGCATTCTGACGGTTTCAGCGGTTTGTTGGTTGTGACGTTTACATTGGTCGGGTCTTTTGTGATTTCAAATGTGTCAGCGTTCAATTCGAACATATCGTTTTCCTGCAACCGCTCCTTCATGACGCCGGATGGCGCCAAGTAAATCGTGTTCTCTTTTTTAATCGAAATCCCACCTCCAGTTCCACTGCACCACCCGAGGCCGTAGAATTGACGCATCAGCTCACAGATGAGAGCTTTTGGATTTTCAAAAGTCGCCATTTGCTGCGCACTGTTATCGGCGGAAGGATTGAAAGGAATTGCCGGCATTTTGCGTGACTCTTTAGTTATATTATTTTTGGGCGACCAAAATTAGTAAATAGGAAAAATCTGAAAAAAATTACCTCTGTGTTAATAAATCCCTAACCTAAATTTAAGTATCGTTATTACTATATTTAGTCGTAAGTCCACCACCAAAAAAAAATCTGAATGAATACTGCCAAAAATGAAATGTCCCAATTTTGAGAAAAAGAAGAAGAATGCAGAATGAATTCGATCGGAACAATATTCAGAAAGATCCAATCCCGAGAATTTGCAAATAATTTAGAAACGAACAGAAAATCAAGAAAAAAGGATTTCCACCCCAAATTCCCAAAAAATGTGCTAACGAAAAATAGTTAGAACATTACTACGCCACCCTTCCGTCCACATAATACTTCCATATATCAATGAGAATACCAATTTTTACATGCATAATTTAATACTCGAAAGATAAAATATTACCGTTTTCTGAGACTTTATTAGCTTCCGGAAATTATTACTGAGAGCTAAATTATTAATGATACCTTGATATATTTACAAAATGCTAATACCTATTCAAGACTTTGTTGGTGAAGAAAACAAAAATAGATAAACAAAATACCTCTCTAAATACACAAAAGTGAAATGATGTACCATTATAAATGCTAGTTTAAAACTTCGAAAGTAGTAACACTCGAGAGTCGACAAAAAATACCAAAAAAATTACCGATAAAAAAAGAAGGATTCCAACTCCCCTTCAAAACCATACATCCCGCCATGCATCATCAAACCGAAGAAACTAAAAAATTTCGGACCTGTCCCGCATCATTGCTGCCTCTGCCAGCAGTGTCATCGGCACGATTGGTAATTGGGTTCACAGTAGTACCATCAGGATCAGCACTCTGTTCCGCTGAGCCAGGGACGGAGATGGTCACGGTGCGTATTGCTG
>Ga0099798_10724_pt1 | contig 10480 bp, 6 predicted proteins | sample Uncmet_Sort29A_1_FD_89870 | JGI IMG/M metagenome (GOLD analysis project Ga0099798, IMG submission 89870) | Marine eukaryotic communities from CALCOFI LINE 67, Pacific Ocean - CN13ID_Sort29A_1 | ecosystem: Environmental > Aquatic > Marine > Oceanic | place: Pacific Ocean: Monterey Bay | collected... | reverse complement strand
ACTCAAGCGAGAAATAAACAATATACAATTACATCGGAAAAAAGGCTGGCATTGTTAAATAGTTGGAAAAATGATGGGGTAGTGGAAAATAAGGATAGGGAAAAATACACTAGCTAGGAACCGTGCTAGTACTCTGCAGTTTGTTGTTTCACCTAGCCGAATCGCAGAGTGGTTAACTTAAGGGCTCAACGGTAGTATAGTGCGACAGGCTAAATTTACTATCGAATAACAAGTATCGACTTTTCAAGTCTTCCACAGTGACATCACCTTCCAAAAAATTATGCAGCAGTTTGGGGAAGGGAATATGACATTGTAACTTCCATCCGCATAATTTCGGTTCAGGTCGTAGTGATATAGAATTTAAAGGGACAGTGCTACCAATCCAGTATCAAGCTGATTATCACATTTTGCCATCACCAAAACGTCCGAAAATGTCCTTACCCTCCAGCAAGATGAAGCTGACACTCCAAATGTGTTCCATGCTCGTGCTGCTGCTGAATACACCGATGAAGCCATCGCCCATTCTCAGAACGGAAGCCATAAAACTACTTACACATCATCACGTCGGCGACAAACGTCGTCACCAAGAAACCGCGAAATCCGAGCAAGAGCGTAAAGAAGAAACTGGGCAAAATTTGGACTTCGAGCCTGTCCACAAAGCCCAGAAAACGCAGAAAACGCAGAAAAACTACCATAATGGGGACGAAGAGTTTAATCATACGCTGGCTTTCCGTGCGAATCGGAGCACGAAAAAGCTTAAACCCAAGAGAACTCAGTGGTGGGAGATGGGCAGGGTTGATGCTTCCAATAACACGAACTTGACAGAAAGTCCCAAGCCACTATCACAGCAACGTAAAAGGACCTTTCAAAAGACCTTCGATTCCAAAGAGTCAGAGTATTCGGGAGCGGGTCAGGATGGGCTTCACGGTGTCGGTTGTCTGAACCGAAATAAACGCCCGAAAACCTCCGAATCGGTGTCCACCGTTGCTGATAGCCTTAAGTTATCGGATTCTGCATCGCGCAAGGAGGGAAAAAAATCATTGCACGCCGTCCCTGATAAGCTATGCAACAGCGGGTATGCCAGTGGAACGAAGAAGCTCAACGAATTCCACGAGAAGACGGTGCAGGAGTCACAGCAGATGCTGAAATTGAATGCCAATGGCTTTCTTCATAGCAGTGGACCTTCCACTGGTTCCCACGTTGGCTTTATTCATAGCAGTGGTTCCATTGGTTCCCACAGTGTCATCCACCCTGCCACGCTGATGACAGAGGGTGCATGCTCTCATGAGTCTCAAGTTCCGGTGTCACAGGGAGGGGGGGAAGACTCTTCGCGATTCGCGAAATTCGCGAAACGCGTTGGTCCTCTTCGAGACTACGGGTTGAAGCTGTTGTTCGTGGAATGCATGTTCAAGCAGATGAATTTACATCGAGTTTGATGAAGTGGAAAAGACGAGTGTGAAGTCGAAAATTTGGAGATCAACCGTATCGACGCGAGGAATAGAATGTTCCGAAACTGAAAGTATCAGTTTTCAAATAATCGAAGGGAGGATACGGAAAAGGATTGCCATATAAATCCCAGCAGAATCTCGCCGGAAACTATCGCTGGAGAGCTGATCAATCCGTAAGTAATAGTACATGAAGTCCAAGCAGAACACCCAACCTAGGGTTTCTTTCACCCACTCACCCCATCGGTGGCTACAAACACGTATTAACATCTCTTCTTTTTGGAATTGAGATTTGAAAATCATATCTTGTATTGTGCCGTTGTGAGGAGAAGAATATTAGTGCCCCAATAAGATTTGTGGATCATGGAGTGAGTCTGTGAGATTTGATTGTGAAGCTAGATCAGCAACCGTATGTCGTTTCAGGTTTGTGAGATGTCTTTCGGTATTAGTGAGAGTTCTTCCGAGATTCAGGATGACAGCACTCAAACAGAAAAGGAAAGTTTCACTCGGTATCAGTCGGATTTCGATCGTTATTAGTGAGATAATGCCATATTATCAGATCCATATTATCAGACCCATACCACGTATACGGTATTCGAAAAAAAAAACCTTCCTCAACTTCCTCATAATATGTCATACTCAACTCCACAGTCCGAGATCTCATCCACACATTCCATGGATTCTCAACCGTATTTCAAAAATATCGCTCAAAAATATCGCACAGGTTTCGCGTAATTTTGCTGCCTAGTGTTCGCGCTTTGCAGGCACAGGAGCGAACAGGCATTGGCGAGCTTGAATTTCGGTAATCTTTTCATATTACCAGATTCAGTACGCCCGCGTGTAAATACTTCAACATTAATTACTCTAGCATTGACAGCTACCGATACAGATAAAACCGAACATAAAACTTCATCAACCATGAGCAGCACTGAACCTGGCTCTAGCGGTCCACCCGCGTCTGCCGGTCCACCGAGTCCCGGCATTCCTCCAGCTTCCGCCGGTCAACCACCCCCCAAAGAGCCTAGTTCCACCGGTCAACCACCCCCCAAAGAGCCTAGTTCCACCGGTCAACCTACTCCCCAGAGGACAATTTCCACCGGTCAACCTACTCCGCAGGGGACAATTTCCACCGGTTCGGCCGCAGAGCCACCGAAAAGGCGTAGTTCAGCGGCAGAATCTGCCAAGAGGGATTCTGCCAAGCAACCTACTTCCAAAAGGTCCATCAACCGGCCTGATTCAGCCAATCTACCTGGTTCAGCCAATCTACCTGGTTCAGCCAATCTACCTGGTTCCGGAAAGCAGCCTGTTCCCGCCAGCCAGCCTGGTTCCGCACAACCGGATAGCAATGCGGATGACGAGGATGAGATCCTTTCGGACGAAGTTTTGTCGACTGGGGCGTCTACAGATGAGGAAGAAGGTAAGGAGCACGAGGTATAGGATGAGAATCATTCTGTCGGATGACGATTCTACAGATTCTACAGATGAGGAGAGAGGTAAGGATTTTAATACTAGTCTCTAGGGCTACGTGAATTTCGTGAAAATGTTAAAAGGACCCACTGCCAACCTACGACTTACTGACTTTGAGGTGTTTACACCGTGCCTTGACTTTTGAATTTAAGGTGTGTATCACGGAATCGATTGGAATTCGAACAACCCTATCATCCCTATGTTTCAAAATTCCATGGATGTCAATGACGTCCTTAATAAATTTCGAGGAATATCATTATGGTCAATCTGATAACATTGTTATCTGAAAACCCCGCCAGAAGACCGCCGCCGGGCATGGGGACTCTTGGGGAGCAAGAGTATAGACACGGGCACATAGACACATGTAGAGATATTGGTTGATACCTTGTGGACGAGACATAGAGAACAGAGAGTGCGGAAGACTGGAGAGAATTGAATATAGAGCTAGTTAGTATCATTATTATTATTATTAAGTCAAGTGTATCCTAATTATAACTCATTAATACAACCCCAGACGCGACCAACGCCGAGCCACTCTCCAACTTGAGCCAAGACGGCCGCCGTCGTGAATACCGGCAGAAACGAGACGAGAGGAAGAAGGACGACCGGATATTGAAGGCATACAAAGAAGGCGTAGAACGTTGGCAACAAAAAGAACGCGCTTTACGGGAAGCAAAGGAGAGGGAAAAGGTCCAAAAGGAGAGAGCGAGGGAGGAAGTGAGGATGTTGAATGAAAGTTAAAAAACCCTAAACAGTGAACCCTGTAGACTTACGGTTCATTTTTGATCCAAGGAAAGAAGAGAGAAACGGATCGAGTATTGCAAGTGTTACGAGTGTTATTAAGGTGGAGTTGCTTTAAAATTTTGTCTCGAGGATCTGGCGATCTGCTGGGTGAGCCGCAGCCATTTCTATACCGACCACTCCATAGGTATGCACGCCGTCGAATATCTCTCTCACGTCCACCATGCTCACATTCTGCGCTCTCATCAGAATACCTCACGTCACCACCAACAGTCTAGTTGCGTTGCATCTTACAAAGTCGACATAATAGAAATTCAATTGTAATTGATGTAGATACAATTCTGATTAGAAACGAAAATAAAACATTTGGGTACACAACGGATTGCCATGTTGTTTTCCCAGTACGTTGTTCTTGCAGTACGTTGTTCTTGCAGTACGTTCTTTAGACTTTCCCGGTTAATAGCTTGTTTCCGTCCTGCTTAGATCGGCATGTTATTAGCATTTGATCGGCATCTTGGGATTTGAATCATTTGGTTACGAGTGTTCGATCAGATTCGGATCTTTGGATTCGTATCATGTGGTCTTCGCTCAGATTCGTATCTTTGGATTCGTCTTTTGTGTGTTCTCCCTCTGGGCTTTGTTTTTCCCTTTTTCCACTAAAGCGTCTACTTTGGTATCTGCCTTGATCTTGCCTTGCTGGTCCTTTTTCTCTGTCCCCGCTTTCCCCCCTGCCTTTGGAGTTGTCCCCCTCCCGCCAGTGCACCTACGGCAGGAGATATAACTGACCAAGACTCAGAATTTTCCAACTGATCGGTAGCACCGCGACGGTGCCGTGTAGATTAAGTAAATACTTCAAGTGCTCCCATACGATTACATGGTAGGGGATTACTTACATACGCAAGATGATACGGGTATATCTCAAATAATTCCTGCCTTAAATGCTTCCCGAACAGCTGTTGGCTTCTCTTGATTTCAAAGGTCGACTTAATATTTTCTGCCTGGAGATTTCCAGAGATTCTAGGAGATTCTAGATCTACTCATATTGAAAACATATCAATATGTCTTCAAGCAGATTCTATCGTACACAGTTACACTCCTTGCTCTCATTGCTAATACTTGTAGTGAATACCATGCTTGATATCTTGGTGTTACTTGAAGACTCACTCTTGCTTGCTCGCGTCTGACTTCTCTCCCCCCTGTGGACCCTGTCCTGACTTTCCTTCCTCTTTCCCTTCTGACTCTTCTACTTCTGAGTTTTGTTTTTCGGACCCACTTACTGATTTTCCTACTGATTTTCCTACTGATTTTCCGACTGATCTTCCTACTACCTTCGGCTCCTCCCCATCCCTCCGCTCTTCCTTCGAAGACTTCTCGGGGATGATAATAATGATATTCTCGGCTTGGTGCTCTCGGTTTAACTTTCCAGCATTTCTTCGCTTCTCAGCCTTTCGCAGCCTCTGCTCCGAGCTCTGCTGCCCATAAAGGTAGTGCTGTTTACACTGAATCGGGGTGCGAGTGCCCATTAGTTTAGAAATCTCGGTCCAGTTTTTTCTGCCTGGGTACTTTTGCAATACGTCTTTCAGCTTCTTCACTTCCTGCTCCGTCCACGGAACGCGAAGCAGCCGGAAATCGTATTTGCTGTCTTCCGGATTTTCTGTCTTTTGATTTTCAGCTGCTTCTTCGGGATTCTTTTTAGTTGCTGCTTCATCATTTCCCGTACTTTTGTTTACCGCTTCCAGTTTTCCCTGCTTTCGTGCTTCTACTTCATTTCCACCGAGACTTCCTTGTCCTCCATTCGCCACGTTGAGACCAGACTTCAGACCTGATACGAGCTTGGCATGTTCTTCTCGCGCTTCCTCCCGCCGAGCCTCGTTCGCTTGATCCTTCTTTTTATGTCCTTTCAGGTGCTCCCTGAGGCTCACAGCTGCGGTAAACCCCCTCCCACATCCCGCTATCTGGCAGATAAAACGTTTTCCAGTCACATCGTGATTCTTGAGGAAATTACATCTTTTCTCGAGGACATGCTCATCTCGCCAGTACTTACACTTAAAGACCTGGCCGCAGGCGTGGCAGGTCAGATTTTCAACATCCTTCGCGTTGGCGATCTTCTCCTTCATTGGAACGATATGCAGTTTGGATTTTATTGGTTCTAACAGGGCATCGACTTTTTGCTCCAGCGGAGACACTCTCGATTTCTGAAGGGACTTCAGCTTTGGCAACGGATGCTTGCACTCTTTGTTCACAGGTTGGGCACAGTCCTGATCCACTTCTGCCTCATCAGATGGTGCAAGCTCGTCTGCGTGCACTTCCCTGCGCGAGTGGATTCTGGTCATATATGCACCACCTTCTGACACTTCGGACGCCACTTCGGACGCCACTTCGGACTTTTTCTTCAGCTTTGGCAACGGATGCTTGCGCTCTTTGCTTGACAATGACAGATGTTGGGAGGATTTTTCGGATGAGTTTTCTGAGGACTTTAGCGGAAATTGCGGAATCGACGTTAGCTTTTCCGATGATTTTGAAATTTCTTGTGCTCCGGAATTTTTTAGTGGTCCCAGAGTTTTCTTGTGCTCCGGAATCTTCTCCAAATTGCGCTCGTTTAAGAGATGCGCCTTCAAAACACGGAGAGTGTGACTCTCACAGCCGTGCCACGCTGGCTCAAAACCGCAGAGAGGGCAGCGAATTACAGCCTGCTGAGTGGCTTCGGCGGATGCCTTATCCGACCACTCGTCTGACTCCGCCTCGTCTGACTCCGCCCCATTTGACCACTCGGACTCCTCTGACTCCGACTCGTTTGATCCTTGCCACTCCGACTCATCAGATGACCCCGCGTCCGACTGCCTCTTCGGCGGTTTTTTCGCCTCCTCCTGTTCCGAAGATGTCTGCGAATCGGAATCCTCAGCGTACGAAGGTCCTATGACTTCAGTTCTTCTCGTCAGAACGCTGAAAACAGCGGAGCGCGGAGGCAGCTCCGTGATCTCGGTGCTGGCGCCAGATTGGGACGCAGCAATGTCAGGCCTGTCAGCATCGTGCTCACACTGCTCAGCATACCCACCAAAAGACTTGACACTGTCTTGCACATTACGATTATCGTTTTCCACAATCTCCTCTTCCCCGTTTTCTGAATGTCCCGCGAAATTCCCAACGCAGGCGGTCTTGACATGATCAGGTACAATACCCGGAGGCTCGGGACTCGCCGGCAATTGCAGCCCTTCCAATCTCCAGCTATCCAGGCGATCTCTCCTCGTCTCCAAACGCCTGTAGTGGTCATGGTTTTCGCAACTTTCAAACTTTTCACAACTTGCGACAGGACTGAGTTGTGGCGCAAACTTATGCTCGAGTCTCTCGACAGCACCGAGTTCTCTCGCAAACTCATTGTCAACCGGCCTCTGAGGGCTCGCGAAGTTATCTGGCTGCTCCAGGGAATTAAATTTAGTCAGGGGATTATTCAGTGGATTCTTCAGGAAGTCTTCATCATTCGCGCTGCTCGCACCACCAAAAAATGGACCGAAGCTACTGATGCGACTTCGTGCATCTGTTTGTTCATGCACATGTCCCCCCACATCCTCTTCGGGATCCTCCTGAAGCACATCCTCCGAATTCATTTCACTGCCAACATTCACTGTTACTCTCTCCTGCTCTTTGAGATTCTCTTCTGGCGACCGATATTTAGTCGAAAATTTACGTTTCTTCTCCTTGATTAGAGGCGGTGGAGTCTCATTCATGATAGTGTCACTATCACAATTCATGTCACAGTTCTCGAGATCATCATCCGGCAGGTAGTGCGCAGGAGGCATCCTCCTCTCGATCCTCACTCTCTCGAAGAACCACTCATAATGCGCCTGAACTTGACTCAAGTTGCGGGTCCGAACGTGGTTTTGCGCACGGGGGAAGTCGTTAGGGAAATCACCGAATTTATTAATCGCTTCGAGGAAGCGGAGTTTTTCGTCCGCGAACCAGGGACCAGCGTCACCAGCCTGAGCACCTGCAGAAGCATCAGAAGGTCGATCCTTGACACGATCATCTCGATGTTTTCTGCAATCCGTCTCGTGAATCGAAGGATTCGAGACTTTCAGCTCACATGCCAAGGTATTCTCCACCAGCACCTGTTCCCGCACTTCTTCGCGACCCTTTTCCACCTCAGCAAGAAATTCCTCCAATCGGCCTTTCCTCTTAAGACTTCCGAAAAATTTCTGCGCATGCGATCGGATTTGCGTCGCAGTGCGGTTTACTCCATAGCTTGCGAGGTAGTCAGACACAGGTTTCCATCTGTGATGTCTATCTGATAGACGTATTTTGGCAAAGTCACTGAGGATGATAGTATCATCCTCAGTGACTTTGGCAAAATCACCTGTACCATAGTCGCGCTCATGCACGGGAACCCCCAATAATTTAAAAGAGTCGAGGAAAACGGAATGCTCGTACTGAGTCCAGCGACCTGAGCGACCTGAGGAGGCAGGATTGTTCCCGACCTGGTTCCGCCGGTTCCGCCCCTGACACTCATTCCGTTTCAGACACTCAGAAACTTTCTGATGATGTCGCAAATACTTGACTGCGGTGAACCCTTGCCCACACAAATCGCACCGATACGGCCCGCAGCGATGTCTCTCCAGCGTTTGTTTCGTGGGAAAGCCTTTGCCGCACTCGGGGCACTGGTTAGCCTGAAAGTTTGCCTGGGACGAGTCACGATTTGGCAATGCAGGTGAATTCGTCGCAGTCTGTTTGAGAGGTTTTGAAGACTTCTGGCCTTGAGTTTGCTTCAGATCAGTCATATTAGCCAGCTGGACGGAGTTCTGGACACTCAGCTCGCGATCCTCGGATGTCGCCTGACTCGCCTCGTCGAATGCCGGCTCCTCGGATGTTGCCTCGTCGAATGCCGCCTCCTCGGATTCCTCGGACAGGGGCGTCGGCAGCTCATCGCTCACGCCGCCCTCTTCCCCCCGGCGCACCGCGTCCTCTTGCATATTTTCCGACATGACGGCGTCCTCTTGCTTCTTTTGGGACTGTAACTCATCATCATGATCATGTCGGAAATCCACTTGTTCGCTCTCCCTCGTTTTGTCATTCCTGCTGTTGTCTTTTCTTGTTTCAGATTGCTGCCCTCTCTGCGATGATGCGGCAGCACATACTTCTGCAATGTTTTTGGCAGCATTTGTGCGTTGCCGCTGCTCCCTCTGCTGCGGGAAGCAGGGCGCGTGGTTCGGCGCCTGGTTCGGCGCAAGGTTCGGATTTTGTGAATTCGCAATTATCTTATCTCCTTTCATTTCCCTCTTCATCCGTAACTTCTCTTCCCTCCTCATCCGTGCCTTCTCTTCCCGATAGAGTTTGAGAGTTTCAGTTTGTTCAGCGGTCGTTCCGCGGGACCGTTTAGAACGTGGCTCCGAATCAGGCAGGTACGTTTTCAGGTTGCGGAGCTCACGCGGCAGTTTTTTCTCGCGCAAGTTCTGAAATTCTTCTGCTTGGGGGACGACGTCGACGACAGCACTGTCACCTGCAGCAAACGACGTGCAGTCATCATCCTCGTCTACGTTGTCTACGCTAACCGTGACGCTCGTATCCATCCGCAGAGAGGAAACCCAGCTCCACTCTTCCCAATCGATGTGGATCTCTCGATTCTCTCCGCCACGTTCACAGCTTGAGTCCTTGTCTGATGCCACCTGGAGAGTCACTGCAGAGTCACCCTCAGCACGATCCTCGTTTTTCACTACAGAGTCACTGCATAATTCGGATTTCTCGCTGCATTCGGCCTCCTCTCGGGAGTCTCCAGACTTGCACGGGACCCGGTCCGTGTTGTCTGGCAGTTTCGATTCCTTGCCGTCTGGCAGTTTCGACTCTTTCGAGTCTTTCGAGTTACCCTTGCAATTCGCACTCCGGATATGCTTCTCCAGGTTACCCTTCTGCGTGAAACGCCGCTCGCATCTCGTACACTTGAAAGGTCGGTCCTCATTGTGAATCCTCAGGTGAGTCAATAAGTTCTGCTGCCGTGGGAACCTCTTCGGGCAAATCGGGCACTGGAAGCCCTCCTCGTAGGTCTGCTTCTCACCGCCGGCATGCAGTTTCACATGCAGCTTCATGTGGGATTCGAGCTCCTCCGCTTTTGCGAATCTCTTGGGGCAAAGCTTACATCTGAACCTTTTTGACAGTGTGCCTGCTTCTCCAAACTCCGCGTGCGTCCGGTGCAAATGTCTCCGCACAACGTCAGGTCGCGTGAAACGCTCGTGGCAATGGTTGCACTCCCACGGCTGCCTTTTGTTCTCATCGTTTGTTTTTTTCATATGCTTTTCGTTCATGTGATGAAGAACGGCAATTTTCTGGTTGAATTGTTCGCCGCAAACCACGCAAGTATGATCGCAAGTATGTATTGGCTTCTGCGAGTCATGGGCTGCATTCTTCAATTTCGTCTGCTCATGGGCAGTCTTCAATTTCTTCTGCTCGTGATCCTGCTCGTTTTCTTCGTTCTCTTCCTCGCTCTGATTCTCGTCCTCCTCCTCCTCGTGAACCTCCTCTTCGGCATGTACTTCACCGGCGTCGCAATGATCCTCAACCGCGTCACGCTTCTCTTCTGTATGTATTTCATCGGCGTCGCAATGTATAACCTCACCCGAGTTTCTGATTGCCACCAACTGAGTTGCACATTCGGGGTTTTCTACAATACAAACTTCCGGAAGCGGCACCGCACTAGCCACTTCAGCCTGCTCATCCTCATTGCACAACTGGGTTGCTCCGGCATTCGAGTCCTTCGCAGAGTCATGATCCGAGCGCTTCGCAGAGTCGTGATCCGAGTGATTTGAAGATTCATGATCCGAGCGCTTCACAGATTTGCCAAA
>Ga0099798_10723_pt1 | contig 10481 bp, 10 predicted proteins | sample Uncmet_Sort29A_1_FD_89870 | JGI IMG/M metagenome (GOLD analysis project Ga0099798, IMG submission 89870) | Marine eukaryotic communities from CALCOFI LINE 67, Pacific Ocean - CN13ID_Sort29A_1 | ecosystem: Environmental > Aquatic > Marine > Oceanic | place: Pacific Ocean: Monterey Bay | collected... | reverse complement strand
CAATTTAGAATCAGGCAACCATACTGAACTTTGCATTGTGGAACTCATCAGTCTCCAACTTAAAAGCCCTCAGAGGGCCCAAAGAAATCATTTGGCACAACAGTCTTTGGCACACCAACCAAAAAAAAACCGCCCGCCCCGCATGCCGTTGCTCCATCACAATGTTCCAGTGCCCCAGATCGCCGGCATTGGCGTCGACGATCGCAGTTGTGTGGGTCCTCTGGCGGTTGTTCCGGGCACACAGAAGATCACGGGAAGAGGGCAACTTCGGGTGCGCGTCGATTCCCGGGGTAAATAATTCATAATTCTTACGGAGCAATAATGTTTCGTTCTGGTCTAGTATAATGGAGATCAAAAAATAGAAATATAGAATATTTGACATTTATATACCCCGGGAATCGACCTATACCAACTTCGGCAGCCATTCCCATCATTCGCCACGCATGACCATCGCACTGATGTACCAGTCCATCCGGCTTCCATTTTGTTCTCCGGGGAAAGAGGAGAAACACTTGTCGGGGCTGGTCTGCGACAAACAGACCGAACGAGTTTCTTAGGACTATCGGAATCTGGCGGCTGGTCCTCTTCCTCGAGCAGTTCTTCTGCCCAACCCCGGTGTGCTCCTGGACCCCCATTTCTTCATGCAATTGAAAGCGGCATCGTATTAAAGGCTGGGCGGCATCGTTTTCTTCAGCAGAATCTGCTGACTAATGGAAATGGCAATGGCGGTAGGGCAGAAGTCACGACCGCAGCAGAGTTGTATCGTCAGCATGCGGGCCCTGCTGCGATCGCGGGGGGGGAAGACATTTAAAACCGCCTTTACTACGGGGGACGGTGGTAGTGGAGGAGGAGGAAAGGGAGGAGGAGGCGCAGGAGATCAGAGAAATACTAATAGCAGCAACGCTCAACAGGAGACTAGTAGTAAAGACTCCAAAGACCAGTCCTCCTCCTCCTCCAATGGCAACGCTCCGAGAGCAGCGGCGATGGCGGTGAATGGTGCGCGTCGATTCCCGGGGTAAATAATTCATAATTCTTACGGAGCAATAATGTTTCGTTCTGGTCAAGTATAATGGAGATCGAAAAATAGAAATATGTAAAATTTGACAATTACATACCCCGGGAATCGACCATCACCGGTGAATGTCGTCATTCCGAGCAACGGCGGCGACGCCCAGGCCAGCGGTGTGGTCGATACTAGCGATGCCAATGGTGCTCCTATTACCCCGGGTAGCAGCTCGGGTAGCTCATCGCTACCTCCGCCGATTCCCGGGAATCGGCGGCACATTTACTACCCCAATAACTCCGCGCAGATTCCCAGCCCCCAGCGGGGAGTGGCAACGCAGAAGGAGGGCGAGTACACAAACTCAGACTCATCACTAAAACCGCTGGACGCCGAGCCAGGAGAGGAAGATGAGGAGGCCGGCCACCCGCGACCGGCGGAGGGCACGATCTATCGTGCCCACATTTTAACTGGGCAAATAATTCATAATTCTTACGGGGTCGCAATAATGTTTCGTTCTGGTCTAGTATAATGGAGATTGAAAAATATTCATTAAATGTTTTTTTGAAAATTTAATAGTTTTTTGCTCAGTTAAAATGTGCTTACCGATCTATCAGCGCGTAGACGAGGACAATGGCAAGACCGATTTCATCCACGTGTTGGATCTGCGCAACTGCGGGAAGGTGAAATATGAAGACGCCAGCGGGAAAGAATCGGCAGAACCCCTCCCGTCCAGCAAGAAGGTAGAGCGCGCCGAAACGGGCGATTGCACGGACTACTGCAGGGGTATTTGCGGTTGTTCTCGGGTAAATATTTCATAATTCTTACGGAGCAATAAATGTTCGTTCTGCCCAAGTATAATGGAGATCGAAAATATGGGCAATTTTCCATATTAACATGATATTATCGAAGTAGAACGACGACGAGCATTTGGTGACACAATGAATCAGTTCCGCATTGCCATTAGAATAATGAATTTTGAAAATTTTATGATTACCCCCCGAGGAGAACAACCGCAAAACGCACAAAAAACTGCAAAGGCGTCGGGTGGCCGGTGGAAAAGTACACGAAGTACCGGATGGCGGAGGGTCGCAGTGGGCTTGTGCGCACGTTTCTCCGGGGTAAATAATTCATAATTCTTACGGAGCAATAATGTTTCGTTCTGATCTAGTATAATGGAGATTGAAAAATATACCTTCTAGAAAATTCCCAATTAATTACCCCGGAGAAACGTGCTTACCAGTGGGCTTCCGCAGGTGACGATGGGTTCCCGCGGTTTTTCTCGGGATAGTTTCGGGCAAATATTTCATAATTCTTACGGAGCAATAAATGTTCGTTCTGCCCAAGTGTAATGGAGATCGACAATATGAGTATGGAAAATAACTCGTTCCAGAGAAAACCCGCTTACGGACGATGGAGTGCATCAAGGAGCGGCCCAAGGGCCGCGTGATCCAGTACGGGCTCATAGGGGAGAAGAAGGTGCTCACATTTTAAGTGGGCAAATAATTCATAATTCTTACGGAGCAATAATGTTTCGTTCTGGTCTAGTATAATGGAGATTGAAAAATTTTCATTAAATTTTTTTTTGAATATTTAATATTATTTTGCCCAGTTAAAATGTGTTTACCGAGAAGAAGAAGTTTGAGAGGGTGGGCGCGCAGCCCTACGGCGATTATGCCAAAGAAGACCCGTTTTACGGCACGTTGGAGAGAAACCCGCGGAGGAGGCATGTGCTGGCCGAACACATGGGGGCCACGCTGCTGGATCTGCGGTTTTCGTCGCGGAATCTGGGCAACAGCGTGCTGAAGGAAATGGCCAAATTGGAGGCGGATCGCTTCGGGGGCGAGATGGGAACCCAGGTCTTGGTGAACGGGCGCGCTCGGTACTGGAACAAGACGAAGGAGGAGTGTGGATTCCCGGGGTAAAAATGTTCATTCTGGTCGAGTGTAGAAATTTGAAATTTGGAAAAAAATGATAATTACTTACCCCGGGAATCCACACTGCACAAGACGAAGGAGGAGTATGTGGAGGCGGACAGCGAGTCGGGGCGGAAGAACAGACACCTGTCGTACGGTTTCTTCGGCGAGAGGCCCTACAGGGTCGCTAAGAAGTGCAACGCTATCGACGAGCAAGGACATGTCTCCGTCCCCGCGCAGAAGGCGTGTGCGCTCGGGAAATTCTTCCGCATGTACGACGACGAAGCCATGAGTGCTATGTTTAAGGAAGGGGAATTTGCGGGGTAGTTGTGGTGTTTTCTGGGGGTAAATAATTCATAATTCTTACGGAGCAATAATGTTTCGTTCTGGTCTAGTATAATGGAGATCGAAAAATATGAATTTAAAATAAATGACAATTAAATAATTCATAATTTTTCTCATACGGGGAAGTCTCGCATAAATCATGTTCGTTCTAGACTAGACTAGTTCCAAGTACATTAATGGAGATCGAAAATATTAACGAAAATAATTACGCCCGAGAACAACCGCTTACATTTGCGACGACCCCCTCTTCTTCTTCGTCCAGTCGAACCATGGCTCCCCCGGCCTCCGCCCTCGGCAGGCTGCAGAGGCTGCAGATGTTGTTTGAGGGTCGTTTCCTTGACGGGCCCAGGTCGGCAGAGCGCCAGAATAACGAGGAGTTCCCCTTCTCCTCCCCTTCTCTCGTCAAGGTCTACACTGCAGAACCGGAGCGGGCCTTCTCCTCCGCGGAGGCAACGCCGGGATCGTCAAGCTCCAGCAGCGGCTCCGCCACGAAGAACGGTGATCTGTAGGGTGCATTTCGACCCCGGGGTAATTATTTCATAATTCTCGGGGGTAATAAAATCATAATTCTAATACGGAGCGGCATAAAGGTTCATTTCTGGTCTAATGTAATGGAGATGGATATTAATTTTCAGTTGAAAAAAATGCCACAATTTAAATTAATTGCGAGCCGGAGAAATGCGTTTCTGCACGGTGCTCTGGGTCAGGAGAGGCTCAGCTGGAACAAGGGCAACGGCGTCGCAGGGGATGCTGGTGGGAAAATTATAGGGTTGTTTCTAAGGTATTTTTTTATTTTTATTTTTTGGAAGGTGGAGGGGCGAATTGAAAAAAAAAAGGACATGGCCCATGGGTGGAGGGGCGAATTGAAAAAAAAAGGTGGATGGGGATCATAAGAAAAAAAAACATATAATGTTTGCGGACATTATAGGGGAATGTGACATGTTCACGGTAGTGGTGCAAGATTCCAAAATTATTTGACTGTAAATAACATTTCCACCAGCACAAACGTTATGTAAAAAAAAAAACTCGACTACCGTATCAAAAAAAAAAAAACGTAATAGAAAAAAAAAAAGGCGGGACGCGTATTACTGGGATTATTATCGGAACAAGAAATCCCTCACCATGTTCCTGCAAGACGCGTGGAAGGCAGTGGAGGACGCGCTGGTCGTGCACTGCATTTCTCCCGGTAAATTAGACCATAATTGAATTCTAATACGGAGCAATCATTTTCGTTCTGGTCTAGTATAAGGGAGATGGATATTAATGTTCATTTAAGAAATTTCCCAATTAATTCAATTGCCCCGGAGAGATGCAGTTTACACCGCTGATCGCGCCTGCGGATGGGGAGGGTATCATTATTAAGTTTTTTTTTTTTTGGCGCCTGCGGATGGGGAGGGTATTTTCAGTCATAATTCTTCAACCGAGCATGATCAATGTTCGTTCAGCTTCTGCTTGATGATTAAATGGAGATCGAAAAAAGATCCCGCCACCCGTCTGATTGCGGGGCCGGTGTACGCGGGTAAATTGGCCGGAGCGGACTCGGCAGATCGAAGTTTGGGCCGCGTGGAATGTCACAACGGGGAGCCCTACTCCTGTCACAGTAACTACGTGAAGATGCTCACCACCGGCCGTGCTGACGGGGATTCCAAGTATGACGGAGGCAGCTCGCAGTGGCGTGCAGTGCATTTCGACCCCGGGGGAAATAATTCATGATTCTAAAGCGGAGCATATTAAATGTTAGTACTCCGAGTCCTGCTCTAGTATGATGCCAATGGAGATGGAAAAATATTAATTTAAGAAATTTCCCAATTAATTGCCCCGGACAAATGCAGTTTACTCGCAGTGGCTGATCCCCGAGGAAGCGACCACCTCGGACGACCGCCCGGTGTCGACGCCCACCTTCGGGTGGACGCCCGACGCTGGTTTCGGAAGAAACCCAGCATACGCGCCCTTTCTCGAAGAACGATGGAACGGCCTGCCCAAGGGACTGCGCGACGCCCTGGTCCGATATGCGTCCGCGCACATTGACAGACAGTGCCCGTCAATGTGCATCTCTCCGTGGGGATGAGTACACCATTATTTAGTGGGGTATTACTATTTCATAATTCTAATACGGAGCATAAATGTTCGTTCTAGTTCCAAGTATACTGGAGGTCGACCTGAATCAATACCGAGCATTAAATTCTACTAATTTTTTGTGTTCGTTCAACTTCTGTCCAACTACAATGGAGATGGAAAAAATATTCATCTATTGAGAATTGAACTGCCAGCACTCAGCTGAGAGATGCACTAATGCGGCAGTGCCCCAAAGGCACGCATTGGGCCATGGATTTCATGGGAATCTACGACCGCAAGACGGGCCATTGTGTGCCCGCGGCGGGGGACGGCAACGCGGGGGCGGCGCAGTCTTGAAGCAAACAGTTTGTGGGACCACAGGGAGTGAGGAGACACCGCTACTAATGCAGGGCGTTGCCACAAATCATAATTTTCGAAAAAAAGAATTATGGAATTGCAGCCCAGTTGTCAAGAATATATATTCCATAGGCTAGTACTGACTCTCTTGGAGGAAGTCTGAGGCGCGAACTTTATCACACTCAGTTTTTTTGTATTCGAAGTTTTTTGCGAACCGGTGTGTCAGTCTGTTTGAAACATAGTATTCCATCGTGACCGCATATTGATATTCCTAGCAGTGTTAAGATTACATATTCGAAAGTTTTACATTTTTTCATGCCCCCCCCCCACCTGCACCCACCCGCACCCGCACAGCCATTTGATTTGAACGTAGACATTACATTTGCACGTAGGAGGAAAACAGCATTTGATCTGAACAAGTTTTGATAACACCAGAGAAGATCCAGCCCTGGTTATCATGTCGCGCCCAAAACCTGGGCAGTCAATATTACAGACTGGAAATAAGATTCGAAGACAGCGCGGAGTTCAAAAAAAAAAAAAACGGAAAAAAAAAATGTAAGATACGGGGGCGCGGGCGGAAAGAAGGAGGGTTTCGGTGGTGAGGGGGCGGATAGAAGAGGATCGACCGATTTGGAACCGATCAAACGATGGGATGGGGCAGTTTCATGGCAAAAGTTGTTAAAAATCCATGGAATTTCGCAATTTTACGAACTGGTAAAATAATAGTTGAAAACTCTTCATTTTCACATTTAATCTATAAGCCATATACAAATCTGCTGGCGTAAATTGATAAAACGGATTTTTTTCGAAAAATAAAAAATCCTTGTACGGGAAAATTCGCGTATACAAATGAAATATTTAAATACAAAATATTATGTTATATTAAAATAATTATAAATATGTTTAAATATTTCTTTTATTTTAAAACTTTTGAAAAACGCCTTTAGAAACGAACGTTTCAGTGTGACAAAGATCGTGTGTACAGGGGGATAGAGGGTGTTTTTTCTTTTTTGAAAATCCGCTATTCGGAAATTAAACGTTCCACGGCCTCCGCTCGTTCAATTTCCGCGATTGTGAATAATAATATGCTCTAATCACAACCTGTCGAAAATAATAATAATATGCAGTCTGCAAATCAACTAGTCGAAAGAAATGGTCAACTTTCCGCAAACTAAAAAAAACTCTGGAATGCAATGCCGATACCGCCGTCGATAGTAATTGTATTTGAAGGAAATCGGAAATGTGAACGTACTTATTACGATCCGCAATCCCCTCAAGCAAACAAACACTACTGCGTACTCCGCGATATGATATACCGTTTAGGCTATTGTTATTGTCTAAAATGCTCCGATCAAAAATGCAATTTCCTCGTTGAATTTGTCGCTTTCAACTGTTCTAGGATGTTGAGATGTTGTTAAAACGGTATTCCAGCCCTGTGGGACTCGTGGTATTATTGGAATGTGTTTCGTCCTCTTTTTTTTTTCTCTTCTCGGTGTTGGAATAATTGGATAAAATCCTGCCCGCTCGTCCGGTATTCGTCTGGTTGCTCTTGTTGTTTTTCACTAATACTGTTCAATATGCCGCTGTTGCTGTTATTCTATTCGATGTTCAACGTGAATGTTTAGTATTCCTAATAAACGTATACGTATACTGCTCAAATGTGATTTGGACAGGAATTGTGCTTCTCTCTCTTAGAACGCGTTTTCTCTATGTGTATGATTGATTGTTTTTCGTATAAATAAAATGTTCGTCGAAATATTCGATGTGTGGTAGTTCTACAACAGAATGCTCGTAGTAGTAGTAGTAGTAATAAAACTCGTAGTAGTAGTCTTTGTAGTAGTAAAACTTCTCTCCTCCGACGGTCCGCAACAAACGACCTTGCGTCCCAAATCTCACCTAGCGTAGTAAAAAATATCAAGTCACAATCTGTGCTATTCGGCGAAGTTCTGTAAGACGTCTGCTTTCACCGAATTTGGATGATTCTCACTCTCACTCTCTCGATTTCTCCTTCTCTCTCCTCTCTGCGTCGGCGTAGGTTGCCTTGCTCTCCTCTAAAGACTAATCTGTCAGTCGACCACAAAGTCGTTTTCCCGGTCGACCACAAAGTCGTTTTCCCAGTTGTTAATAGAATTAACGCTACTAGGGAAACTCCTGTGAAAGTTGCTTAATATTAAAGCTTGTTCGGTTTCTAAGTTTCGCGTAGTTTTCAATCTCGTATTCTCTGACTGGAAGATGATGTTGGGGGAAATTAGACGTCAATGATGTTGTTGCGAAGTCGCGAAAAGAATTCTGATGCGGCACCACCGCTTTGGGTGACAGAGAAATCAAATCAGAGACGCGGAAATGGAAACCGTCGACCAGCCCGTAGGACTTGTAAGACCACCATAACAGCATTGAGATGCGAGTAAACGGGCGAGCCCGTGTGAAATTGGATACAGCGGGTGTTTTGCATGTCTTTAATAGAAAAGAGCGTCAGGAGACCATCATGCCATGAGATGGTTCGCACTACTGGTACAACATCGAGAGAAAACAAGTTCTACTTGCGTTCCACTCTTCGCTACTGATAGAAAGACGCGGACTCAATGCGTTTCAATAACAGACACCCCCACACACACCAACTGTCACACACTCCAACGGAGATTCTCGGCCCATACACAGCGGGATCGCTCGACAACCCCATCTACTCGTTTCTTCGATTCTAGTTCGACCGCTCCTTTGACAGGCTGCCACGTTGGATTTTTTGCGCCCATACACCCACCATTTCGCACACCTACCCAAACACATGTGTTCGTCTTCTTTCGCACCACTCGCGCCCGTATCCGGCAATATCTCGTATGCCCTGTCTTACCTTATCGTGGTGTACGGTTGGTGAGTTTATCAAAAAAGGGGGAGTTAAGAAGAGGGAGATAATTCTCAGAAAGTTCAGACTTTTCATTCACCCAATTTTCATGATGAAAAAAATTATTCAGAAATGAAATATATATCATTACAAAACCGCCGATTATTTTTTAAACACTATATAAAAAAAATATTTTTCAAAATATTTTTATATCTAAATATTTTTAATTTTACAACACCAACCGATGACCACTTCGATCAGCTTGTGTTGCCCGATCCTTGAAAACAACACCAACCGATGACCACTTTGATCAGCGTATGTCACGGCCCACCTGCGATTTCATGCGCAGAGAACGTGCGGAAATAGCTCGCAAATGCGGGGTGCATGTGACGTAATTTGTAATAGGATGGGGAAATAGCCCGCAAATGCGTTTTCTTTAGCGGGTATGGAAAGCTTTTCTCCAAATGCCCGTATTCATAATTGGTTTTCGGGGCATTCTGTATTCATTTTTTATAGCCATACCGGACTGTTGGGTTCTGTATGCAACAGAGCTCCTGCTTTCGAACGCTAGAGCGCAAACGCGCCAGCGTTTGAACGGAACAGAACCGCGCCCTGCGGCGCTCAAGCTATGTACAGAGCCTGATCAGCTCCACAGTGCACCTTGCTCTAACATAACATCGCATACCTCAACATTGTCGTGACACCAACAGTTTACGTTTTCATTTTGCGTTGGAATTCGTTATCTGCGCCACAAAAAAAAAAAAGGCGGCGTTGTTGCTTGGTCGTACGAGAATAGTCTCGACCTGTCGGAACAATTTGTTGTCCGCCGACGTGTGGCCGCTGGAAACAACGTGTGCCCGCCGACAAATAGAGCACTAACCATACTCTGCTCACGTACAATCCGCCTACAGTCTCTGGTATGTAATTGCAAATGAAAAGGAGATTTGACTTCGACCGTCCAACTATTTTCTACATCCCCGGCTGACGAGCAGTCTCTCTCTTTTTTTTTTCTGATCGTCGTTAACGGGGAACCTAGACTCAGGAATAGAGGATTCTTTTCGGGGTTGACAAAATGTCCCAACGAATCCGGATTCCGCGCAGCCGAGCCCGACGTCATTCACCACAAAACCCGCACAGCGCAACCGCGGCCAACAAACATACTAACACGCCTGAAAATGAGTCACCCGTGGCGGTAGAATGAGTGACACGTCCAAAATGCCAAACCAATGAAACCCTAAACATCGCGGGCGGGCGGGGGCAAGCATACCAAACTGAAACCCTACACACCGCGAGACCCAGTGGCGCACATAGTCACCTACTAGAGAATCTTTAGAGAGGTAGAGGCTGGTAGAACAGCATGTGTCAGCTGAGTGAAGAGAAACAACTAGGCCTATGTTACATGTTATTGCTGTGAAACAAAACACCCTCTATCCCCCTGTACACACGATCTTTGTCACACTGAAACGTTCGTTTCTAAAGGCGTTTTTCAAAAGTTTTAAAATAAAAGAAATATTTAAACATATTTATAATTATTTTAATATAACATAATATTTTGTATTTAAATATTTCATTTGTATACGCGAATTTTCCCGTACAAGGATTTTTTATTTTTCGAAAAAAATCCGTTTTATCAATTTACGCCAGCAGATTTGTATATGGCTTATAGATTAAATGTGAAAATGAAGAGTTTTCAACTATTATTTTACCAGTTCGTAAAATTGCGAAATTCCATGGATTTTTAACAACTTTTGCCATGAAACTGCCCCATCCCATCGTTTGATCGGTTCCAAATCGGTCGATCCTCTTCTATCCGCCCCCTCACCACCGAAACCCTCCTTCTTTCCGCCCGCGCCCCCGTATCTTACATTTTTTTTTTCCGTTTTTTTTTTTTTTGAACTCCGCGCTGTCTTCGAATCTTATTTCCAGTCTGTAATATTGACTGCCCAGGTTTTGGGCGCGACATGATAAC
>Ga0099798_10722_pt1 | contig 10489 bp, 11 predicted proteins | sample Uncmet_Sort29A_1_FD_89870 | JGI IMG/M metagenome (GOLD analysis project Ga0099798, IMG submission 89870) | Marine eukaryotic communities from CALCOFI LINE 67, Pacific Ocean - CN13ID_Sort29A_1 | ecosystem: Environmental > Aquatic > Marine > Oceanic | place: Pacific Ocean: Monterey Bay | collected... | reverse complement strand
TTGTGTTGGTCAGCGTGAGAGGCGTGGATCGGATGAGGATTGCAGGCGAGAGAAGTGGGCAGTGCAGACAGATTGGTGATCAATTTTTGGACGGTACCATGTGGAGTCTAACACTGCTTTGACTCCTTTCTTCGTAGTCCAGAGTCGGTAACTGGACCTACCAATCCTTTTCGAGTTTTGGTATGGTTTCGGTGTTTGGTTAAGTTGTCGGTGTTTGGTTAAGTTGTCTGTGCCTGAAAACCTCCTCGTCGAAGGCGGGGGCTCACTGCCCTTGCTGGCTACACACAAAGGACCTCTTGTCGTCCTGGCCCGTTTAGGCCGAAGCCCCCCACACCGTGGCAGTTCCGAGAAACCTCGGCACAGAAACGGGGAAAGGAGGCACAGACACGGAAGGTCCCAGTACTAAACTGTGCCCTCGGATGGGGGTAGCGTGGCCTGCAGCATCACGGCCCCTTTTCGGCCCGCGAAACCCGGAACCGGTGGTGCATCACTTCCCACAGGAGCTTAGCCTTTTGCGTGTCCGTGTGCGCCAGGTCGTTTATGCCGCGCTGTTCCAGGTCGAGCAGCTCTCGCAGGTAGTCCCTCAAGTCAGGCAGATGAGTGTTAAGGTAATCTTCCCAAGTGAGGGCGGTACGCTTCTTTTCATCTGGCGAGAATGGGAAGAAACCTGTGCGTGGATGCTCCGCGGCAGAAGCCCACAGGAACCCGAGCTCGTCGAGAGAACGGAAAACCCGAGCGTTTGGGAATGCCTCCAAGAAAGCCTGTGAGAGGTACTCGAACCGGGTGGGGAGCTCCTGCATCATTAGGGCGCGAAAGGCAGCATCGAAGACGCTTCTCTTCACCGCAGCCACACGGATCTCGCGACTCCGGCCCCTTCTCTCTGCGCCTGTGCCGTGGTGATAGTTGCGAACGGAGTTGAACGCAACCACCTGCACATCTGAGAGAAACTCTTGGTTGGGGCCGGTTTGGCTATAGAAGGTCACCTTCTCTTGATCCGGCTCTAGAACATCGTAGTCAGAATCAAACTCCTCGGGGAAGGCGTCCTGATCAGCGATGTAGAGACCTCGGTTCCCTTCGAGCACCAGCCACAGATTGAAAACGTGCATGTCGTCACCTCTGAAGGCTTGCGCGTCCGCGCCCGCAGCTCCCAGGCCAGCGACATGCGCCAGCGCGGGAAACATCCCGCGTTGCAGCAGAGCCCGTAGCTTCTTGGTTTCGTCGGTGGAAGGGTTTTCCTGCAGCAGTTTACGAACGTCCTCGTCACGCACAGCCTGGTCTTTCGCGATGAAGTGTGTCACCAAGACTTCCTTGCCGTATGCATCTAGGTGCCAGCTGGAAGCGCCGTTCCCCGAGCGCCCATGATACCCTTCGGATCGCTCCATGAAGCCGCTGCCGTCCCCTCCCCCGGCTTGAACGAGAACATAGTAATCCTCTTCGGGGTAGATCGTGTGCACCAGGGCGCGCGCGGCTTCCGGGAAGCTCCCGTCCTTGCCGACGCTCAGAGCAGGGTCGGCGAGCGCGCGGAGCTTGGCCTGGAAGGTGGAGGTGCGCTTTTCGTCGACAGCGCCATCGACAGTATACATCTTCGTCTGCGTGGACGAGAGCAGCGTGTGGCCCGGGGCATCGATCACAACGGAGAACTTCGAGAGATCCTGCAGAACCGTGACGGGGGCCGCATGCACGGAGGGAAGGCCTAGGAGGAGGAGAGAGCGGCGCAGCGCCGGCTGCCTGCGCACGGATGTCATCGTTATGCGGTTAGAGTAGTTAGAAGTGGGCCTGGTCGGGTTTTTTGGGGAAAGACTTAGATTGGGATGTGTGTCAGTGAGAGGTTTGAGTTTGTGTTGGTCAGCGTGAGAGTCGTGGATTGGATGAGGATAATTTGGAAGTGTGCGAAGTATTGGCACTGGAGACGGATTGGCTGAACAATTTTAGCTGGTTATCTGCGGAATTGGATCGGGATGGGAACACGAGGACTCTATCTCTCTCTTGAAGCGGTTTCAGCGTGGTCCGGGGATCATTTTCGTTCACATAGTGACAAAGGCAACGACTCACGACGTGTCCAGTAACGGGGATCGCTGCGGGTTCACTACAGGGTCTACACAACTTCCAGCAATTGAAATTCGCTCATTTCCGGTACACACATCCTAGGTTTAACGTCATTAGGACGCAGAGGGAGGAAACCTTAACCCCCTCCTCCCTCCCTCTGCATCCTGATCACGTTGAACCTTCCCAGCAGGTTCGGCACGCTGTTCAGGATCGGGTCGTCGCACAGCATCAACAAATCACTCAGAGGCACCACATCCAGGTGCTTCGCGCCGCCCCGCATCTCAAACACGCACTTCGGCGGCAGCAGGACTTGGTAAACCTCTATCCGCTCCTTCGGACGCGTGACGTGGGGAGGTAAATACGGTAATAACCCCGTGCTCTCCCCCTCGAAGTTGATGCGGTGCCACACGGAGAGGAGGTCGCCCACGCGCGGCTCGTTTTGTACGTTGCTGCCCTGTTGGTTGGAAGTCCCAGGGCATGTGATGGTGGCCTTGAGCTTGCGGGCCATGGCGGACTTAAGGGTTTCACCTGGTCTGGCCTTGCCGCCGAACAGTCGCATCGCCCCCGTTGACGAGTTCCGAAAGAAGATTACGGACACGTGACCCTCGGCGTTGTGGCAGAGCAGGACGCAGCGGAAAGACTTCTGGAGACCTGGGAGGGAAGAGGGAGAGAGAGGGGATGAGATGGAAGAGTTAGACTGCATGATCTAGAGTTGAACAGGAGACGACCACCACCGTGACCGACCACCACTTACCTCTTTCCTTGTATGCTCTCGCCATCTTCACCAGCTTGTGACCTTCTGAGGAACTTGAGGCGTTTTTCCCGTCACTCCCGCGCTTGGTTTCGTACATACCCTGCGGGTAGGTGAGCCAGTGGTGGGTGGAAGCCATTGTGGAGCTCTCTGCGGTAGTCAAGTGCCAATGGACCTGGTAATCAAGGGTTAATCAGGGGAGCATGGGAGGTGGAAAACTGATGAAAAGGATCATTGATACCAGACGTCCCGGGGCAGACAGACAAACAGAGGACGGTATGGTGCTTTACGATCAGAAGATTCCCGACAAATATGCATTCGTGACACAGCTTTCATTCCTCAAAACCAGGATGGAGAGAAACATTCGACATTTTACGACGTCGTAGTAGCTCGGACTCCGAACACGAAGTTGGCAAGCCGGCACCCGTTTTTGCATTCGGACAGTTGAGTCGTTCTTAAAGAGTGCCTACAGGCTACACACAGCGTCCCCATATCCCCCACACACCCTCCCTCTCATAGCCCCTCGTGCATCTTGCGCACAATCGGCTCATCACCAGGGCCGCTACACGATTCCCCACGCCCGCCGAGGTACGAACCCCGACACCTCAGCGCCCCCGACTCCCGGTCGAGCTCCAAAAACCCGCAGCAGCGACGGCACCACGGCAGTACTCCGAGCACCCGTGCTTCTGCGAGACGGTCCACCAGCTCCGCCTTGATCCCGGTCTTGCACATGTTATGGTGAAAGCACAGCTTCTTGAGCTCCGCCACCATTTTCTTCCCAAACTCCTTCTTGGCGCTGCAGATTCTGGCCCACGCATCATCGTCTATCACGCCCTGCACGTCGAGCCCGCCCTCGCGCGCCCGCTTCTTACTTTTCTCCGCAGAAGTCATGTGTTCCGGCTTCTTGGGCGGCTTGGAGGCCAAGTAGTCCTTCTTTAACTTGCCCCAATCGAGGAGCTGGTAGAGCTCACCGCAGGTTGCCGGGGTTCGCATGAGGTTGGTGCGCTCGTCCGTCACTTCCTTTCGGAGGTTCGCCGGGATCTCCACCGAGCTTCCCGAGTTCAGGCTCGCGGGGGGGAACCACTTCCACGGGTGGTTTGTGCGATAGCGGAAGCAGCGACCGGTATTCCACTCCGCGCGGAACACGGGGAGACAGCCGGTGCACACCCACGTGTTCGCGAACCCCGGATTGAATCCCCTGCCGTAGGTGGTCGCGAAGCGTACCGAGAAGCGCGGCGTGTGCATCGGGAGCTTCTCGTCGCACAGGGTGCAGGACGTGCGGTTGGAAGAGGCGAGTTCGGCGATGAAAACCATGCTGTTGTGGTGGGGAAGGTAACGGTAGTGCTAAGTGTACAGGTAGATTGGTTGCTAGTCCGTTGCTAATCGGGGGTTTCAATTATCCGTAGTTGTTCCTAGGAAAGGGGATGGGGTGGATCCGGGTGGAGAGCTACAGAAGATGGGTGCATAAGGTGAAGAGTCAAGAGAGCCCAGACGTCGCGCAGATTCAGATAAACGACGAGCGTGTTTTTCAGTGTTTTGATGGATGTGGTATTCGGAAAAAACGACGGAAGATTCGCAGAAAAACATTCAAAGAGCATGGATACGATAGCATGGCACGCAACACACAATAGCTTCCCCAACTGGCAGGCGGTAATTCATGGGGAAGTGGGCAATTCACAGAGGTGCCGTCTATGGCCGTCCACACACGGACCCAGTACAGTCACAGTGGACTCACGCCACCATAAACTCCGAGTTTCCCCCGCCGTGTGAACCTGTCGATCCCTGCGTCGTTCTCCGCCCGTCTTGTCCACCACTTCCCCCGACGAACGGCATCCCCCGGATGTCCACTATCCGCTGGCATTTCTCCACCAGTTCCCTTGTTTTCAGTCTCCAACACTCCGCTACACTCAGGTAGAAATCGCTCTGCTCCCGCACGTCGCCCCAGTCGCCCCCGTGAAGGAACTCCACGTCTTCAAGGTCAAAATTATGGTCTAACGAGGCGAAAAACACCCTGGGTAACCAGAGTTTCAGCTTCTTCAACCCATCCCCCCGCTGCCAGGTGAACTTGACGCAATTCGGGAGCTCCAGCGGGCCAAGTTCAGAGACGTCAGAAGGGGACCAGTACTTATATGCTAAAAACGACTGGATGCGGGGGCAGCTGCGGAGAGACTCCGTGAACCCCCGCTCCGGCGGACAGGTGCAATCGAGGGTTAACGAGACCAAGTTGGGGAGTTGGAGGTCGAAGGTTTGGTCTTCGAAGGACTCGGCATCGAGGCCGATGAGGGAGAGTTTCTTGAGCCCGGGCAAATCCTTGAGGGAGAAGTTCCGCACGTTCATCCACCTTAAGCTGATAGTGTCCACGCTCTTCCCGAAGTAGCGGGATAACAACTGGGAGTTGCCGTTCCCGAAATCGAACGCTTCGTCGTCGTCATTGCCGATGGGGTGCCACCTGATTGTTCGGACCGTCTCCGGGTTCTTCACGTGCTTCAATACTTGATTTTCAAAGTCTAAGCACGCAGTCTCGCGGAAGAGGAAGAGGACCGTACCAGATGGGGAGGATTGGTGGCCTTGGGAGGAGCTTGCCCTGGGTGACGCCGATAAAGTTCCCCCAGCTCCCGTTCCTCCTGGACTGTTCTGGACCGAGGGGGACAGAGAAGCGTTGCCGGGAAGGGATTGTAGTTGATCCAGCTCTCCGTCGAGGGATTGCAGGAAGGGGAGGTTGAGCTGGGAAATCTTCCTCTCGATGGGTGCGTACTCACCGGAGAATGCGAATCCGCCGGAGTACCACGCTTTTTCTAGTTGGGCGGCGAGGGCTGGGAGCGTGAGGGATGGAGGGAAGGTCTTACGTCTGAGGTACACACACACACACAGTCAGCAGCATCAGACAGTACCACTTACACAGCTCCCCCGAATCCCCTCCTCCAGCCCCCGGACCTGCCGCACTGCTGCTACTCGATCCCCCACCTTGGGCCCGCATTCCCATCTGATAATTAGCATCGTAATCCTTGCTGAAATCCTGGAGATCCGCCCTACGCTGGACCATCATCTGTTCCGGAGAGGAAGGAGCTTGGCCTGCTTTCGGACTCTGAGAGTGTGGTGGACTAAAACTCCGTCTCCGCAAAATCTCGAAGTGCTTGGTGCTGCCACCGGTAGCGGGATCGGTTGAGTTCCTCGGTTGTTGTGATCCCCGCCCCGACTTCGATTTCGACCCGGCTGCTGAGGATTTACTGCCCATTTTCGCGCGTTTCGCCGGCGGAGAGCGCGCGCCACCACCGGGGCTCGGACCTCTTGACGGACTTCTCGACCGCGCGTTGCTGCCGACGCGAATCATAGGAGAGGAAGTGCTGCCGGTGGATTTCCGCCCCTGTCCCGCACCAGCTCCGGCTGATTTCATCGAAGCTGCCGACGCTACCGAGGACTTAGACGTCCTCTTGCTGGTTGGTGACCGCGCAGCAGCAGAGGCCGCGACGGAACTGCTCGCTCGTTTTTTCGCCATCGCTGCTGGTTTCATGACCGACGTCTTCTTCATGGCTGGCGTTGCGGAAGAGGAAGCGCGCTTCATAGCCATCGTTGTGCTCTTGGACTTCTGAGACCCGGAAGCGCGCTGTGAACCAGCAGCAGTCGAAGACTTTCGTCGCATGGGCGAGGGAGACTTGACCATGGCGGACTTCTTCATGGCAGATGATGCCATAGGTGGAGGAGCTTTCTTCATCGCTGCCGCCGACGATGATGCCCTTGCCGCTGTGGAAGAGGCTCTCGACGCGGGCGCCTTGGCCATAGCCATCGGGGGCGGCGCCTTGGCCATTTTCATGGACGATGCCTTGGCAGAGGTGGAGGAAGCACGGGCTTTGGCTTTAGGCTTAGGCATGGTTGGTGTTCAAGACGAGTCAATCGCGGTCTGATTCTCGGTAAGTACCTGTGTTAAGTTCAAGTCACTCTCGCAAAAAACGGTTTTCTAGACCTGATCGAAGCTACGGAGTTGGGATAGTGGGAAGGAAGCCACACGTGTGGCAGGTTCATGGTCGCTTCCTCAGTTCAACTTAAACACTCGCTACCGTAGGTACACAAAAACACGCTGAATCCAGTACCAACGCGTGATGCTAATGACAGGCTCTCAACAACTACTATCGCGCCACCGCCCGTGGGCACAACTACTTATTACGGAGTTAACAGGGACCGACAGTTCAAGAAAGTCGGTTGAGACTTCAGTTCAGCTCCTTCCCGCTGCTGAAATCCAGGTATGTCCACGCCTTTTTAATCTCATACTGAGACATCCACGCCTTAGTCTCCAGACTCGGTCGTCCCGCTATCATCCCAATCGGAGGGACTAGGATCCGCCTGCTCCCGTCTTCGAGTTCAAACATAATTTGGAAGGGCATAGGATGCTCAATAAGGCGGGAGCCCGGCAGCCGCTCCAGAATATCATAAACATAGAGGGGTACCTCGTGGGAGGGAGTAGTCGGAGGCGCAGCGTGCGTTTCCGCCGCAACTTCTGTTGGGGTGTCTCCCAAGAACGTCAACACACGGGCGACCTTCGTGGATGACTCAAACTCCGATTTGCCCTTCCCCTCGGCTAGGTTTTTCTTGAACTTCTCTAGTTTGTTGCGCTTATCAGCTTCGCGCTGGGCCGGTAGCATCTCCGTATCATCCACCCGGAACAGCTTCCTTATCCGATGGTGCTGCGACATCCCCGCGATCAACTGGGTTCCGACATGGATAGGGCACTTCTGAAACTCGTCACCGGTGGTGCTGAGTTCGTCCTTCGCGGACCAGACGTTGTTCACCAGAATGCCCGCAGAGAGGGTGAGACTCTCCCAGAACAGCACTTCGTTCTCGCTGAGGGAGGCGGTGAGGATCTGGGCGGGGGTGACCTCGACCCGAGGCTTCTCTGGAGCGCCCTTTCCGGCTGCGTTTTTCCCCTTGCCCTTTCCCTTCCCCTTGAGTTTACCCTTTCCCTTCAAGCCCTTCCCCTTGCCCTTCAAGGGTTCTGGTTCTAACCATTCCTGCTGCAGCATTCCCATTTTACTCATCTTGGTCTCAACGTCCTCATCGGTAAAGATAGAGGCGCCCGACTCAGGCCTCACCGCCTCCAATTCTGATGGGCTAGGTGCCTTTGTTATGGCAACCAGCTCGGCGAAGTGCGCCCGAAAATGTGGTCGGAGGAGCTGTTTTATTCGGTACTTCCCAGCATGCTCGGAGGAGATGTAGCGGGCGCCGCGGGCGATACCGCACAGCTCCGCCAGAGAGAAGCGGTGCGTCACCTTGAGCAGCGGGTTAAGTTCCGCCTTCGCCTTCGCGCGCTTGGACATAGGCTTATCCGTGGCCGCTCCGAATACCAATCCGCCATTCTCCGCCTCCACCGTGTCCTCAAGCAATCTCGCTGCCGCCCTGACCAGGGGCTCCACGTCCGCATCTTCCACCTTCTTCGCCAAATCCCCGGTTACCTTCAAAATCCCGGGCAGCAACCGGCGGTCCGCCAGACGGTTCAACGGACTCCCACAGTTACCCGCCTGCTCCCCAGCCACCAGCGCCCGAAGGAGGTACTTCCTGGTGCCCTCATCCTTGTCCACAGCGCCGCCGTGTTCGCTCAGCAACTCCGCCGTCTTCCAGAACAGCAGATTCGTCAGCTGCGGATCGTCCAGCTTCAACCGCGGAGCCGCTTTATCTACCAACTGCCCCATAAAATCCACCTGCAACTCTCCACAGCTAGCGAGGAACTCCATCAACCGTCTGGATCGCCGTCCATCTATCACAGTTTTTATCCCCAGCTTCCGGTTGGCGCGGTCGCGCTTCTTCCTCTGAATGTCCTTAGTGAGTTTCGCGAGGACGGAATTAGGGGGGAAGTACTGTTTCGCGTCCTCCGCAAGCAAGTCCCCTGCTGCGCCGCCGCTGGAGTCCGCAAACTCCGGCATTCTCTCCGGATTGGGATCTACGGGTGGGTACATTACCCCCGGAAGAATCTCGATCCGCCTGCTCTCTGCCTCCGCGTCCTCCAAATCGCGTTGTCTTAACGTCGCCTCGTCCGCTAGCTCTCCCCGATCCAACTCCTCAAAACTTTCTACCACCTTGGACCACTCCCGGTTAAGTAACTTCATCACCCCGGGTACCCCCATTTGGAACCGTGCGTACACGAAAGCTGCGTCAATAACCTCCTCGGGGCCGAACGCACCCGGCGCGGCGACGATTATCTTCCTGTTCGCAGCCGCTAACAGCAACCCCTCATGACGAAACCTTAGTTTGGCGAACGCTAGGAGGACGCGGAGGAGGTCTTTCATGTCGCGGAAGGTGACGATTTGCTGGAGCGCCGAGGAAGCTAAACGGGCAAACAAAGCCTGATCCGCCACCCCTGCGACGGCGAAGGCGTGAGCGATACGCCCCAGGTCCTTTGGGGATGCTTCCACTGCTCTTAGCGAGAAGGCGGTTCCGAGAGACGCTAGGATTGGGAGAACGGACTCGCTCGGCTGGTAAACCACCGCTCCCTCACCTGCTCCGTCCAACACGGGTACGTCAACCTCGTTTCCCTCCGCTACGCCCTGTAATCCGTACATCTCGGTCACCACTTTCCGATCCATCGCCCCGAGCTGCCCGCTCTCCCGCACGCTGCCGTCCACGATCGTCTTCCCATCCCCAGCGGTATCGTCGAGTTTGGCGATCTGCTTGGAGGCCGCGCTCATAACCAGGGTGTCACACAGGTCCGATACCTCGTTCACTGACAGCATCTGGATGTGCTGGTTCAACCGCTTGCTTATCGCCTGCGCGAGGTCGACATCGAGTTTGTCGGCGCGGACGAAGCCGGTTACTAGGCGCTGCAGGTCTTTCACGTCAAACTCATCGGCGTGTAAAAACGCATCTACTCGGAACCGAGCGAGCTTCCACGTTCTCTCCCCCGTATCCCCGGCGGACTCGTTGGGGTTCTCTTGCCAGCGGTTCCACAACGGTCCGGTGTCCCGAATGAGGTAGGCGAGCCGCTTTGCTGTGGTTGCTTCTTTCAGGAGGATCTCGTATTGGGTGGGTTGATAGGCTTGTTTTGCAGCGACTTTTAGGGCGCGTTTACCCTTCTGCCGCAGGGAGTTCAGCTGCAAGCTGTTCACACAGGGGGTGGTCATCGACATCTTGTTGAACTTGAGGGGTTGTGGGGTGGTTCAAGTTACTGTTGGGGGTTGAGGGGTTCAGATTCTTATTCGGTTGATCAGTTCACGGCGCGGTGGTCTCGTTTATTCTTGGCGGGAGCAAACGATCAAACGGTCCTCATTCGGGACTGCGGTTGTAAACGTGCGACACATTACAGCATTCGTCAAGATGAAACGATCAAAGCCACACGGAGCACGTCATTCGTTGCGGCCAAGTACACTTGGGGTTCCGAATTCACCAACGATGGGCACGATAGCGACCACTTGGAACATCCCAGCCATCACAGTTGACCATCGCACCTGTACCAAGTGCGTCCAACAGCACACATTCGAAGATCTCGTCCACAAGCGGACGTTCAAGTTTTACCGCTCATCGCGTCAAGTCTCGCACCTCACACCGTCGAAAGTTGCAACATGTGTTCAGTGTACAGTCTCGATCTGAGTGCTCTCATCGGGCTTGCTAGTGGCTACTCACTGTGGCGCACTGCCCTGAAGTTCCAACACGCCTCCTCCGCGCCGGAAGAGAGTGGGTACAGCTGTGCAGGAAGTAGTAGGTTACGCT
>Ga0099798_10721_pt1 | contig 10514 bp, 11 predicted proteins | sample Uncmet_Sort29A_1_FD_89870 | JGI IMG/M metagenome (GOLD analysis project Ga0099798, IMG submission 89870) | Marine eukaryotic communities from CALCOFI LINE 67, Pacific Ocean - CN13ID_Sort29A_1 | ecosystem: Environmental > Aquatic > Marine > Oceanic | place: Pacific Ocean: Monterey Bay | collected... | reverse complement strand
CTACTAGCCGCGCTTCTGCGTTGTCAGTTTTCAACTGTCGGGCGCGTCCATGGCTGCGTCTTCGAACGCTTCTTCCTGTCTTCGGACAGTTTCCCCGCTTCGTGCGGTTTTCCCCCAACTTCGGTTGGTCCCCGCTCGCGAGCGGTTCCCGTCTTTGACGGTGTTTCCCCTACTTCGGTAGGTTGCGTCTTTCGGCGCTTTTGCGTGAGTTGCTTTGTGTTGTTTGAGGTGGCTTGAGTTGTTGAGATGTTGAGCAGCGAGTGTTGCGTTGATTACCAGTAGGGTCTAGTACTTTTTAGTATGCTATTCGTCTATTAGTTTTCATAGCGTGGCGAGATCATGATGGCGGAAGAGTAGTAGCGCAGCTACAGTGGTAGTTGTCAGATTCCTGGAGCTGAGCTGATGGGAGAATCGCGGCGTCCCGCCAGATTCTTGAGCTGAGATTCGCGAGATGAGATCCCAGCATGACTTCCCCCTGAATTTACAGACTCTCTAGAAACCCATTGTTTCAAATCAAATCAAAATGTCAATCAATCAATCAAGTGAAGGATATCGTTCAAAAACAGTTTTTGTATTAAACTCAAAAGGTTCCTCCACGACCTCCTCGCGGGTCGGTTGGGTCAAGGAATGAATGCCGTGGGGTCCTGGATTGGATCTCTGGCCAGAGAGGACGGCCTCGCTAAGGAGACTTACTTGTTTTTGGCAGTTTTTGGCGCCTCCTACTGGCGCTTGTTTTTCCAGCCCGACTTAGAGCGGGGGTGGCCCCGAAGTGGGCGTCGAAGAAGGGTTTAGGGTTTAGATAGAAGAACAACTTTATCGGAATTTGACGAGACTTTTCTGAGAAGTGCATGCATTTTTCTGATAATTAGTATACGATATGCAAAGTTAGTATCAAGTAATAGTATCCGAAAATCCGAGTTTCATACAATTCCAAAGGATTTCACTTTTCCACCACAGGCACTGGGAGGAAGAGCTCCGGGACACAGGACTATTAAGTCACTTCACGCAGATGTGCGGGCCGCTGCCAGAAATTAAGAAAGACGGTGTTAATGACGAGAAAATTAAGAAATCGACAGAAATTGAGGAAATTAAGGAAGAAAAGAAAGAAGAAAGCAAAACCCCTGCCGCTCCCGTTATCGGGGAGGTGCCCATCAGGGGGTAAGTCCTCGGATTGAACCTATTTAGTAAAAGTCGACTACATTTCAAAGACATTTCACCTACATTTCATAGGATATTCAGATAATCATAGAGCGATTTCAGTCTATATTGGGTGTGTATGTTATCTACAATCCCCATATGTAACATTGTAAGTGGCTCAATTTACTAAATAGCCTTAATCCGAGGACTTACCCCATCAGGGGCGGGACGTTTTATGACGGCGGGCTCGAGCCGCCAGTCCAGGACTGGCAGCGCAAAGGGGACATCGACGAACACGGCATCCTGAAGTGGGTCCACAATAAGCAGGTACTCTTACTATTAGAATCACTACAAGCAGGCATTCTGAATGTTATTTTATTAAAGTAGAGAACGGTAGTAGCGGCTATTATAATATGAAGAGAACCCTAAATGATATTGATTATAATACTTATTAATGGGCAAGCTTTCAAACAGTTTTTTATTAACACTCCCCAGCTGATGGAGCAATGTACCAATGTGCGGAAAAAACTTTCAAACAGTTTTTTAACACTTTCCCGCAGGTGATGGAACAATTTTCCAATGTGCGGAGAAAGCTTTCAAACAGTTTTTTAACACTTTCCCGAAGCTGATGGAGCAATTTACCGATGTGCGGAGAAATCTTTCAAACAGTTTTTTATTAACACTTTCCCGCAGCTGAGTGAGCAATTTACCGATGTGCGGAAAGATCACGGCTTCCGGAGTGACTTCAATTTCGTGGACAACATCCTCCGTCCTTGGCAACAAGAAGTCCGAATGAAGAATGATTTTGCGTAGACTACTACTATTAATCAAGTAATTGTCCGAATGAAGAATGAGTTTGTGTAGAGGTGTACACTGCTACTATTACTAACTAGCAGATCTTAAACTTACTTTAGGTAGATTGATCTGCATAGGGGACTTTCAAATTGCGACAAAGACTATTGTTAAGTTGTCATTGAGTATTATGATACTTGAGTAATTAATACTGAGGGAAAAAAATCAGGCTTTCAAATTTTAGCACAATTGTCATTTTTCATCCGTATGTAGGAGAAAACACGCATATGGGAAGAAAATTCCGGACAAGGGGTACACGCAAAATGTAGGGTACGAGCCTTCACTCCAACTGCCGTAAGGTACGAGCCTTCACTCCAACTGCTGTAAGGTACGAGCCTTCACTCCAACTGCCGTAAGGTACGAGCCTTCACTCCAACTGCTGTAAGGTACGAGCCTTCACTCCAAATGATATAAGGTATGCCTCCCTTAAGCTGATGGTTGAATCTGCCAACAGCACGTGGCGGCTCCCCAGTCCAACTTCTCCTATTGTCTATTTCAAAATGCTTAACCCTCGCAACAATTGCCGTGGTACCACGTATATTTACTCTTATATCCAAAAATCAAAAACCAAAAATCAACAGTATAAAATATCTCTCTTAAGGTTCGCCTCCCTCAAGCTGATGGTTGAATCTGCCAAGTATCGGGGGCGGAAAGACCTGCCTGGCCGCCACCCTCTCTCCAGGCCCCTAGAAAGGTGGCTGATCCAAAAGAGCGTTGATTGTAAGAAGAAACGGTATTAACTCCCCGAAGTAAAGTTAGAATGATACTTAATATTGTGCAGGCAGCCTGAGGCTACCCCATCAGGTCCGAGATATCAGCCGTCGTATATTAACTCAAACCAAATGAGCCCCCGCCAATCTGTCTCGAAGAGTAAAAGGGCAAGACGATGGGTATGATGACATGAATGATGCTAACTCAAACAAATCAGGCTCCGCCAATCTCGAGGACTGGAAGGACATGATGCAGAACGACGAGCAGGCGACGGAGACGCTCGCGCACATTAGGAGCATCAAGGGCATCGAGTTTCCGACAACAGCCTGGTGCGGGACAACAATAAATAGAGACCCGCGGGTCACCTATTCGAGTTCGTGAAGGAGGGGGAGGGAGTACAACACAATGTGAATTCCCTGGCCACGAAGTGGCAATTGAGAATTCTACTAAAACTTTTATAAAAACTTTACGAAAACTTTACAAGATTGAGGACATATATTGGAACGAAGAATGCATTCATTTCTGATACTTACTCCATGCAAATGAATGTCATATTTCGTCTAAAGTTTTTTATAAAGTTTTCACTCACTTTCTCATTGCCCACTTCCTACACAGAATTCCTGAGGGAAGTTGGGGAGGGGAATAGAACGAAGCAGAAAGGTCCAGAGGTTTAAGAGGTTAGTCTGAGGTTCCAGATGGAACAGATGTTAGTGAAAAGATTCACTGTATTCAGTGTATTCAGAGGCATTAACGAAGATATTCGAGTCAAGCTATTTGTACACACTATTCGGGCCCGGGGTGAAGGGGTAATAAAGGGCTTGTGCTGGCTTAAGAAAAGAGATTCAAGAGTAGACTCAGAGGGGAACCGTGGCACGTACAAGTAGCGCGAAAGTTGCAGAATACGAGCAGAGAGTAGTAGAGGGGAACTGAAGATCCGTAGTGCCGACTCGAACATATCATAATAGTACACCACAAGGCAAAAGCTGGCACATATGATACTCGTTAACTAAACTTCATTCGAACTGCGAGCCGGGATACTAAGCACGAGTTGCGATATGAGACGCGATGTCGCTTTCGATGAAATCTCATGACCACAGAATTCGATGCATGAAACCCATGATGATCTACATAGAATTTGACTGTTTGTGCAGCGGTTTGCGCGACATTATTTGAACTGCAGTGTTCTCTTTGTAAAATCATTTTCATAATCATCATCATGGCTGTGAGCAAACATCCGGAATTATTCTGTTCGAGACGCCAGTGTGCTTATTGAGTAATAAGTTGGCAATACACAAGCCATTCTCGAGAATATTTTCAATTAAAGACCCGAAATTCCAAGACCATAATACTTTCAATTCAAAGTTGGTACAACCGAAGCTCCCGAGAACACTTTCAATATTAAGGAGATACTATAGTAGAGAATTTGATTTTCATATTAAGCTCATAGTCTTTAATTTGACCAGAAGCACACAAAATCATGAGGACCATCTCTCTACTTCGCACCGCGGCCGCCACCGCCGCCGCCGCCATAATTTCAATGGCGGTGCAGGGCTACAAAATTTCGATGGAATCCATCGTAGAAAAGGCTGACACCATTGAGTAAGTCCTAATAATGGTATTACGCGAGCTCATGACAAAGCGTACTACGAATGAGACTACGTTGAATAACTTGATAATACGATTATAAATTATAATATTACGAACGGTACAGGAATGACACTACCTTCAGAGTGACATATTTTAACTGCAAATTGAAGTTGAAATGGAGATCGTAGAGATCGCAATCCTTCAACTCACATCTGAACATCTGATTAATATCTATAACTCTGCCAAAATTCAAATCTCCAAAATTCATAACTCTGCCAAAATTCAAAACAGGCACACGAAGGACCAAGAGCAGATGCTGCTGGATTTTGCGGTTGAGATCCGGCCCGTCATCGAGGATCAAGACATATGTCTTTGGATGGAATACCTTGATGGGTTTGTGGGTGTCTCTGGCTCCAATGTGGGCGATTGTGGGCGATGAATGAATTTGATAGATTTGCAAAGAATTTCGAATTTCGGAGACTAACATTTGATAGATTTGGCTCGTATAAGTATTTGGAATTTCTGTGCTTTTCTACAATTTCGGAATTCTGTCCAAATTTTGACTGACTGTCACTTCTCATCGACCCAAATTTTGACTGACTTCTCATAGGTGAAATCTATGATTTTGAGTCGGATTCGCAAGCTGGGGCCCTTATCGCGGTTGTGGCGAAATCCCTCGACAACGTTGGCTTAGCTCGAATGTGGGCGATTTTGAAGGTTGTGAATGTCACCATTGTCACTGGGCGATGTTGGAATTATTAAAGGAATTTGGGAAATCGGAGGGAAAGGAATTTGGAAATCGGAGAAATTTGTCAAAGGAATTTGTAATACGAATTTGATATATGTAGTGCGCATGTAATTGTAGATTTCTATTAGTTGTTAGTGGTGCTTAATTTCGAAACTCCTACGCACAAATGTCAAATTAATTTTTGACTGCAGCAGCACCCGGTCCCTCAATGACGTCCAAATTTTGCCTGCACAATGTCAATCTGATTCAATCTGACACAGGTCAAGGACCTCAACACGGAGGACCTGAAGTTGACGAAGGAAGTGCTCACACTCGTGCAGGATGCGCAGGCCAAGGGTAAGGGAACTCAGAAAACTGTATTAAACATTGGTATTAAACATCGGTATACTGTAGGAATTTGAATTTTTTGAAATCAAGATTCTATATTGGGAAATCAAGATTCTATACTGGGAAATCAAGATTCTATATTGGGATGGTTGGGAAGCCTTTAAAAGTTAAACCAGATGAATTTTTGTTGATTTATTAGTATTCAACGTCTAGGGCAACTCTACACATGTCATAATGATATTAATTGGTAGAAAGAAAAACGTAATATTATCTGTTCATCGTCCCTACGCACAAAATGATAATCGGCTTATAGATCCTTCAAACCACCGAGGTACGCTGAACCACAAAGCCACGGTTGATGAGTCCAAAAACGCCAAAATCCTTCCAAACACCAAGGTACGTTGAATCACAAAGCGACGGTTGATGAGTGGAAGAAGCTGATGAATGTAGGTGGTAGCATGCCTGACAAATCGGATGCAATTCATGTACAAGCCGTTCTGGAGCATCTCGCTACGTACGGCTCCGAGGCTGAGAAGGGGGAAACTAAGCCTGACACCATTCAGTAAGTCAAATATTATTATTACTATTAGGCGAGATCATGAATAAATACCCGGAAATTCCCCTAACTGCTGGGTTATGGCAAACTAATTCTTTCTTCCCCTTATACTTGGGAGCATCCCCTGCTAGTCAGGACACTCTCAAAAGACGCGTGATTATTTGTCTATTAAACCTGTAGGGCAACTCTACATATATTAGGCGAGATCATGATTATTAATAGTGTTACGAATGAGACTACGTACATTGAGCACGAATACATTCCGAATGGTACTACCGTAACCTTCAGAGTGAGTCGTGACATCGAAGTGCAAATTGAAATCGCAATCGAGATCCCAAATTATCGTTACTCCAATCTGAACATCTGATTATCTATCCCACAAAAACATCTGATAATATATATCTCTAACTCTCCCAAAATTCCAACCTTCAAACCAGGCACACCGAGAAGCAAGAGCAGGAGATTTTGGAGTTTGTGGGTGGGATTGCGCCCATCATCGAGGATCAGTATTTCTCTGTCTGGAAAATGTTCCTTCCTGAGTTTCAAGCCACCTATATTGGAATTTCAAGCCATCCTTCCGGACTTCTCTTTGAGTCTAATGCGCAGGTGGGTGCCTCTCTCGCGGTTGTGGCCAAATCGCTAGACAAGGTAAGGGTTATGGAGAGGAATAATGCGGGCGATTTTGGAGTTTGGGGACGTCACTGGACGATGTTGATGATATTAAAGAAGTCTGAAAATTTGTGAAAGGAAATTCGAAATGGGAGGTTGCAATAGTAGTATTACACAAATTTGATATATGCAGTTCGCATATTTTAGATTTCTGAGTTGTTAGTGCTCAATTTCGAACTTTCTACGCACAAATTATTAATATTATTATTTTTTATTATTATTATTTTGCCTGCACCCGGTGGCAAATTTTGGCTGAACCACAATGTCGATTTCACACAGGTTAAGGACTTGAACTCAAAGGACCTGAAGTTGACGAAGGAAGTGGTCCAACTCGTGCAGGACGCGAAAAGCAAGGGTACGAAACATGTAAACATTGGTATACTGTATTGGTATACTGTATTTACGAGGAAATGATTGTCAAGATTATATTAGTTGGGATGTTTGGGAACCCTTTAAAACCAGATGGTAATATTAATATTAGCATTAATTGGTAGAAAGAAAAACGTAATATCTGTAACAGACTTTCATCGTCCCTACGCACAAAATGATAATCCTAAGGATTTCTTCAAAACACCCCAAAATACCCCAAGGTACCTTGAACCACAAATCCACGGTGGAAGAGTGGAAGAAGCTGATGTGGGTTGGCACACGTGACGACCATGAGGATAAAATTCATCTAAGAGGCGTTCTGGAGCATCTCGCTACGTCCAACTGAGTCCAACTCCGAGGCTGGAAAGGTGGAACATTAATAGCACATTTGCAGGACTCAAATTTGTACATTTGAGTCCAACTCCGAGGCTCAAAACGGGGAACAATGACATTACTTAATAGCACATTTGTAGGACTCAAATTTGTAGTATTTGTACATTAGGAAGTCATACTAACTTTAAGTCTTAAAAGTTAATAGACTCTTTGGGATTTGGATCACGGGATTTGGGAATCTTGGGGTCACAGTCTGTTAATATTCAGGTGGACTTTGCAACCATTGCGTTCCACCAACAAGCGAGGATGACTGCATTACGCAGCGTTCAATCGTTCGTACTATTACGGAGTTCATTGCACACGGCAGGGTAGCGCACTTGCTACTTAGTATTTCATAGAATTGGTATGCAAAGGCTTCGAGCATGAGAGGCGATTCCTTGTTCAAGACACAGCAGGCGACTTATTTCGACTTCGAAATATAATCGCTGAAACTTGGCTGGTAGCCACACATGAAACTGACGAACATAGAATTTGCGTGCTTGTGCACCAGTTTGGACAGCATTATTTGAAATCACATGGGTGGAAGAAGCGGATGGTCCTCATGGATCGGGATTGGCTGGACGCTGGTTATTAGTATCGTGAGTGTCGGTGAGTGGGTGGCAGCGCCAGCAGTGAGTAAAAGTCGGTATTAGTACTTTAGCAAAAGATTTGTAGTATCTGTATTGAGCATCAATTCAATCAATGAGGTCCAGTACTCATTGATTTTCAGGTGAACACTGATCTCGAGCTTTTGACACACTCTCAGAGAGTCTCTTGTGCATTTAACAGTCTTTAAGTTTTCATAAGTTGATATTAAAGTGACGGCTCATCCTAAAGATGAAGATGTCTCTCCGCGCGCTCGCCCTCGGGACCTGCTCCCTCTTATGCATAGAAGACCTACTCCAACCGCGAACTGACGACGTAACCGTCTCTCACACCGTTCACGACGTCCACGCCCGCAGGATTTGCATGGAGAAAGCGTCAGAGAAGGATAAGATTCAGAAGACAGACGATCCGAAAGATGATTCCGGTGCAATCCTGCAGCTCACGAGTATGTTTTCGACGGTGATGAATAGTATTATGAAGGGCAGCAATACCACGAAGGACAATCAGATTCATGATGATAATCATGATACCAATGCTGACTCCAAGAATCACGGAAAATATGCTGACTCCAATAATCACGATTCGAAAGCGAAAACGGGCGATGACAAGGAGGAAGCGAAAAAGGAGGATAAGAAAAACGGCGAACAAGCGGATCAATATGTCACAGATTTGATCGGGAAGATGGAAAAGATGAAGATTGAATGAATCTGATGAAACGGCGGAATGTGAAGAGTAGGAAGACTCAATCAAGAGGAGGAATATGAAGATCGAATGGGAATGCTAAATGTAGGGCTCAGGAATTCTAAATGTGAGGCTTTGGTGCTCCATATCAGTTATATGATCACTTCAGCAGCTGCCACTGGCTTACTAATACCGATCTCGCCTTTTCAAGACCTCGAAAATTATTCGGGAGTGAATGATGTGAATCACAACGGAAGTTCAGGGTTGCGAAAGGCGGGATGAGGACATAGTATCGCCAAACTTGTTACGGGACATGGTATCGCCACACTTTAAGTGCAGGAATAGTACGGGACAGGAAGTAGGAATCATGACGAACCGGATGACGAACCGGGGTGATGAATTGGAATGTCAATGAGGATTCTGAGGAATCCGAATCGGTATTAATGAAGGTACACGAAGGAAGATACAGCTAGAATCGCTAGATTTGCTACCGCAATCAGCGAGGCATCCGGAGCTCTCACGGAGGGAATCATGGGAAGGGAATCATGGTACTAAGGAGTCGGGAAAGGCACATAATCTCGAATTCACTCCACACGAAGGGCATCGGTGCGTGAGCTCGCGTTGGTCGCCTTTATCATGGTCATCTGATGCGAGTGAGCACATGCCAAGGGCATGTTACATGAATATTAACGACATATTACTTTAGGGCGAATTAACTCGTCTCATGGAATTCACTTAAAAGTTAATAAACAGATTGTCTGACTCTCTGACATTTTCTGTTTTACTAGTTCACCGATGGTATACCCATACCATGGCCAATTGTTTGTGAGCTCGCAACACCGTCATTGCCAAATGAAAATGCACTGAAAATGTGTGGAATTGTGAGACAATATCGCGAATGTCAGAAATTTAAGATTCAAGAAGTGTGGCGTTCAGTTTTTCATCGTAATGAGTGTATTCTCACAATGATTCTCGTCGTGTCACGTGCGCATGGTGCGCAGATTTCGTTGATCTCAATGATCCAGATCCATGATTTTGATCCATGATTCAGATTTGATTCTGCCTGCAAAACCTCACAAAAAAAAACTCCTCAGTGGCGGCATCACAGTCTGATTCAGGCGTCAACCTGTGATCGAGGGCAGCGTATCGGGAGCACGATAGTTAGTCATGTCACGGAATTAAGGATAGGAAACGTAATTAACGACCAGCCTCATATTTTCTACTAATACTATAGCACGAGTATTAGGACGACCATTAACTACTGGTATGCGTAATCAACTTCTCAACGACGATGCCACCCTCCATCCAACCCAACACCAACGACAATCATGTCCCCAACCGCCGTCTGCGCCTCCTTACCCCATCGAGAAAGCGGATCTTTCTATTCATGCTTCGGTATATCGACGAGCTGTTCTCCCACAAAAACGAAGAAGATGATGATAAGGAAGAAGATGATGAGGACAACGGGGACAGCGGGAATGGTGAGATTCGTAACCAACTGGTCCAACTCGGTAACGCCAATCATAATGACGCCATCCCCTACTGGATCTGCGGTGGCACGCTGATCGGCGCTATACGACATCAAGGGTTGATTCCGCATGATGATGACATAGATATTGAAATTTTAGAACGTGATTTAGAGAAGGTCAAGAAGCTCTTCGAGCGGAACGCTCCCAATTCCTGTGGAAAGCATTTCAAATTCCATTTCAATGCTGGGGAGTACCATGTCACTGGAGATCAGGATGGGGCGACGAATGTCACGAATCCGAAAGAATCAGATTGTGATGGCGTCCACCGAACTTCAGTCGCCCACATCCATTTCTTCGATAACGAGAAATTCAATGTCGATGTTTTTATTCGGAAGAGCGCAGAAGGCAATGTAGATAATGGGAATGGATA
>Ga0099798_10720_pt1 | contig 10515 bp, 12 predicted proteins | sample Uncmet_Sort29A_1_FD_89870 | JGI IMG/M metagenome (GOLD analysis project Ga0099798, IMG submission 89870) | Marine eukaryotic communities from CALCOFI LINE 67, Pacific Ocean - CN13ID_Sort29A_1 | ecosystem: Environmental > Aquatic > Marine > Oceanic | place: Pacific Ocean: Monterey Bay | collected... | reverse complement strand
AGTAACCCCATGGGGTGTGGGGTTACTGGTTATTTTCGTCCCTGAAAATCAGGTGTCCTTGTCCGGAAAAGACCTTTTTAGTCGCTGAAAATAACCAGTAACCCCACACCCCATCGGGTTACTGGTTATTTCGTCCCTGAAAATCAGGTGTCCTTGTCCGGAAAGGACCTTTTTGGTCGCTGAAAATAACCAGTAACCCCACACCCCATCGGGTTACTGGTTATTTCGTCCCTGAAAATCAGGTGTCCTTGTCCGGAAAGGACCTTTTTGGTCGCTGAAAATAACCAGTAACCCCACACCCCATCGGGTTACTGGTTATTTCGTCCCTGAAAATCAGGTGTCCTTGTCCGGAAAAGACCTTTTTGGTCACTGAAAATAACCAGTAACCCCACACCCCCTGGGGTTACTGGTTATTTTCGTCCCTGAAAATCAGGTATCCTTGTCCGGAAAAGACCTTTTTGGCCGCTATCAGGCGAAGATATTCCGCCAGACTTGTGATTAAATTGCCCATACTGGAGAGCTTACAGGGGGGCGTTCCCTGATTGAAGGGATGGGGTCTGTTATAAGAATCATAAATATATATAAATTAATAAAAATAATGTAAAAATATGAAATAAAAATTTAAAATGTATTAGGTTTTTTATGATGTATCATAGCTAATTTTTCGTTACCAATTCGAGCTTTTCTGATGAACTTTGCATATTCCCCCATATTTTCGGAAAATAATCAACACATTCGTATATGAAGGCCCCGACCACCCCCCACCACCGCCCACAAACTGACATTTTGAAGACAGTCTGCATTCTGAACTTGCCCGGGTCTCCGACCATTTTGGCAGCCAAATTGGCGTACGGGTGGGTATTAACGGGCTCAATTTTGGGAAATATCGGCGTATGGGTGGGGGGTTTCTGGATTTCCGATTTCGATTAATTGGTCAGAGCAACTACTCACGTGCGGTCGAGAAAATGCAGCGGGAAGAGCAGCGCAAGAATTCGCCTAAGAAACGGGGAAGAAACGACGATCTCTGGGATTGATGAGGACGTAAGCACGTTTTAACAGGGCAAATAATTCATAATTCTTACGGAGCAATAATGTTTCGTTCTGGTCTAGTATAATGGAGATTGAAAAATATTCATTAAATATTTTTTTGAATATTGAATATGTTTTTGCCCTGTTAAAATGTGCTTACTTGATGAGGACGATCTCTGGGATTGATGAGGAGACGGTGTAGTCGAAGAAAACTGAATCTGCCGGCGGACTCCGCGAAAGATTGAACCCCACGGCCTCTGTCTGGGTGGCTGGGTGGCTGACTGAGTGGGTGGCTGGGTGGATGGGTAGAGGGGGGCGGAATCCGAATGCAGTCTCTTCGTCGTGCGGTAGAGTCGTTTCTTCACATTACAGTCTTAACCTTGCAGACACCACTGGGACGACACTGATCTGATTTTAATACTGATTCAATTGATGTTGTTAGTAGTAACCCCGAAAAGCGTAAGGAAATTTCACTAATACTCGGGTAAAAACGTCGGCCTTGTTTCATCTCTCGTTTCCACATGATCGCAGACTAGGAAGCGTTTGTGGGGGGGCTGATTTCACACGAAATTAAAACACTCCGTAGTTAATAAAACCTAAGAAGAATCAAATTGACAAACGCATATTTCTTTTTCCGTATTTGCAGCTACTCTTTCCCGAACGAATCGTGCGCGAGAGCCCTGGGGGTTCGGCAATGGAGGACTGTGGCTGGTCACAAACAAGTTCCACGAGTCGTTTGTTTTTTCGACTCGAGGTCGAAACATTGCATTTTCTTAGATCAACCTGGAATTCGTAGACACACCATCTCAACTATTTGCGCCTCGGATCCTGTCTTTTTTCGATATTAGTATGTAGACCTGCATTTTTCGTTTTTCTCTTAGCATTTTTCGAACATCCCAAGACAATACAATTATTGCACCTCAGACCAACCGCGTCCACGAATCTATACATAACATGAACATCGATCGCGTTGTGTGTGTTTGTATGCACTACTACCCCTTCGTTATACGTAGTTTTTGTTCAGTGGAAGAAAAAAGACGAACTATTCTGCACCACAAATTCATATTCCTGTTTGTGATTTCAGTCAGAAAACAAACCTGCAGACCTGACATCAATTCTCCTTTGGCGGGTGGGCGGGGGGGGGGGACTCTTGAGCCTTGAAGTGGAATACGAGGGGGGCGGGGTTCGCTCGGTCATACCTATTTGCAGAGACAATATAGTTTTTACGAGGCAGTGTGCGCCGCAACAACCTTTCTTGCGCGGTACATATCTTAAAGTGCCGCACATTAGGTAATACTGCAAAGTCAAAATGTGCCGCTTCTGCGCGATTATCGCGAATGACCCACTCACGCTGGCGGAAATCCTCACCCGGCCGAAGGTCTCTCTCATTCGGCAGTCCTTCGCCTCGCAGGAACGGGAACGGCTGCCCAAGGGAACGATTGCGAGCATGGCATACCAGCAGAGCTTCCTGAATGGGGACGGCTACGGGCTGGGGTGGTACACCATGGAGGTCGATGACGACGACGGCGCGTGTATCGGCACCGCATCGGGAGCAGGAGGAGGAGGAGGAGGCGCGGGCTCCGCAGGCGCCGCAGGTGGTGGTGGGGGATTTGAGGAGCCGGTCACCGCGGGGGCCGGTGGCGAAACGCAGCAGCAGGAGCAGGAGGAATCTAGACTCAAGATTTCTATAAAGCCTTGTGTGTTTACTTCCCTGAAGCCTGCATGGAACGACAGAAACCTGAAACGACTGGCAGAACGATTATCGTCAGATTGTATTCTGGCCCACGTGCGCGCGGCGGGACCAGGCAGCGCCGTGACCGAGGACGCCTGTCACCCATTTGAGTAGTTAGATTGTTTTGGGCAAAAAAATCATAATTCTTACGGAGCAATGCTCTTCCTTGAAAAGGTCACTTTCAGACCAAAACGCGGCTATAATCTCTATTTTTGTTTGGAGTGATCGTCTCGCAAAATCGTGTCTTTATATCGCGCGCTAGGGTCGTGGGTTGGGCTTTTTTTCGTGTCGATGTGTAAAAAAAGGTCACTTTGAAATTCGGCTCACATCTGAGAAAAGGTCACTTTCAGACCAAAACGCGGCTATAATCTCCATTTTTGTTTGGAGTGACCGTCTCGCAGAATCGTATCTTTATATCACGCGCTAGGGTCGCGGGTTGGGCTTTTTTTCGTGTCGATGTGTAGAAAAAGGTCAGTTTGAAATTTGGCTCAAATCTGAGAAAAGGTCACTTTCAGACCAAAACGCGGCTACAATCTCCATTTTCGTTTGGAGTGATCGTCTCGCAAAATCCTGCCTTTATATCGCGCGCAAGGCTCGTGGATGAGGGGTTTTTTCGTGTCAGTTTGTAAAAAAAGGTCACTTTGAAATTTGTGAAACTTGCGAAAGCAAGGTTGGCAAAATGGACAAATTCGGTCTTGAAAAGGTACGGCGACATCCTATTCATGCACAATGGCATGGTCGGTGACTTCGACAACAGACTCCAGCGCAAGATCATGAGTTTGCTCTCCGATACGGCGCACGCTATTGCGGTCGAGGTGCCCACATTTTAACTGGGCAAATAATTCATAATTCTTACGGAGCAATAATATTTCGTTCTGGTCTAGTATAATGGAGATTGAAAAATATTTATTATTTTTTTTTTGAAAATTTACTATTTTTTTGCTCAGTTAAAATGTGCTTACGCGGTCGAGCACAATTGCATCGACTCGGCCTGCGCGTTCGGCCTGTTCTTGACCATCCTGGAGCGCGAATACAGCTGGGAGAAAACGGTGGATACCATTCGCGACAGCCTGGTGCGGACCATCATGTGGCTCAACGAACTCAGCGGTTGGGTTTTCTCTTTGTTCGGTCTCCATTCTGCTAGACCAGAATGACCATTGATCAATGTTCTCCCGTGTAGATTGAATTAGCCCGGGAAACGACTCTTTTTTTTTATTTTTCTCCTTCATCCAAAATAACGTATATCTCACAAAAGAATGTTTCGATCTCCATCATAGTGAACCGAGAACGACCATGAATGTTCTTTGAGAAAAGTGATGAAATTACCCGAGAAACCGTTTTTTTTTTTTTCATTCTTTTTTCTCCTTGATCCAAAAGAACGTATATCTCACAAAATGGGCGTCCATCTTGGTGAACCGAGAACGACCATGAATTGTTCTTTGAGAAAAGTGATGAAATTACCCGAGAAGCCGTTTTTTTTTTCATTCTTTTTTCTCCTTGATCCAAAAGAACGTATATCTCACAAAATGGACTGTCCATCATAGTGAAACGAGAACGACCATGAATGTTCTTTAAGAAAAGTGATGAAATTACCCGAGAAACTTTCTTCTTGATTCTTTTTTCTCCTTGATCCAAAAGAACGTATATCTCACAAAATGGGCGTCCATTCTCCCTGTTCTGTTCTGGGTGCCTAGTCCCGTACAGTCGGGGCGAATCTTGATTTTGCGTGCAGCAAAATGGTCGTTCTCAGTATTAGAATTATGGTGTAATTTACCCAGGAAAGTGCAAGAAAAAAAAAATCATATGTCTCATACCCAACTTTCGATCTCCATCATACTAGACCAGAACGAAACATTCTTTCTCCGTGAGAATTATGATTTTTTTACCCGAAAACAACAGGTCCGGCGAACTCGTTGCTGAATTTTGTGGTGTCCCACGGCACCTGTCTACTCGCTTCCAGATCTGCTGTGGGCGGCGAGGGAGCTTCTCTCTACCTTGCTACCGGGACGAAATGGACGAAGCACTCCAACACAGAGAGTTTCCTGCGAAACAACAGAGAGTCGGGGCGTAACGGAGAAGCGGGCGGTTGCTCCACCCGCGACGCACCGGCACAGGAAGGTTTTAGTCTGTCGTTTTTTTTTCCGGGGGGCTTTTTTGGTATTTGTTCAATCAACACGGCCGGATGGAAGGACAGCCGCTCTCTTCGAGGAATGCGAAGAATCTTTTGTGTCGTAATTGCTGCAACGAGGGGGCATTACGCCCGCATATCAGTGCAGTTGCCTGACTAGTTTGAATGATGGGAGGGATGGTAATTTCATAATATATGAGAACTATATAAAATTATGATATGAAATAAAAAAATTTGAAATAAGTATGTAAATATTATCAGGAATATTACGACAGCCTCTGGGAAAGTTTTTTGTACCAATTCCAGCTTTTCTGATGAAGTTTGTATAGTTCCCGGCTTCCGGGCAAAAAAATCATAATTATTTCGGAGCAATAATGTTTCGTTCTGGTCTAGGATGATGGAGATCGGGTATCCGAAAAAACACAAGCTATATTTGAAGGACAAAAATGCCCCCATAGCCGCTGTATGGGGCCTTCAGTATTGGTGCATAATTGCTCCCGTAGTCTTTTCGATTTTGAAAGTCTCATCACATGAAAAATATGTCTGTAGACGGTTGGGGGCGATAATCACATCTTATAGTTGGTCCGATCTCGGGCGCATAAACTGGTATGCAGGCGGTAAGTACGAAAAAAAAATCCTGGTCTCTCCTCCTTTTATAGGAACAGCATCGTAGATTTGAGTTCTGTCTCCAGGTCGTCTTGTGTGTTAGTTTCTGCCTATTATCCTGGTCAGATACTCTTCGAGAAATAGTGTATGGTCTCCTCTTCGTCGCATTGTTTTACACACCGAGACTGAGGAAGTGAGGAAGTAGGAACTACTCACCGAAAGTCCCCGTCCAACAAAAAAACCCGAACAGTTTCCCAGAGATTTGTTTTGCGAGAGAATCGGGAGTGTTTTTTTTTTTTGAAATTCCTTGCACCCTTAGAGCTCCGGAGACGTTCAGTCGCACGGTAGTAGTGCAGGCAAAAGACAAGAACAATAGATAGATATTTTTTCGGATAACAACCTCCAGGTTTTTTTTTTGCTAGAACTTGCGGTTAGTAGTTACCACCGCGTTTCATTTTTTTTTTTGCACAAAGAACCGCTATAAATGAACGCCGATCTGCACAAAGAACCGCTATAAATGAACGAATGAAACCACCGTCGGCGTGGGGAGAGTGATCAGTTCTCCCCCCTGTTTTGTTTGCTGGAAGATGCATTTCATTGTTTATTTGCTAGAATGACGGGTTACCGCCGCATTTTTGAAGTAGAATATTCGAAAGAAGCGGAGGAGATTTTTTTTTCATTTTTTTCAGAAGAAGAAAAAGAGGAAGAGAACCCCCATTCCCCAAAAAACCGCGAAAAAAAGCCCACCCCAACTACGTAATGGAGCAAGCCAGCAGACGGCCGAAGGTTGCGATCGTGGCGTCCGAGCCGCTGTCCCATGACCGGCATCAATGGCTCCCGATTCCGTCGAACTCTTTGGTGATTATCAACAAGTGCAAGATTCGCGGGGAAATATCTTCCGTGCTCATAACGCCCTTCAAAGCCGCGATGAAAACCATGAAGCAGAGGAAGGCAAGGCTCCTGGACTAGTGCGTGCATCTTCCCGGGCCAATTACGCCATGATTTTTACGGAGCGTGAATTTTCGTTCTGATCTAGTATACTATACATTTAATGGAGATGGAGAAATGTTCATCTAAGAAATTTCTCCGGAAAGATGCACTGACTCCTGGACTGCGGACGAGAGTGCGAGGGTAGGGAGGATTTGGAGTTGGCGACATTCCAACAGCCGGAACGGGCACTGTCTTCACTCTCGCAGAACAACCGAGGAACGTCTTCGGAATTGACCACATTTATGACGGCGAATCAGTTCATCGGGAAACACCGTCTATCGTTCGTGGGGGGAACGGCGGAGATGAGCCGCAAGATTCTGGAAGGGGGGATGATGATGCATCACGGGTATTATAAGGAGACCGGCAGTGGTGTCGCCAACGTGGGCCCCGATAATGATGATCGCAAGGATTCCGGGGTAGGAAAGAAAAATACAGGCGCGGCTCGTGGAAAGGATGTGATACACGCGCGGCTCGTGGAAAGTGTCGACGTCGGGGTCAGCATGCGGAGTATGTGTTTGTGGAGGGAAGCGCCTGCGACCACGGATGTAGTGCCGCAAAACCCAGCTCCCGCCCGCAGAACCCACGTGATCTGCGGTTGTTCGGACGGGTCGATACGGGTGATTAAGGATTGGGAACCAATATCCACCTCAGGTGCCTCGGAGGGACAGCAGAGTCCGTTTCTTAGAGGCGGCGGCCTCGGTGGCAGGAAACTATCCCGCGTACACAACGTCACCCTGCTCGGCCACACGCAGGGTCCGGTACTAACGATGCAGGTGGTCGCAAAGCATTACCTCCTGGTGGCGAGCAATGTGGAATTGCGGGTATTCGATCTACGAATCGTGAGGGATGCGCTATTGGACAGGGATCCCGCGGAGACGCCGGTTTCCGGTGTGAACAGTCCTGCCGCCGCAAATCTGGTACTGTCGTCGAAGGACACGCAGAATTCTTCTTCCAAAAGAACTTCGGAAGGCGGTGGTAGCAGCCCAATGCGAAGAGAACGCCGAGCGAATTCCGCGAAACGGGCCTGCCTTTTCTGCTTCAAGTTCAATCCTCTGCAGGGGCAGCTCTATTCTATTTTGGAGGCCGCAAAGTATGACGAGGATCCGCATCAGGACGACTTAGCAGAGGCCGACGAAGACACGTCGCCGTCAATGACACATGGCGCAGCGGTGGCCATGAGTGGGGGGAAAACAGCTTCCGCCTTGGCGAGGTGAAGGTCGATTCCCGGGGTATATAATTGTCAAATTTTCCATATTTCTATTTTTCGGTCTCCATTATACTAGACCAGAACGAAACATTATTGCTCCGTAAGAATTATGAACTATTTACCCCGGGAATCGACGCGCACCCTTGGCGAAAACAACCGAGCAGTGGGTGGCGAACACGCCTTCCGCTCCCACAATTCTACACCTGGGTTTTGCGTCCACCAACATCTACAAATTCGTGCTCGACTGGACGTTTTTCCGCACGCTAAAAACGAAATCTCACACCATCAAGTTCGTCACCCTACCCTGCATGACACAGGTCAGGCATGAGAAGAGGACAAGGAAAATATCGAAGGGCATGCTTGGGGGAAGTAATTTTGAGTGGGCCAAAGCAGTGGTTATTTTCGGGCAAAAAAATCATAATTCTTACGGAGCACTGATGTTCGTTCTCCTTGATGATAATGGAGATCGAAAAAGATGAACAGTGTTTTGGCCCACTCGTAATTTTGCGGGCACTGCGTTGGACGGAGCAGGTGGGAAAGATAATTTCCTTAGTCTAGTTTATCTTCTTCCCAAAGGATGGAACGACTCTTCTTCTAATAACAAAGTTGGGGGAATTTGGTTCACACCACGAGATCAAGTTACTAGGTTGAGGAAAATCCGAGAAGAGCCGATGGAGGCGCCGGAGAATATGACGTGTCCGCCCAGATGCCAAACAGCGCAACTTCTTCCGCCAGGGCCCCCATATCAATCAATGGAAAGCCATCCTCATCGCTATTGGAGAACAAGATTCACTACGTGTCCTCCCATTACGGCTACGTGTATGCCATGTGCTCGCTGCCGTAAGCACATTTTAACTGAGCAAAAAAATATTAAATATTCAAAAAACTATTTAATGAATATTTTTCAATCTCCATTACACTAGACCAGAACGAAACATTATTGCTCCGTAAGAATTATGAATTATTTGCCCAGTTAAAATGTGGGCACCTCGCTGCCCACAAACGGCGCTACGATGAGCGGTGCTGGCGACGGCGTTCTCAAGATACATTTCGATGACGCGAATCCAACACTATATTCTGCCGGGCAGGAACGCAGGGGGAAGTAGTTTTTCTTGGAGACAACTGTTGTCAGAAAAATCCCAGATTTTCGACCTGGATCGTCAATTGTCAGAAATCCCGATTTCTTTTCCAATTAATAATACCAGTACGTTGGATGTTCTTGGAACAGAACGACTCTCTATTTTTAATGTAGCTAACAGAACTTCGCCTAATTGCCACAAACGAGAAAAGTCATAAGTGAGTATTATGTTGCGTCCACAGAAAACGCCACACCGCATCTCAGCAGCAGGTTGTAGAGTCGAGCATGTCGGACAGCGATGCCGGAGGAGGAGGCGCTTCCTCGATCCCTATTTTTGCGTCGCATCATAATGTGAGTGATGCGATTGGCTCGGGCAAAAAAATCATAATTATTTCGGAGCAATAATGTTTCGTTCTGGTCTAGGATGATGGAGATCGGGTATGAGAAATATTATGATTTTTTTCATTTAATGTGAAATACCAACAAGAACACGGATGACCTCAGTCTGACCAATTTCTGCGCACGTTGGTTTGATGACGTGGCGCACGTGAGGTCTGTTTTTGGTTCGAAGGGCGCGTTTTTTTTTTGTCCTTTGTAGGAAGCTATGGGGGGATGTTTGGTGATTTTTGTAGGAGTTTTGGCATTTTCCTATTTTTTTGTTGTCATCGGTTCCTGCCCGTTAAAGCCCAACCCTGGTTTGATTTCAGGCCGTTCCTGGCCCATTCTGGGTGTTCGGTTTCGTATCCAGCATTTCGGCGCACGTGGTGTCTGTTTTTGGTTCGAAGGGCGCGTTTTTTTTTTGTCCTTTGTAGGAAGCTATGGGGGGGGGGTTTGGTGATTTTTGTAGGAGTTTTGGCATTTTCCTATTTTTTTGTTGTCACCGGTTCCTGCCCGTTAAAGCCCAATCATGGTTTGATTTCAGGCCGTTCCTGGCCCATTCTGGGTGTTCGGTTTCGTATCCAGCATTTTGGCGCACGTGGTGTCTGTTTTTGGTTCGAAGGGCGCGTTTTTTTTTTGTCCTTTGTAGGAAGCTATGGGGGGAATATGCAAAGTTCATCAGAAAAGCTCGAATTGGTAACGAAAAATTAGCTATGATACATCATAAAAAACCTAATACATTTTAAATTTTTATTTCATATTTTTACATTATTTTTATTAATTTATATATATTTATGATTCTTATAACAGACCCCATCCCTTCAATCAGGGAACGCCCCCCTGTAAGCTCTCCAGTATGGGCAATTTAATCACAAGTCTGGCGGAATATCTTCGCCTGATAGCGGCCAAAAAGGTCTTTTCCGGACAAGGATACCTGATTTTCAGGGACGAAAATAACCAGTAACCCCAGGGGGTGTGGGGTTACTGGTTATTTTCAGTGACCAAAAAGGTCTTTTCCGGACAAGGACACCTGATTTTCAGGGACGAAATAACCAGTAACCCGATGGGGTGTGGGGTTACTGGTTATTTTCAGCGACCAAAAAGGTCCTTTCCGGACAAGGACACCTGATTTTCAGGGACGAAATAACCAGTAACCCGATGGGGTGTGGGGTTACTGGTTATTTTCAGCGACCAAAAAGGTCCTTTCCGGACAAGGACACCTGATTTTCAGGGACGAAATAACCAGTAACCCGATGGGGTGTGGGGTTACTGGTTATTTTCAGCGACTAAAAAGGTCTTTTCCGGACAAGGACACCTGATTTTCAGGGACGAAAATAACCAGTAACCCCACACCCCATGGGGTTACT
>Ga0099798_10719_pt1 | contig 10516 bp, 4 predicted proteins | sample Uncmet_Sort29A_1_FD_89870 | JGI IMG/M metagenome (GOLD analysis project Ga0099798, IMG submission 89870) | Marine eukaryotic communities from CALCOFI LINE 67, Pacific Ocean - CN13ID_Sort29A_1 | ecosystem: Environmental > Aquatic > Marine > Oceanic | place: Pacific Ocean: Monterey Bay | collected... | reverse complement strand
TATAATCAAAATAAGAATCATCATCAGAGATTTACTGAGTCCTCCTCGGATAAAAATAGTAAAGATCTTTTAGGAGATTTGTCAAAAACATCATCAGCAGCAGCGTCAATATTACCAACCATAGCTGTTGGTGTCGGGAATATTATAGGCTCAGGCTCGGATTATGATGCCAAATCGAAGAGACTTGATCAACTAAATTACTATAAAGATGGCACAGGCTCAAATAAAGATCATCATCATTTGAGTGGAGATTCTTCCGGATCTCATGGTCAGTCTAACACTGGTGAGATCCATGGCATAGCTAAAGATTCAGGCGGTGAATCTTATTCTGATTCAAACTTTGCGTTAGGAAGTTCTGACAAAGATGGCAATGCGATGTTATCCGGAACTGGTGGTGGAGGAGGTGCTGAGGGTTCTTCTTTAAATTCCGAGAAAAACCAAACTAAATCTGAAACTGGCACTGGTGAAATTCAAGGTTTAGGTAGTGTTGATACTTCCAAAACACCGTCTCCAGTAGATGACGACGATGATGATGAACCTGGCCCCTACGGAGCAGGATCAACTGGAATTCCAGATATTAATTCACAGTTTTCAGATCCCGACGGGCTAAATCTGGGTATGCTTCCCTTAAACAAAATCAAGTCTCAATTAACCGAATTGGGTCGGAATGTGGATATGATGGCAATCCTGAAACAAATCGTTGAAAACTCGAATCAAGGTGGAGGAGGAAAATATTTTTTTGAATTAACGGGGGAATCAACTTTCGGAAGCACATCAAATTTACCTCCACCAATGGACGATACTTTCCTGAAACAGAATAAGACAGGAGAGAAACCTGCTTTGATGAGAATTGTTGAACATCTGAAATTGGTTGACAATAGAAATATGGACCTTTTGAAGAGAAGTAATGCAATTACGAACTCTGTGAGGAATCAGGAAAATGTGATAACACTATTGTCTTCAGTGGTTTTATCGATTCATGAAAGTATTCGAGATCAAAACCAAAAATTGGGTAGGGTTGAACGAGAATTCTCAAGAAATTTAACTTCTTTTATGGCTAATCAAACGAGCAGTTTGTTTTCGTCTTTCACAAGCTTTACTACTGCAAACACCCAGGATAGCATCAGTAGCCGCCTGAATCGAAATGTCACAAATGGGATTTATATCGATGTGGATGAACAATTCAAACGAGCAAAACCTTATTTGGACGTATTTCAGTCCAGTTTTGAAATGGCCTTTGAATGGGCTACTGTGTTTTTTTCGTGGGTGTCGATTGTATTTGGGTTTTTAAGTGCAAAAATAAAGTTGTTGTGGAAGCATTTAACCGGCAAAAACTTTGATCCTGAGAAGGAGCTGACATGGGAACGTATTAGAAAATTCGTTAATATGAATTCAAACTTAAATGGTGAAAATTTGTAAAACATTGATACGGTCTGTATCTTTTGACGATTGAATTGATATTATGATTTATCCATGATATTATATATTTATATTGAAAATTTTTTCTTTCTATATTGTTTCTCTAGGTATTCTACTGATATACCTTGTCTTCACACATGTTGGTGGTTTGCTCCGACAGCGATTTCGGAAAACTGAAAATTTATCTTCAGAACATTCCCCAATAACACCTGCACCCAGTAAATGCTCTACAGTAGCCACTGTAGCGGCTACAAGTGAACCTCAGTCAGGAAATCCATCGCCTTTAGTCACACCAATATCGCCTAAAATGGGCATGAATTCTTATAGTCCAAGTGATTCTGGAACTCCAGATAGTGGTTCTATCAGTACTGGCAATCCCTATTTCCCGCGTCTCCGTACAGTTGGCAATGAAAACTCCACTACTACCACAGTTGTAAAGCAATACCATCAGGGTCCAACTGTAAGTTCTTCTACCACTAATACTGCAGCTTATGGAAATAAATTTATGACAATGTCATCATTGTCTTATGATCAGCATCATCTTCCGAATTTCGGCACCCCTGAATCAAATAATGTTTATTTCCAGCAACCATCCAAAGAATCCTACGCCAGCTCACTCCAGTCGAGACCTCGAAGTCCACTAAGTCATGTCAGTGAGTCTCAGTCCGGCGGTCCCCGAAGTCGAAGTAAGGCTACATCTGATGTTTCAGCCTCTGAAACAGCTGTTTCAGTCGCTTCTGTGTCATCTAGAGGGCCAAAGAATTCGAATCAGGCTCTGCAGTCTAGTAGTCACAGTGGCATTGGTGTACAACTTCAAGCTTCGCAACAAGTTCGGCCTAGCAGTACTACGAGTTTGACTAATCTCACTGGTGTGAATCAAACCAGCAACTTGAACTCACGACAACAGAATATCAGTACCGTGTCGTCTAATCACAGCGTGAATTCGAAGAGAATTTCAATTAACACTAATAATTCAGATGAAGAAGTCGATGATCTCGATATTAATGATGCGAATCATGAACGAGACGGACGAGACGGTTCTATTTCGAGACCCAGCTCCAACTAGAGTCGCATTTACTCCACCCACATTATTGTCACCACGCTGCTGTTGTTGGCCCTGCAAATTTACCGAAGGATCCTTCCATCTTGCCCGTTGCAGCCAACCTTCAACATCAACCTGTTGTCTTTTTAAATATATTTCTGGATCTCCCGTCATACCACCTATATTCGACAAAATATGCATATCCAGACCGTCAGAAAGTAAATCAGATACTATGGGAGCGGGTACATTTTGGTTAGCTTCTTCAATATCTTCGAGCTCAAATTTTTTGTCGAGTTCTTTTAAGACGGTGGAACCAAAGACTTGGATATTAGTTAACGCGCAGTAAATGGAATTGTCCATGTTGTATTGCGAGAGGATCCTTATTTTTAGAAACCTGACCCAACACCCGTTTTCTTGCTCCCTACAACGAGGTTCAAGATCGAAAATCTGATGGGTTTTTGAAAGAGCAAGCTCTACTTCACCCAGAATTCGCCATCTATCAGTTGGAAAAGTGCTGGATCCAAGAATCTGAATATGCCGGAATTGACTCGCGAAAAATTCCAAACTAATAAACCCTATCTTTTCCAAACTTATAACTTCAGCGAGACCAATGACAAAACTGGTTGACGTTTTCGTACACGGCGCAAGCATATAAGCCGATGGATCTCCTTTCAGTATGTGTGACGGTGATATCATTCCAGGACTCGAATCCAGAATTTTCGCACCAGCAGCGTGTGAGGCGTAATCCAAGTCCATTTTGGAGATTTTTGAGGCTTCAACGTCGCATGTTTGGGAGATGAAACGCTGCTCTTCGAGAACCTTGGGGTCTTTTTGAGTGGCGGTTTCGGAGCCGGAGCCTTGGCCCGGTGGTTCCATGGGAACAAAAGCGGAAAAAGCGTCGTCCATCCACGAATCCTGGGGAGGAAAATGAGAAGGGATTCAAGAGATAAAATGATTGAGTTTGGTTTTGTAATATACTTATGGATAAGAGTCAAGAGTCAACTAAGTTAGACTGAAAAAATTAAAATTATAAATTTTAAAATAAAAATTTAAAATTTAAAAATCAATAAATTTAAAGTTTCAACTAATATACCATACCATTTGTATCTGCGGTCTCTCAATTGTTAATGTCGAGCCTGTAGTGTTTGTTTGGTTATTCAAACCGTCAGCCTCTGAAACTATTTCTGGATTAAAACTCGAATCTCCATGATTACTCATTCCCACGCTCGATTCTGGGCCAGCATCAGAATCTGAACTTACGATTTCGGCCTTCAGCTCCACTGAGTCTGTTTCAGATGAATCAGAGGATGGAACTGTGCTGGAACCACCTCCCACCAAAGTCGTTGTCACGGATTCAAAAATCTTCCCGAGTATGCTTTTTCCACCCTCTCCAGTGCCCTCTAAATTAGTAGCAGAAGGATCATCTGGACCACCCAGCAGTTCTGAAGTGCCGTTCTTCATATACTTATTCCATCGTTCATACTGATCCCGATTTTTTTTTCGTCTGGCCGTCTTATATTCTGAAAGACGCTTTTCCTCATCGTCCACAGACCGCGAAAAATATTCGAGGGGAATGTTATACAGAGTCGAAATTGTCGAAGCCCCCAAAGTTTTCCATACAACCGTCCAATAATCCGATTTATGGGCGTCACACTGGATAAACCGCTGGTATTTCACACACTTCTCTTTGAACTGAGGTAGTGTATGAGTAGAGTACGCACGTTTTCCCTCTTTCACACGCTTCATCCTCAACGGTCGACGCAGTTTGGCGAGCTGCTCCTCGGTTAGAGGGGGACGTTTTCTCACACTTGGGGTGAAAATTGGTTCAACTGCAGCCGGTGGACATTGGTTTGAACTCTGCAAGAGGGGGTTAGCGTAGGCTTCGCACATACCTTTCTGCCATTCGGCTGCATCACGGTGATGACAACCTCCCAGTAAATAAGTATGGACGGACAGTTTCTTGTCAAATAAAAATTCTTTTGACAAATAATCCTGCCGTACTGCATCTGTAGTCGGGGTATATTCCAAAAGATGATAAAAATGCTGACCCAATCTCGACCTCCCTACTTCTGAGCGATACATTATACCAAATTTACCATCATCAGAACCTGAACCTGAGTCAGACGAACTCGAAGTTGCAGAACCTATAATGTCATCAAAGTCGTATAGATTATCCCATTCGTATTCGTTCCTTGGTCCATAGTAGTCCATCGGAACTAAGGCGCTCATATAGCACTTTTGTTGCCAAACTCTTTCTTGCAGTATTCTCCGCACATAAGCATACGCGAAATGTGATAGAGGTGACACTGGAATGGATTTCGGATGGTGGATCGTTAAATGAAAACTACTGTCCTGAGTGTTTAGATCAAAATTGACAGGATCTTGTGAATTATGTGAATGATCTAGAAAGATAGTGCTTCTGGTGTCCAGTGTCTTTCCCATTCTATAGCTTTTGGTGTTGCTGAAACGCCGGATTGATAAGGAGTTCTGTGGATTGAAGATTGTTAAAGCTCTTTTTAAGTCCGCGTTTACGTAAGATAGAATGCAATGGTCAATTTGTTTGTCTCGACATTGACGGTTCCAGCAGTACTGATCGTATCTGGAAAATTTAAATAAAGAAATCAATGACAATACAGTTAATAGAATAAACAAAATTTTAAATGGTTCTATTACAAGTTACTTCTAAGTTAAATTTCTATACTGTCTAAAATAGTTCACCCATTCGCACTTTGCTTCCTCCATTTCGTTAGGAGTAATGGCGCTTTTATGAAAACAGCAGGCGAAATCGGGTTCATCACACATTCCAGACTTTGAATTTCTATTGGTATGTATTCTCGACGCGGTAGCTGTCCGACTCCAAGTCGACGATATCTAAGTGGTAGTTTTTTCCGGCGACAATTCAGTTACACGAACTTTCTTGGAGTTAGAATCACGGTCCAAATGATCAGATGCGATTGAACTTGATTCCTCCTGCAAAATTATATCTGATTCTGTTGACTTAATGTAAAGTCTATTTTGTGGTTCTGAATCAATATTTGCAGCATTTCTGGACCTACCTGATCGTGGAATATTGTTGTTGTTTTTATTGACAGAATTTACTTGAGGAGACAAGTTGATGTCATTCAGCAGCTTGTATTGTACTGTATTTTTTCCTTCTAGAATACTACGGTCTTCCTTTTGCTGTTCAGAATTTCGTGGCGACTCAGACGTCACCGATATTGGAATAACATTGATAAGAAACAAGAACAAACAAAGGTGAAACAACACAGGCCCAGATCGCAGAAAATACATCCGAGAGTCCATCATAAACCTGAAGTCTTGTAGCTTCCCAATTTTTTTTCTGCTTCAACACACAGAAATCCAGGTGGCAAACGCCACGCCGATAGCATGATGTTTGTCTTCCTACATTTTGAAAAAATATAGCAAAAAAATAAGATGAAAAACTTAAATAATAATTTCACAAATTAAATGATTATTCCAGATTCCACAGTACAAAAAATATAAATGAAGTTGTACTATACCCAAACTTGTTGACTTGTAAATGGTTCTGCTCATGAGTAAAATAATTTCGTGGAGTAATAGCAGTACAGTTGATTCTAATTTTTGACTGCATATACTAACCGTATAGCTTCTTTGCACCACTATAATCTTGTCATTTCAACTCACACATGATGATCAAATGATTTTTTCATTTTTATGACAGAAACACATATTTATCGTTTTTTAATACCCATGTCCTGGACCTGAGGCACAAGAGAGCCAGATTTTTTTATTTTTTTTTTGAGAGTCACGATCTTCTTTCGTTAGATGTAACGAACTTCAAGTGATAATTATTATGCTACAACATTTAAGTGACGCATGAGTTACGGTATTAGCTACAGTCAGGAATAATAATTCAATCTTCGATACTACTACACACGATAATTTCTAGGGCTAACCAGAATGAAAGTTTATAATGGAGTTCAGAAAATACTGATCATATTATTAGCTGGTTCTTAGACTTAATGAAATTTAGTACAGTATTCGACTCATGAAATAGACTTGTATCTTCTAAAAAGACTGCTAATTACTTTAAGGAATAATAATATGTACATCAACTGTTCAGTGTTCACACTACGCCATCTGATACAATTTAATGTTTCTAAAAAACTTTCGAGAATTCTGGCTTCATAATAGTAGTATTAACACCTAATAGCCTAGTATAATAATACATCACTTAGAAGTTAGTATTAATGCAAATTTGCTGCAAATTAAGATCTATTAAACCCCAGTCACAGTGTTTAGCCTACATTATAATCACCTAGACTGGTCACAGCGACTCTTCTTACCGTTCGACACTAACAGTGACTTTTCTTACTGTCCTACTATCGCGATCTCGACACAGATCTCTTCCGTCTTTTTTTTAATTCCACTGGTTTTTTCTTCGATTCTCCGTGTTCTGCCCGTTCTTCTGGGTCTCTGGTCCGCTTATCCTCGACATCTCTGGGTCTTTTAGATTTAGGTTCTGGTGTTGATTTCTTCCTTTTTTTCAGCGCAGAGCCTTCAATATTCATCCCAATGTCGTCAAAGTCATTATTGCGCTCGTGACTGGCACCTTTATCGTGACCACGTTCAGTTTTTCTTCTAGTTTGGTCTTTGCTACTTCGTTCTTTATCATTGATATCACCACCCGTTCCTCCTCTGTCTCCCCGTTCGCGAGCCCTACCAGTTCCAGTCTCCTCAGCACCCACAGTTTCTTTTAACAGTTTATGATCTTTTCTTGAGTCATCACCGGTGCCGCGGTCTCGTTCTCCTCTTCTGTTTAAATCTCTTTCTCTATCTGCTCTTAGATCAGATCTTTCTCCCCCTCTATTTTCAGATCTGTTTTGTTGAAATTCTCGTTCTCGTCTTTCTCTTGAATTTACCCGCATAGCACTACTATGATCACCCGGTCCACCACCACCACCACCCCAAGGACCACCACCTCCATGATGACTTTCCCACCCGCCGTGATGCCAACTACCATGACCTCCGCCCCATCTATGATTATCCCAACTACTATTGTGCCATGCATCTCGTTCAGATCTCGATCGTTTTGCGCGTTCCCAATCTTTTTCTCTTTGAATACGGTCTTGTTCCCACTCTTTTTCCCTTTCCTCTCGCATTCTTTGTTGCTCGGCTTGTTTTCTTGTGGCGTCTTCGATAATAGATTGGATTCTTGCTTTACTTGTTTGACATGATTTCGCATCTTCAGCGCAAATCGTAATATTTCTCTTTGCTTTGTCCTGGTCCTTCGCTGCATCTCTAGCTACATGGATTTTAACTCGTAAATCACGCTCCATTGATTTTACTGTTTCCCCTTTAAACCCAATAATTAAACCAACCATAGTCGCTTCAACAACTATAGTGTCTTTTGGACCCATCCATGATTCTGGGTCACAGCTGTTTACTCTTATGGGTCTGATATTGATTGCCCATAATTCACGTTCTATAACTCCATCTTCGAATTTTACTTCATACGACATTCCGTCACCCATAATCGCCATGATCGTGGCCGGCCACCAAATACCTTTCCGTCTCCAATTAGCCTCGACTTTATCCCCCACGTGGAATTTACCATCGTCAAATACATTTCCAATGTCATTATCGTTGTGACCACCTGGTCCCCCATTCTTGCTGCCATCGCCCCCTTTTCCCCTTCCAAACCCATCTAAAACACCATCTTCTGAGTCCGAATCGCCCGAACCAAATGGGTTGTTATCATCTACGTTCATGGTGTTGAAACCCCCTGAATTATTGTAATTATTATGTCCTCGTCCTGTACCGTCATTTTTACCACCGTGTGGATCATCTGTGGCTTTACTGCCGTCTGAGTCTCCAAATGGATTTTGATTGAATTCGGAATCTTCATCATTTGAATTTGGGGAATCATCAGGTCCACCATTTAAAGAAGATTCTGCATTTGTACCGTTGTTGTTTTTTGATTTTTTTTGGTTTTTTCCTGGGGTTCTGGTTATATTTGTACTGTTGTTATTTGAACCCGGGATCTGATTAGACGTAACTGGGGTTGAACCAGGAAACTTCGGTAAAGCTGATTCTTTTATTGGTTGAACCACCCAAGGATGCGCACTAGAACAAGCTAAATCAGCCGTTGTATCTATAGGATTTAAATGCATTTTTTTACCACCCGGTTCACCAGTTTCCTTCGTGTGAGCAGGATGACCATTCAACAAATCGTTCATATCCCTCTTAAATAGCTCTTCAATTATTGGTCGATCTGGAGGTGGAATATCCCCTACCCTACCTCCTATTGGCGGCACCACTAAGTGTAAATGCAACTTATACAAAGCGGCCTGATTCATTTGACTACTTAAACTCATCGCCATAGGTTCAGCTTTACCGGTAATATACAGTAAAGATAGTCTTGTATCAGCCGGTACGGATTTCCTAGCGACTATGTGCCAATCGTTTTCAGCACCTTCTCTCGGAATGTAAATAATGCGGAGTTCTTTTTGTTCAACATCAATCGCGAAAAGAAAAACCTCGATTTTATCACCGTCAGTAGCGTGAGTTCGCATGTAAACTGGCCACACGCGAAACTTCGAACAAGGGAGAGGAAGCTGTTTTCCCCCACTTCCTCCCGCTATTTTTTTCCATTTTTCGTTAGCTGATTCGATAACGTATAGTTCTGGAGGATTATAAAATCGTTTATCATCACTACGATCATGTACAATCACATAAGGTTTTTTAGTCGCTGGACAGTAGAACACTTGAATTTTAGCATTTTGGGAAAAATCCAAGCCATTTGGCCCATTATTTTTACCAACATTGTTAGCAGTATTAGGACTGCTCAAGAGTGCTTCATCAAACACCGTTTCCCAAGCTTCATTAGGATCACGAATTTTATACATGATTAAACGTTTATTTGGTTTATCCAAACACATTAAATAACTTTTTCTAGCGATATTAAATGGTTTGAATTTACAACCTTCAGCTGAAAACATTTCAACTGGCGGTGCAACAACGGTTTTCCATTTTTCCATTGGTAACTTCTCATCAACAACTGCTAATTTAACTTCACCAGTATGTTTATGTTGGATTACAGTAAATAATTGACCGTCTTGACCCCATCTTAATGGGTAAGCTTTCCAAGATTCACCACCAATTTCGCGACACCACGGTTGCCATCTTAATTCCGAGCCAACTAAAGCCACTGATTCACAGTATGTTTTAATTTGAGGTGGTAGATTGGTGTTATTGCCATTGGTATTTTCAGGGTTAGGAATTATATCGACTCTCTTCATAAGCAATGGAATTTTGATCGCGGGACCCTGTTGTTGTTCAACTGCATTCGGAACTTGTTGTGTTCCTGTAGCACCCGCAACAGCGCCGGGACCTCCAGAAGCATTATTAATTGCACCACCAGTCACAATGTTAGAACCCGCACCAAGTGGACCAAGACCTCCTCCAGGACCAGGAGCTGTGCCATTATTAACAGAATTTAATATCGGCTGTCCATCTGGTCCCAGTTGTTGAGCTAGTCCAGGACCAGGACCACCTGCCACAGCTGTATTTGCTCCTCCAGGACCTGCACCTGGTGGTAATTGTTGTCCTGGACCACCCGGTCCAGGTCCTGCCATTGGATTCGGATTCGTAGGTCCTGCTGCTGTTCCTGGTGGGCCAGCCATGCCCGGCGGACCTGGAAAAGCACCGGGTCCAGGCGGGCCTGGAGGTCCTCCTGGACCTCCGAAGGTTGTGTAAGGTCCTGCGGTCATAGGTCCAAAAGGACCTGGAATTTGACCAGGTTGCATAACGATTGGACCGCCTTTAGCTCCTGGTGGAAGTGGCATTCCGGGAGGAGCAAACATATGGGGAGGTGGGTGACCAAAAGGATTGGGTGCACCGGGTGGGCCGGGTGGCATTCCAGGTTGTGGCATGGATGGGTTTTGTTGCTGCTGTTGTTGTTCCCACATAGAGAGATTTTCGGCGTAAGCATAGTTTAATTGTTCCAACCAAACTGGTTTCGCGAGAGCAATTTTCTCTGCTCCTGTTCCTGGTTGACAACAAACAACTAAA
>Ga0099798_10718_pt1 | contig 10517 bp, 9 predicted proteins | sample Uncmet_Sort29A_1_FD_89870 | JGI IMG/M metagenome (GOLD analysis project Ga0099798, IMG submission 89870) | Marine eukaryotic communities from CALCOFI LINE 67, Pacific Ocean - CN13ID_Sort29A_1 | ecosystem: Environmental > Aquatic > Marine > Oceanic | place: Pacific Ocean: Monterey Bay | collected... | reverse complement strand
AGCACGCCCGCCACTGTAACGACTACTCGAGCGCCTACCACAGCCGCTAATGTTTACATTGCCCGAGCGCCTAGCACAGCCCCTAATGTTTACATTGCCCGAGCGTCTAGCACAGCCCCTAATGTTTACATTACCCGAGCGCTTAGTACAGCCCCCAGTGTAGCAACCACTCGAGCGCTTAGTACAGCCCCTAGTGCAGCAACCACTCGAGCGCCTAGCACAGCCCCTAGTGTAGCAACCACTCGAGCGCCTAGCACTACTTTGGTTAAGGAACGAGTTCCAGGCGGTGTGAGAAGGATTCCTCTTGCAAAAAAACCTCGGTCGAACGTGTTCCGTGAACCTGGGTCGAACGTATTCCGTGAACCTGGCTTGGAGTGGTGGTCGCAATACCATCCGGGCAATAAGCGTAACGCCTTGCAGATTCAGGGTAACGCCTTGCAGATTCAGGGTAACGCCTTGAAGATTCAGGTTGACGCTTTGAATCATTATCAGCGTAACGCCTGGAATCAGCATAACGCCTTGAACCAGTATAACGACCCGGCGCAGCGTAACGTCAATCAGCGCAACGTCAATCAACGCAACGTCAATCAACGCAACGCCCATCCCAGGATCGGAAGATGAATCGCACCGAAGGATGATGCGTACTGTGGTCCGCGATGCGTCTAACAGGTATAGAGAGAAATTTTACAAAAAAACAGTTATAGAAATTTTACAGATTCGCACTGAATGGATAATTTAGAGGGAAAACCATTTAGGGGAAGAACCACTGACCGAATGATCCATTTAATTTGTCTCTGTAGTTTGCTTGCGAGTGGCCTATACGATTGGATTACGGTGAAGAACAGTTTACTGCCTAATGGGACGGTGCATTTAGTTTATTGCGGCAACATTTAGGAAGACGATGCATTTAGTTTATTGCGGCAATCCCATACTTATATATTGCAAACGTCGTCGATTATACATTGCAAACGTCGTCTATTATACATTGCAAACGTCGTCTATTATACATTGCAAACGTCGTCTATTATACTCAGTTTTACTCTTCCCAAGGAGTAGTACGGGTTCACTTGATTTTTCCAGCCTTAGTCCTTTTTTTGGGGTCGACATCATCATCATCAGCATCATTGCAAATGAAACTCTGGAAGTGTAATACCGGAATGGGTAATAGGAAATTGAACATTAAGTACGTGATATTATAGGAACTGGGGGGTTAGGAAAGAGCAAAAATGACGTAGGACTCGGGGTTAGGAAAGAGCAAAAATGACGTTGAGAGAGGATTTTAAGAGACGGGAACGAGAGAATGGAGCAAAATTGAGAGAACGAAGCAAAAAAATCTCGGAAAGAACGACGTCGGACTGAGGCAAGCTAAAGGGAAAGCGAAATTTCAAAAATGAGCAATAAATATTCTAAATATGATCTGTAGTGTATAAATGAACAATAAATAGACTAGTAATGAGCAGTGAATAAATGAACAATAAAAGGAGTCTAGGATCTGGAGTCGAATTTTGCCATGGAATCGAACGGCTTACTTCAAGGAATAGACTCTGGCTAACGCCTAGAACTAGAATCGGTGGAATTATATCCACATGGAGACCGGCGGAAAGGCGCAGAGGCCACTGTAGTGGTAATGGAAATCTGATTAGATCATTATGATTAGACGTAGAAATATTAGGATTAGAAGTAGAATGAACAATGCATCGGAAGTAGAGAAAACAAATGCATCGGAAGTAGAGAAAACAAATGCATCGGAAGTAGAGAAAACATACGTAGAAATCTGAGTCTCTGAGCCTCAATCTTAAAGATACTGAGTAAAGCTCAGTCGTGAAGTCACGACAGGTTTTTTGCTATTTTTGGAGTCAGTATCGGGAACCGAAAGGATTTTTTTTTGAAGCAACAGAAGTGTCTCGAATTCAGAAGCGATCTGGAAAACGCGAAGTCTAAAAACCGAATTCGCCAAATTCTAAACTAAATTCCAAACCTTAACCAAATCTAATTTCTAAACGCACTTGTGTGAGCTTCGTACGGGGTCAACATCATCATCATCATCCATTTATGATTTCCAGTCGATATTCCAGTCGAAAATATCTCTTCGTGGCTATTATTCTTTGTGTAGGGCTTAGCTCAACACGACCGGGCCTAGACTTAAAAGCTATAGGAAGGATACTAAACCTATAGGAAGGATACTAAACCTATAGGAAGGAGACTAAACCTATAGGAAGGATACTAAACCTATAGGAAGGAGACTAAACCTATAGGAAGGATGCTAAACCTCTAATTCAGTTGTGTTAGATCAAAGTTGTTGTTCGATCAAAGTTGTTGTTAGATCAAAGTTGTTGTTAGATCAAAGTTGTTGTTATATCAAAGTATAGTTGTCCTATCAAAATATAGACTATAAATATCGAGTGCGCTTCGGCATTGTGTTTTTTACGCATGGCGGGGTTGAAGCGCACTCAGGGTGCTCGCGCGAAACGCTCGGGCCTTGCTCTCGGCGCCCCTCTCCTCTCAACCCCATTCCCGGCTCCGCCGGCTGCCGCTGCCATCTTAAATTTTCGCCAGGCGGCCAGACCGCTCAGAGCAGAATCGCTAAAAGGCTCAATTTAAAGGGACAAACACAACCTAAAACGCTAAAAAATCTATCCCAAATTGAGCCCAGTCCAAAACCCCCAAAAACAACCAAAAAAACGCGACCATCACCTTTTGTGCGGAATGGACGGTCGGTCGGTCGGGCGGTCGGACATCCTCAGATTTCTACAGCACGACCAGTAAGTGCTCGCGATTCGCGCGAGCAAAAAAAACAGACTCAAAAAACCTCCTGTTGTTAGATCTAAGCATATTCGTTAGATCAAAGTGTAGTTTTTTACCCCTAGTCATATCGGGGCCAACATCATCGTCATCAAAATCCTGACTGTGCAGAGATACTAAAATCTGTGCAGAGATACTAAAATCTGTGCAGAGATACTAAAATCTGTGCAGAGATACTAAAATCCTGATTATGCAGAGATACTAAAACCCCGATTAGATCCAACTCGAGCTGACGTATTTGAAAGTTACTTGTAATTCACTATATTTGCAATTGGTACGCGATTCATATCTGCTTCTGTAATACACATTTTTTTGCTATTCATTTTTGCTATTCATATCTGCTTCTGTAATACACATTGATGTCGATTCGCAACATTTTCACTCCTGTCATAGATACACAAACGGCCACACTCACACAGTACGTAACTGGCTTAACTTTCTGACAATTTCAATTTGCACATCGTCTATTCGTATTCTACATCGTCTATTCGTATTCCACATCGTCTATCCGTATTCTACCTTGTCTATTCGTATTCTACCTCGTCTATTCGTATTCCACATCGTCTATTCGTGTTGTCATCATAAATCATCATAAATCGTCATCCTAACTCGTCATCAATCAATTAGTTCGCATCATCCTAACTCGCTCACAAAAAATGCCGTCGAAAGAATCCCATACGTCCTCGTCTAAACCTAAACCACCTACACTGGGTCTGAGATCGCCTAATCCTAAACGATCTCCTAATCCTAAACCACCTAAACCGAACCTGGGATCGTCGACGGGTTTTAGGTCTACATGTTCTAGATCTTCCGGTTTTATATCTACAGATGTGAGATCTACCGGTTTTATATCTACAGATGTGAGATCTACCGGTTTTAGATCTCCAGGCTTTAGTAGATCTACCGGTTTTAGATCTCCAGGCTTTAGTAGATCTACCGGTTTTACTGGTAGTAGATGTGCTAGTAGATTTGCTAGTGGACCTGGCGGAGTCAGTAGCCGACGTGGACCTAGTAGAACCAATAGCAGAACCAATAGCAGAACCAATAGTAGAACCAATAGCAGAACCAATAGCAGAACCAATAGAAGAACCAATAGAAGAACCAATAGTAGAATCGATAGACCTGGATTTCTAAAAAGATTCGGTAGATTCGCGAGTAGATTTCTAATCTCTCTACAACAAATTGGACTATTAATCTCTCTTGTCAACAAATTGGACTTTTGTCAACAAATTGGTGAACTTCCAAACGTCGTCTTCGCGGCTCCCCCCCGAAGAAGCGAACGAACGTCCCCCCCAAGTCTAAACGTGTCGCCCCCAAGTCTAAACGTGTCTCCCCCAAGTCTAAACGTGTCGAAGAAACGTAGGCTGATAACAAAAATCAGTGAAGGTTTCGGCGAAGTAACGAAAACCGAAGCTCTAGTAACGAAAACCGAAGCTCTAGTAACGAAAACCGAAGCTCTAGTAACGAAAACCGACGCTCCAGTGAGAGAAATAAACGCCCCACTCAAGAAACGTGTCGTAACAAACCCACAACTCAGTTTCGCGATTGGGAGAATCCACGAGCCGGACAACGACGTTTCCTCCAGAAGGAAGTTCCCTGGGAACAAGAAGAGAAAAGAGGAAGTGGGAAAGGAGAGGGGAAAAGTTTCCACGGATACCAGGGGCGAATTTTCCACTGAGAAGGCAATAGGGGACAATGACAAGTCTGCAATAGGGGACAATGCAGAGTCTGCAATAGGGGACAATGACAAGTCTGCAATAGGGGACAATGACAAGTCTACGATAGGGGACAATGACAAGTCTGCAATAGGGGACAATGAAACTACAGCATGTAATGAAACCGCTACAAAAGGTAATACTAAAACCCCAGGAGACAATGAAACCGCTACAAAAGGTAATACTAAAACCCCAGGAGACAATGAAACCGCTACAAAAGGTAATACTAAAACCCCAGGAGACAATGAAACCGCTACAAAAGGTAATACTAAAACCCCAGGAGACAATGAAACCGCTACAAAAGGCAGTACTGAAACCCCAAGACCTAACTCACCACATCATGATCAGATTCACCATGAATTCCTGAGGGCCTTGAATGCATCAATCAGCTCGTTCTCGCAGAGCTCGATGGGTTCGTTGCCCTCGATGGGAACTCCCTCGTTGGTCTCCTCGTCGTCACAAGGAACTCCCTCGTTGGTCTCCTCGTCGTCACAAGGAACTCCCTCGTTGGTCTCCTCGTCGTCGCAAGGAACTCCCTCGTTGGTCTCCTCGTCGTCGCAAGGAACTCCCTCGTTGGTCTCCTCGTCGTCACAAGGTACTTCGGGGCTTTCATCATCGAGGCTTTCATCATCGAGGCTTTCATCGAGGCTTTCATCATCGAGGCTTTCATCGAGGCTTTCCTCATCGAGGCCAGCCCTTTCCTCATCTCGCTCTACCCTCTCGTCGACCACAACGCTGAACTCGAAGAGAATGCCAGGCTCCTGTGTTTTTCCTTCAAATTCCCTTCAGCCTTCTCTTCAGAGTCCACAGCCTTCAGATCTTCAGGTTCCACAGCCGTCTCTTCAGAGTCCACAGCCGTCTCTTCAGATTCCACAGCCGTCTCTGCAGACTCTTCAGATTCCACAGCCTTCTCTGCAGACTCTTCAGATTCCACAGCCGTCTCTGCAGACTCTTCAGAATCAACAACGTTGGAACTCCGGTTATTATCAGTCTCAGTCGGCGTCCTCACTGCTGAACCACCCTTTCATGCATGATCTGGATCATGCTTCCCTACATGATCATCACATGGCAGCTGCCAAGCGTCACCTGGTGGCTGCCACGCATCATATTCGGCGATCGGCGGATCGACGATCTGCTGATCGACGATCGGCTGATCGACGATCGGCTGATAGACGATCGGCTGATCGACGATCGGCTGATGGTTCAAAATCGAGAAAGTCGTCTTCGGATGGATCTGGTTTTGGTGGTGCCTCTTCTGATTTTGGTCCAAAATCCTCCCGTATTAGTAAAGCAGCGAAATCATCCCGTATTAGTAAAGCTACTAGCTGGAATACGACTAGCTGGAATCGCTGGGTCAAAGGAGACTTTTCGGGCTCCTCCGATAATTTGGGTGACCCCCTTCAAGATCTGGGTCGAGGTGGTGACCCCCTTCAAGGAGAAGATTTGGGTCAAGGTCTCGATTTGGATGACCTCAATGTTGTGGAAGGTCATCCAAATCCAGACCTCGGCCAAGGTCGTCCAGACCTCGGTCAAGGTCATCCAAATTTTAATCCAGACCTCGATTGGAAGAGCTCTACCGATTGGAAGAGCTCTACCATTGCTGCGAGCATTGCGGCCGCAAATCTCGCAGCTGCTCTAGTTCAGACTTCGGAACTCAGTTCCGCTACTTCGGAATCCAATAGTAGACTCGCTGGTGTCTGAAGTCAATGCCATAGTATCAGTCAATGCCATAGTATCAGTCAATGCCAGAGTAGCAGTAACAGTCAACCCGGTCCCTTCCAAAGTAGCAATAACAGTCAACCCGGTCCCTTCCAAAGTATCAGTCAAACCTTCCAAAGTAGCAGTATCAGTCAACCCTCCCAAAGTAGCAGTATCAGTCAACCCTCCCAAAGTAGCAGTATCAGTCAAACCTTCCAAAATAGCAATCAAACTCATAATGATCAGCTGCCCTGTAATGCTCCTCAATCTCATAATTCAGAAAGGCTAGGCAAAAGATTGAACCTAATGACTGCTCCAGATTTAGAGTGGTGGAGAAAAAACGAAAGTAGTGACACGAAGTAATAGTTGCGATACAGAAAGTAGTGGCTCTGCTTCTATATAGTGGCTCGGTTTCGATATAGCGGCTCTATTTCAATATGCTCTGCTTCAATATAGTGGCTCTGCTTCAATAGAGTGGCTCTGCTTCAATATGCTCTGCTTCAATATAGTGGCTCTGCTTCAATAGGGTGGCTCTGCTTCAATATGCTCTGCTTCAATAGAGTGGCTCTGTTTCAATATGCTCTGCTTCAATATAGTGGCTCTGTTTCAATATGCTCTGCTTCAATATAGTGGCTCTGTTTCAATATGCTCTGCTTCAATATAGTGTGACGTGAGCGCTGACTCAAGGTGCTGATTCAATATATAGCGGCGCTGGCGCTGATAAGATAGGGTGCTGATCTGATTCAATACTGTGGTGCTTATCCAATGATAAGAGAGTTCTAAATTACGGCGTGTTTAACTATGAGAGAGCTAAATTATGAGAGTGCATTGGGCGTGGTAAATTTAATTGTGGTTAAAATTATGAGGGACGCAGAGGTAGGGATATTGCACCGATATCCTACATTATCTTAGGGCTGAGAGAGTTATCTTAGGGCTGAGTACACAAATCAAAGGCAGATAAGTTGAACATACACAGCATTAACGCACATAACGAACTGATCGACGAGTAGTGACATAACTTGGTTGCACTAGTAAGGTGACCTAAACTTAAAACCAAATCAATATCATTTAACAAACTTTCACGGTGTACTAAAGATACTAAACCCACACTTTAACCAACCTTGACCTATAACCAACCTTGACCTATAACCAACCTTGACCTATAACCAACCTTGAGGCTTGACCTATAGTATAACCAACCACAGAAAACAGTGCGACACACAGAAAACTAACATATAGTAGTGCGCAGCAGAAAACTACGTAACCTAGGTGTTAGGTTTAGGTTTAGACTCGGCGAAACCGCGGTTTACATTTAAGATTAAACCTGTATTTTTGCGTTGACACGTGACAGGTATTTTTGTGTTGACACGTGACAGGTATTTTTGTGTTGACGCGTGACAGGTATTTTTGCGTTGACACGTGACAGGTATTTTTGCGTTGACACGTGACAGGTATTTTTGTGTTGACACGTGACAGGTATTTTTGCGTTGACACGTGACAGGTATTTTTGCGTTCAAACCACGAAAAAAACTCTAAAAAATCCATTTTATTTTGGAATTCAACTTCAATCTAAGGTCTTGAACTTCCGTATTTGATTCCGCATTTAGTCTTCTTCTATATCATCCGCATTTAGTATTCTTCTATATCATCCGAAGTATCATCATCATCATTGCGATACCTACATTTTTAAGTATCCTCACCTACATTTTGAAGTATCATCATCATCATCACTACGTTTTGAAGTATCATCATCATCATCACTACATTTTGAAGTATCATCGTCATCACCTACATTTTGAAGTATCAATATTTTGAAGTTGTCGACTCTAAATTCTAAGAATCAACAATGGTGCGAAACAAGAGTGTTGCGAATTTTATCGCGGCGCCTTCTCCCTTCAACTTGACAATCATGAAGTCCCGGCACTTGCCCCGGCATTTTTTACGGTCTCCTCTTCGTGTTTGCCTCGGCATTTTTTACGTCGCTGACCTCGTGTTTGCGTTGACACACCTCTTTCGCACGGGAAAGGACCCGGATGTCGGAGAGAGAGCAGCGCGGATTGTAGATGCGTCAGATCTTCCGGATTTCACGCCCGATTGCATGCGCGCGGCGAGGATGCTCGATAAGATCCGATTGCCCGACTACAGGGGGAAGCCAAGCTTCAAGCTGATAAATCAAGCGCAGCTTCAAGCGCCAGTCACGACGACTCCAGTCACGACTCCAGTCACGACTCCAGTCACGACGCCAGTCAATGCAGGCCCGCGAGGCACTTCACTTAACGGAGAATTCAACCGAGAATTTCAATCGGGCCCCTCCTTGTCCACTCGATCCCCTCCGAGGATATTCACTCAGCGCGTCCGTCTCGACGACACCGTTTTCCGTCCCGTAGCGCGTCGTCCCGTAGCGCGTCGCCTCTTTACCGAGTCAACCGAGTCAACCGTACCGCGTCGAGCAGATCTGTTTTCTCACGTCATACCTCGAGTGCAGCGCAATAGCACATCGTACGTGCATGGCGTACAGACGAATGCTGCACAGACGAATGCTCCACAGACGAATGCTGCACAGACGAATGCTGCACAGACGAATGCTCCACAGACGAATGCTGCACAGACGAATGCTGCACAGACGAATGCTCCACAGACGAATGCTCCACAGACGAATGCTCCACAGACGAATGCTCCACAGACGAATGCTCCACAGACGAATGCTGCACAGACGAATGCTGCACAGACGAATGCTCCACAGACGACTCTAGAGACGCGCAAGAGAAAGTTCGATGACTACTTTACGCAGCACTTCCCAGCGCCGACTGGCTACGACCGAGACTAGAAGCACGCTCTAGACTAGAAGCACGCTCTAGACTAGAAGCACGCTCTAGACTAGAAGGTAGATTAGAAATATCGAGATTCACTTAGGATTTTGCCAGACCGTATATACGTGTCAGGGTCACGTAATCACGAACTAGATTTACATATAGATTTCTTGCATATAGATTTAGGTAAGATTCAGAAATCCATACTCGCAAAAAACGTCCATACTCTGAACCCATACTCGATATCGTCCATACTCTGCACCCATACTCTTAATTAATTTAGGTTTGGGGGTTTTAGGTTCTTGGCGTTAGGTTTTTGGCGGGGGGGTTTTTGTTTGGGGAGTTTTATCTTTGTTTGGGCCAAACCTAAACCGGCCTAGATTTTGTTGCCGATCCCAGGGAAACAGTAACTGAAATATGGACCCAAAGTATGGGTCCAAAGTATGGGCCCGGGATCCAAAGTATGGACCCGGGCTGAAATAATCACTAAATCGGAATTTAATCAAAAAGTATGGATCCGATTAAATAAAGTATGGACTCAGAGTATGGATTTTGGTAGCTTACCTATAGATTTACATATAGATTTCTGACATTGGGGTCTGTATCATCATCTTGAATTCTTCTCTGTGTATTTAGTAATTCTTCTCTGTGTATTTAGTAATTCTTCTCTGTGTATTTAGGAACATCCTGTTTCACTATTGGCATCTATGTCGGATCGCATTATGTCGGATTAAATCAGTACATGTCAGTATCGTCGGACAATTTATCCTGACTTCCGATATTGAGCCTTAAGTATTAAGTAAGGTCGAACACACAATGGAAAACAACAGTAGAACAACAGTAGTAGACGGAACGACAGTAGAACGGTTAGTGAAACTAGCAGAGCAACAGTACGAACGGTGTCGAATTTAGTGAGATTAACCTTTGAGGCGTAACCTTTGAGGCCTATATGAGTAACTTTCGCCGGAGTCTTGAGTAACTCTCGCCGAAGTCTTCTACATCCTAAACCTAACCCCTACCAGGAGTCCAGGATGGTCAAGAGGCAAAAAGCGTAGTCACTAGGTGGTTTAGTCACTAGGTGGTTTAGGTTTAGTCGCTAGATGCTTACTGTTAGACGCTAGATCGACCTTCGTAAGATCTAAGCCTTCGTAAGGCGTCATCACGATCTTATTTTATCGATCGTGATCGACACTTCGGATCAATGTCATTGTCGTCCGTGTCTTAGATTTACAAATGTCTTGGATTTGCTCTCAGTTACAAATGTCTTGGAGTTACTAGACAGATAGACTTGGATTGAGACATATGAGACTTGGATTGAGACCTATTTTACGAAGGACTTCGCCCCACAAAGGTGAGGCAGGCTTAAGTTATGTCTCCACAAAGGTGGGGCAGGCTTAAGTTATGTCTCAACGGTTCAGCCCATACTTGGAATTAGTATTACGCACATATGGAATTAGTATTACGCACATATGGCGCTCGCCCCTGCTTGTTT
>Ga0099798_10717_pt1 | contig 10518 bp, 9 predicted proteins | sample Uncmet_Sort29A_1_FD_89870 | JGI IMG/M metagenome (GOLD analysis project Ga0099798, IMG submission 89870) | Marine eukaryotic communities from CALCOFI LINE 67, Pacific Ocean - CN13ID_Sort29A_1 | ecosystem: Environmental > Aquatic > Marine > Oceanic | place: Pacific Ocean: Monterey Bay | collected... | reverse complement strand
ATAATAAATACTAGATTTGACTAAATAATTGTTTTTATATTATTTATAAAATTATTATATATAAATATAATAAATTGTATATTCATGACATTTCAAGGCACCATTTGCAACTTTGACCGCGATTGTGGATTATTAAAGGAATTGTTGTTTCTAGTTACTAAGTCCTGTAATTCTTAACTTGGAATATCGGGACTAACCGTGAGACCTCTGTGGACCCGACCATTTAATTAAGAGGAAAGCTTTGGTGGCGCCTAGCTTTGCCACAACATGTACATTGAGACACACATATACGCATATAATATACTAGTCTTATTACTAGATAGTTTCGTAAATTTGGATTCTGACCAGCTGTGCATGCCTTTAACTTGAATGATCAATTTATGAGATGAAAGAACAATGGAACCTGAACGATACAACATGTGCTAGAATCTGTTGAACATGAAGCTAAACAATTTTAGGTGATATATATAACGAAGTATGACGGAGTTTTTTCAACTGCGATCGATGGACATGAAGAATTTTTTTTGTCTTCGTGAACCTCGGCTATCGAGATGTATTTCTATTCACTTTCTCAAACTCTCTTATTGTTAATTTAAAAAGGCAATGCAATGCAGGTTAATATAAGGGAATATATAGCATGTCGATGATGATGATGACCATGATGATGATATTGAAAACATGTGACAGGCCTAAGTTTACTATTAATTATCATATAATATTATATATAATTAAGAAGTTATAATAAAAAGAACTAATTTTTGAATTAAAATACAAATTTCATGTCAAAGCGTCACAAACTCGAGCTCAAACTGATTTCATAAACTGATTAAATTAATTCAGTCAATTTGATAGCGTATTCAAAGCACATGTTTTGAATGTATTGAATGTATTACATGAGATATTATTATCAACGCATATGTCGTGTGGTCAGAAAGTCTTGTACTTCCTCGGACTCTTGATGGACAATAATACGTCTTAGCTAGTAAACATGACAGTAAACCGTACTTAAAGTACCTTTGTACTTTTTAGTTCCAATTTCATGTCACTCAAATATTTCGCTGTTGCACGATGAGTTCCCGGATTTCCAACGTTGATCCAATGACGCAACCGAGCAATTAAATTTGTCTTTTCCCAACCTTTCGTTCACATCATTATGAGCTTGACACATCCACTGCATCAAATCTTCACGGCTGTCTAGCTGAGGAGGCTTCGAGTGGATGTACTCCAAAAATTCTTGCCCGCATTCTTTGCATGGATAGAATTGTCCAAACAAAGTTAAAAATGTCTGCATACGAGTTTTATCTTCTCCTGTTGGTTGTACGGGAAAGTAAACTGAAATTGTGTGTAGTAGTGTCCATCCCGATACCCCCAAATCTTCTCTGCCCACTGGACATTCAATACTCTTTTTCTCCGACGCAGAATTGTCCGTGGCCAGGACTTGTTGCGATACAATATGTGGACTTTTCATTTTACTGAACATCTCATTGAATGCTTTGTTTGCTTTTTTCGTGCTTTTACATACTCTGCAGCTTGTATCGTTTGACTTCGATTGTTCTTGTACTATCTTAATTTTGGTATTAGAAGTCGGTGTTGTATGGGGAACTGTTTCGGTGTCTATTTTACGGGGATTTGTTCCTGATATTGTCAAATTTATTGTGTCCAATCTTTGCGTTACAGAATTCAGCTTGCTAATGTGATTTTGAAGATTTTGCAATATCGATTTTAGAGCTTGTTGTTCTTCTTTTTCTTGCTCGTTTTGACATCCTGTTAACGTCAAAGTACTCTGCCTTGAAAAAACAGATTGCCTGACAAAATTGTAGCACATGCTTACTCATGCTTGAATTATATCAGTGAACAAATGCTGGTTACCCGCATATCTCTACCCCCAGGCAAGCACAACAAAACAACACGCATCGAGAATATCTCGTGTCTTCAGCTGATACACTGACTATCCGAGATGAAAGTGAACGAAACTTAAACTTGGCCGGTCGAAATGATTTCCGAGCTACAAAACTGAAATGCAGGGCGCCCCCACTCCATACTCTAGTAGTCATTTACCCACGCAAGTTGTTGATGATCTTACAAAAGGCACACTTCTGAACAAAATATCTCAGATTTTGATGGGTATCACAGGTATATTGTCAGCAATAACATTCGATGTCTACACGAGCGGTAGCTAATTATCGTGATAGGAGTTTTTTAGTCCCCCACAAAAACAAAAAAGAAAAACAAAAAGAAAAGAAAAATAGCAAGAAAAAAAATATGCAACTACACAAATCACTTAACTAAATCACTGTGAACCGGTCTATTCGATTTCCCTGAAGTTGAATGAGTAGTACTCCCAGGGACGACACAAAATGCATGTAATGCAACTATTACCAATTTCAATCCTGGCTGTGGTGCAATCCTGGCTGTGGTGCAAGTGCAGTTGCATAGAACGTACTTGAGACGGTGACACCCAAGCTTGTATTGCATCTAAGTAATTATAACATGTCTAGCTGCACTTGTTGAGAGGTTCAAATTAGGCCAATTTTAAAGACTATGGTGCCGAATCAGTACGCAATGCTGCTGTATCGATAATTTACGATTCGATATCTTCGAATTCTGAATGAGTCAAAATTGTTGCAAAAATTAAGACTTTTAACAAAACGTGATTGAACACTTTCAAATTCATTCATCCTGGATCGGCGGCGGCGTCGGGGCCTGCACACTGCGGCCTGCACTGGTAAAGTGCCTCGATGGGTACCATACCTGAATCGAATTTCTCGCTAACACGTGGCGATATATGCGCTTGTCATGATTTCCTGGCTAAGATTATCCTGAACATCCGAAGGCTTATCCATATCTGGCCGCAGATCATGGATATCGTAAACCTTTCAAGGCACGCGGCCTGCACTGGTAAAGTGCCTCGATGGGTACCATACCTGAATCGAATTTCTCGCTAACACGTGGCGATATATGCGCTTGTCATGATTTCCTGGCTAAGATTAACCTGAACATCCGAAGGCTTATCCATATCTGGCCGCAAATCATGGATATCGAAAACCTTTCAAGGCACGCGGCCTGCACTGGTAAAGTGCCTCGATAGGTACCATACCTGAATCGAATTTCTCGCTAACACGTGGCGATATATGATGAGCTTGTCATGATTTCCCCAAAAGGCATAACATGCATACCAAGGGGTCAATAATTTCTTGTTCACTGAAATTATGACATACATCTACCGTATAAATTTATAATTAATATTAAATTTTCATAATTAATGTTGAAATCAAAGCTAAAAAACTAAGAAATTTTTTTAAATTAAATAGTATGCATAGCAATTATACCGTGATATGCATAATTTATATAACTGTTTTAAAGCTAGACTATGAGCTGGGTTTCAAGAGTTTACCATGCATAACATTGCATATGGTATTATTGCAATATTGCAATAAAATTTATTGCCTTTTGCCTATATGCCTAATAAAATTTTGCACAAGATATACGCATATACCTATGTACAGCTGTCGACTTGAGGGCGTTCCAATTGGATAGATGTAATCACGAACTTGACACGAAGCATGCACAATGCGCATACAACCTAGAAGACAATAATTATTAATTATTGCAACCATTACGGCTTGGTCAAAACTGTCAATATGCATATTAATGTTAAGCATATGATGATTATGACACCTTTGGTTTGAGTGGGCTGGGGCTGGGGCTGGGGCTGGGGCTGGGGTTAGGAGCACGATTACAACTTCCACAAGGCCTCTGCTGCACTGCTCGTGATGTTTAAAAAACAACCTCCTAGTCGGCGTTTACTTTACAAGCGGGCCGAACTAAATAACTTCACTTAGCGTTCGGTGACGCAGGTGGCGGAGAGAGGGTGCCATACAATCCAGTCACAATCATACAAAACAAAGCAACAGCAAAAATAAAATTGGCTCCAGATGTCTTCACATTCGTGGACAGAATTTCACCAGCAAGAAGGTGTTGGCAACAGAAATTGCAATTACTCAAATGTAGCCTTTAACAAATCTTGTGAAGAGTTTGATGTCTTGTACCGATAGATTTGACAACCCGATTGCGTAATATCTTGCACGATTATCCTCCAGGTGGATTTTAGGTTTTATACAATATTATCTAATTTTTATTTTTATTCGCCAAAAGGCATTGGGCTCTTTCACGAGTTTCTACAGAATGCAGATGATGCCGGAGCCAGTGAATTTGTTCTCGTTCTGGACTGTATCAATCATGGTAAGGATGATCTACTTGGTCCGAATCTAGCTAAGTGGCAAGGTTAAAAATCAAATTTCTTCACTATGAATCTTTACTTTTGAATTAGTCAAAAGAATTTGAATGCGTAATTGTTAGGCCCTGCACTGTTGGTGTACAATAACGCTTTTTTCAGTGAAGACGATTTTAAATCCATAAGTTCTGTCGGCAACAGCTGCAAAAGAGAGGACAGTTCAAAAATTGGAAAATATGGTTTGGTAAGAACTCTCAATTTTCTCATTCTCCGTGATATTTATATTTTCACATTTTTGTTTGTTTGTTTGAAAATAGGGTTTTAATTGTTCTTATCACGTGACTGATATTGGTGAAAATTAATGTTATTGTTATTTTTTGAGTATTTCAATTGAGGAGCTTTATATAATGAAAATGAAAATTGATATAGTTTCATTCATTTCGGGTTCCAATTTTGTAATTTTTGATCCTCATGGACGTGATCTGCCAGACAAAGTTCTTGGTCTATACGTATTAATTGATTAATTGATCTCGTCTGATATTCTCGTCTGATCTCGTCTGTTCTCATCTGATCTCATCTGATATTCTCATCTGATCTCCTCTGTTTTATTCAGCTCAACAGAAACTCCTTTTCGTGTTGATTTGTGTTAGGTCTACGTGGTGACTTTTCGAAATCTCTCAAATCAGAGCAAATTTCTGGACACATGGAAACCTTTGAGCTTGGTGGTTTGTTTGACTGGAGATACACAGGCAACACCACAGATGAGTTTCCGGGCACAATGTTTAGGTTACCTTTGCGTAACAAGGAACAAGCTGACAATTCTTCTATTTCAGAACACTAGTATGACATTTTTTTTCAATATTTGACATTACTTGATAAGTTCAGCACAGTATGAACACATTTAAATGTATTTCATGAATCTTCAAAAACAGCATGGAAATGATGGAGCTCGTTAAGCTTATAGATGAATTCAAAAGTAGATCCACAGGTTTGCACGAAATTTACGAGTTGCTTCTCTCAGTGTGTGTGATACTTTCGTTTCTTTGTAATTATCCATTAAGCAATATGTTCCGGATAATTTACTAATTTATATGCAATTCTATGGTGACTATTCAAAATGAATAGAAATGTTGCTGTTCCTTCAAAATATTACGCAAATTCACTTTTACATCCGATCTGAAATAAAGTGTCAGAAAGATGTACCTCTTTCAGTTTTCAAAACGAACATTGTTGGGTGGGGTGATGGCCAGCCCACAACATCATTGTACGACGGCTGCAATATACAAAAAAAAAGTGAAGCATTGTCGGACAAATTAATTGATTCACAGGATATGACCTGCCAAATACGAAGGAGGCAGTCGTGGGTATCAAACATTAACAGTCGCAAAGAGGATGATGTGCCCATTTGCGACGCATTTTCACTTTTCCAACTTCTCATATTAAACGAGCATGGATCGCCCGGTGTCGACAAAACACAAAACTTTGAAAATTGGAACGTATATTATTTTGAAGCAACAAAACTTTGTAAAAAATGCAAAATCTGTAAAGATATTTTGGGGAGTACTACAGAGATGCAATTTTCAAAAGGTGCAGTACTGGCTGAAACGTACGTATATTTACTTGAGAAAAATATGCATATAGATTCTAATCTTTTTACTTGATATAAGATTGGGAGTCACAAGCAAAGTGGGTATTGCTATAAATATACATTCCGATGCTAAACAATATGAGAGTACTTTTGGTCGAGCCTACTGTTTTCTACCCGTCTGCAAAACTGGTCTCGCCGCTCACGTGCATGCACCTTGGTTCATTTACATTGGTTCAATACCGAAATTGAATTATTTATCACGTGCTTCCTTTTTTCTTTAGGGCTTTATCTAGTAATCGAAGAACCTTGGTTTGTGTAAATTTGTGCAATACATGAGTTGAATTATTTATCAAACACTTCCTTATCATCTAGTGGATGGAGGAAGAATCTGAAGGAGTCGCGGCTTTGAAGCCTAAATGGAACAATTTTCTTCTTTCCTGTCTTCTACCAGTTACATTTTGTCAAGCATTGGCATCGCTTGCTACCATTAACAGCGTAGTCAAAGATGATGATCTTGCTAAAACTTCTAACAAAATTTTATCTCTGATACCAACTGTTACGTCTTGCAATGATCCCTTCGACCGTCTTTCTATGTCTATCATCAAGCTGATCGAATGTAGTGAATCCAAGCTGTTTTGGACAGGTTCTTCTCTTGAAGGAGAAAAAAGTGACAATAATATGCCATTTTGTTCTTTTCAAGAAGCCATATTCGAAGATGATTCATTTGCATCTTCTCTTCCCAAACTTCGAGTTGAGTTGCGGAAACGAAATATTTTACTAGTAGCTATAGCATCCGATCTTCGTGAATCTATCTCGATATGTGAATGTGATATGAAAGAGACATCACGTCTGTTCTTGTCTCGAACACTGAAGGACATGAAGCTGTCTCGTGATCATGCAGACGAAGCTTTGAAGTATTTTGTAGACGGAGGAACACGTGACTTGACTGCGAAATGGTTAGATGGGCTTGAATTGATACCTTTATTGAGAAAGAATGGGCTTGGACGATTTAGCCATCGTTCCCGTAATTCCGGCAGTTAGTACTCAACTTAAATATCCATTGTTCCATCCCATACAACCCATTTCATGATTTACATAGAGTACTTCCTTGCCACAAAGAATGAGCGTGCGATTTTCAAGCAGTCATTTGCATGGTTCATAGGTATTTTCAATGATATGATAAAACTGTCCTGTCATATGTTTTTTCCTTTGAATTTTGCTCAATCGAAACTTAATAGACGAAGACAGTCCTTCAATATCATTTCTCTCATCAAGTGAATGTCGTCGACAACTTAATATTGACTTGATTGATTGCAAAGTTGTTGCAAAGTACGTTGATCATGTACTACCAGCTAATTGGAAGCATGCAGACTGGATTGATTCGGAAGGCAAAGTGCATAAAAGCATTGGAAACAATTATTTGTCTGCAACTTCTCAAGAATACACAGGGCGTAGAAAAAATAAAAAAAGAGATAAATCACAACCTTTGCCCAAAAAGGACGACAGTACGACAGAAAAATCTGAATTAAATGAGTGTTCATTACGTCTCCAAGCTTTGTGGAAGTGTATAGAATCTGACAAAACAAGATTGAAAGATCTGTTGTCAAGGTTTGAAAATTCCAATTCAAAAGATCAGATTCTTTTCCAAATCAACCATATTCACTCGTTTTAACTCGTATTTTTTTTTTGTATTATGTTTTTGTTATCATCACCGAAGGTTCGAAAAATGGCCCATAATTCTTCTTCGTAATGATTTGAATAGAACAATGCAAAGTTCACATCCCTCACCTTATATTTTAAGCCTGACAGAGGCACAAAATAGAAGAATACTCAATCCGGAATTATTTGCAAGTGATGACGTAAAAATTTTGAAAGAAATAGGTTGCTTATTTCTCGACTACCAGAATGAGCGTTTGGCTCATCTAATTTGTTCAAACATTGATCTATGTGCTGCCATCGCAGTTGCATTAAATTTTGCTCACTCAAAAGAAATTGATCATGCACTTTGTTTGAAAGCCCGAAAGCTTTTGTTACGAAACGAGGCAAATGGTAGACTGCCGATGAATCTAGCTGCAAATTTAAAAAGAGTAAGTATTTTTGAGTGTATCAAATCGGGTCTTTTTATTTCCGCGGATAAAGGATCGATAACACCTAGCGAAGCTTGGGATGACTTGATCGAGTCGTGCTTGTGTGACCATCAATTACAGAACAATGATTTTTGGTTGAGGAGTGATGGTGATGCGAAGAAATTATTGCAGCTTGTAGGTTGTCATCATGGCCAATCTTGAAAATAAAATATCCAATCACAAACAACAATCTGTATTTCTTAGGTGTTAATCGACCAGATGTTGTTGAATTCCTTGGCAATACTCTTACAAAATTTCTTTCTCAAGCTCCACAAAAACTGTGTTTGGAGTTTATAAAAAGTGTTGCACAACATGGAACGAGAATTTGGAAGAACAAACAATCTGCTCTACATTCTAAGATAATACAATGCCTGTCCAAGGAAAAGCTTGTTGTTGATGATGTCAATAAACGAAGACGTCGTTTTGATGAATGTATAGATCCTCAAGATCATTTGGTTTCAAACTTACTTTTGAACAATGATCAAAAGGATGATGACGTAGAAAACAGTTTCCCTCCTGAAGCGTATCGTGATCCTGATATTCTAAAAATTATGCGGCAATGCGGTATGCGTACGATAAAAGATGGTGAAACGTTTATTGAATTGGCCAGGTATGTTGAAAAAAAAGCAGATAAGAAAACAGGCATGAACCTGGTCGACTATTTAGTGGCAAACCATGGAAGCTTGAAATGGGATAATTCTCACTATATGCGAGTACAGACTATTGCATTTGTACCGACATTCAAATGGCAACCTGTCATACCTGTCAGTTTCAAACTGGGGATTCCACAGTATGACTTAGACAATCATTTTGCGACAATGAACACCTTGAATTCGGGATCAGTATCACTGTCAAAATTTGGCGCATTAACTTTCACTCAGTGCGAAGTTCTTCCAGTTGCTTTGGATTGTTTATCAAACACATTGAGAACCCGACTGCATATTTCGTCACCCACTCCCAGTGTCGTTGTGAAAAATTTAAAAGAATGCCTGAAAATAGTTCTCGACGAAGAAAAGTTGTTACTTAATAAAAAAACGTACAATCATATTTTGATTTCAAGCCTTAAATTTTTGACAAAGTCAATTAAAAGCAACAAAAGCAATCATGAAATAATATACGAGGAACTGTTTGATCAGAAATTTGTATTACTTGAAGACAAATATTACTTCGCAAACGAATTATCCGTTGATCCTCCCGAGCATTTAGAAGAATTTCGGTCTCTCTTATTATTGCTTTCGCGGCCCAAATTGAGACAAGACCGAAAGGAAAAACCGATTGAGCCCATTGTCTATGCATCAATTCCTAATAACAAAAGTCTAGTGCAACATTTATGGAAGACTTTACAAACGTCTTGGAGGGAGCCTGATGATTATATACAAAGCAAGAACAATGGACTATTTGATATTAGATTTATTATTTCAAACGAAGAACCAAGTTCGGAACTGCAAATTCAGACCATTTCCATGGCGCATCGCGTGGTTCTTGCAGTGAGTGCCAGCTACTTCAACAACATTTTCACTGGTGAGTTACAAGGGGATAGTGATGAATATATGCTATGGAATTCAAATATGAAGTGCTATGATATGTATCTTGAGCCATGGATAGACAAAGTAGCGTTTAGGTTATTGCTTGAATATCTTTATACAGCCGATTTCCATTCCATCAAAACAAAATTACTTGCAAACGCAGACTTTCTCAGATGTGCCGTTATCCTGCTCCGTTTATCTGACGTATATATGTTAGACCATCTTAAACAGTCTATCGAGGTTTTAATAGTAGAGGAAGGAATTGATGCGAGAAATTGTTGTAACTTGTTGACACACGCATACCACTGTCAAGCTTCACAGCTTCTAGAATCCGTTGTTTATTTCATGTCTACAATAAGACCGGCTTTAGAAAAGGAATCTTCTTTTCTAGACTTGTCAAATGAGTTACTACAACTTTTTGATTGAATCTTAATGACCTATTTTTGAAATAGTATATAACAATATATATCGCAACCAAGTCACTGTACGGATGATCAATGTCACATAAGAAATAAATAAATTTGAGAGTACACATTTTTTGAAATTCAGAAATTCAATCTAGAATTGTAATATCAATTGATTTTTAGATTATAATAATTTAAATGAAATTATTTTAATATAGCAAATAAAATTATAATATTATATAATATCTGATATTATGATCTATATAAATTATGTGCACGTGGTTGTAATAAATATTAAACCTTGAATTGTTTATTGAAAATTTTGTCCATAACGCATGATAGAAAAATTTTTGTATGTAAAGCATGTGTGGAAGTGGTCGATTTGTTACGCCGGTGCAATTTATTACGCCTCTCGCGATTGATATATTCCGAGCGAAAAAAAATTTTGAACTTGCGATTTTTGCAATTGGTTCATATATCACTTATGATGTATATATATATATATATAACAATATGATAAAGTTGATAAAGCATTGTACCTGCGCAAACTGCCGATAAAGCTGTGAACACGGATAGCAAAATTGTACCTGCGCAGAAGTATGCAATCTCGCCGAAACCGAATCCAGAAATGTTTCAGAAG
>Ga0099798_10716_pt1 | contig 10521 bp, 6 predicted proteins | sample Uncmet_Sort29A_1_FD_89870 | JGI IMG/M metagenome (GOLD analysis project Ga0099798, IMG submission 89870) | Marine eukaryotic communities from CALCOFI LINE 67, Pacific Ocean - CN13ID_Sort29A_1 | ecosystem: Environmental > Aquatic > Marine > Oceanic | place: Pacific Ocean: Monterey Bay | collected... | reverse complement strand
TAGTAGTGCTAAAAACGCAGCAGTTTCATCCTCAGTTCAAAAATTAAATTCTGTTCCAGAAGAGCCTGAAGAAGACCCTGACAATAATGCGGCAACCAGGGCCCAACAAGGACTGAAAAATGCGGCCAAAATAAACGGCGTCGATTCTGACTTTTTCGTAAGAAACCGATATGTAGACGTTTTGAAAAGGCAACAGGTGTTAAACACGCAGGCAGAGTGGTTGGATATTTGGCAAGACTACGATTCACCGACTAAAAAAGATAAAAAAACGGATTCTGCTTCGGCGAAAAAACTAATACTAACCAGGTTTGAAAACATATCTAATTTCTTGCTCGACATAGCCTCTGCCGGTTCACCGAAGTTAGGGAATTTACTCATAATGCTGTTGTTTTTCGGGCCGAATTCCGATAAGTTAACCACGAAATGCAAGCAATATATAAAAGAAGATACTGAACGCATGATTGCTGAAAACCAACGCCCAAAACACATGCAGAAAAAATTCGAGAAACCAGTTGAGAAGAAAAAACGAACGATTGCTACTTTAACTGGAGAGAAACCGATTTCACTTTTCAATTATTTAAACAACAAAAACGCGAGTAAAATGGCAAAAACCTCAAATTCCACACAAGAGATCCGAACGTATGTCGAATACGTATTTTATGACATAGTGAAGCGGAATTTCGTAATTAGGATGAAGGGATCGAAACGAGTTTTCTTGTGCAATTTCAGTGCGGTTGTGGGGAATCCGGCGAAATCGAACCAAGATTTAACACGATTTTTTTTTTAAATCGGACTCATTTTTTTGATTTTTTGGCCCATTTTAAGGGTTTTTTTGATTTTTTTTTCATTTTTTGAGTCCGATTATAAAAAAATCGTGTTATTTTTTCAGTAAGAATTTCGACCCAGACATCGTGTTATTTCCGGTTTTGACCAGTTACAGTAGCGAAGATGCAATAAAGAAATCGGAAAAGGCAACGTTTTAGGGAAGTCGATAGTTTTGGAACACACACAATTAGGGGGGATGCACGAACAAAGATAGTAGTACTAACAAAAAAAAACAACAACGTTTTTGTGAAATATATTTTTGACGAAAATGCGTCCTTAGACGTGTTTTTTTTTATAAAAAGGAGCTAAAATTTGAAGAAGAAAAAATACGGTAAAAAATTATGGATTCATGCTTCTTTGTTTTTGTATTGGTTTTTATCGGGGTTATCAAGAGAGGAGTATCTGAGGACTAGTTGGGGCCGAAACGAGAGAGATCCGAACACCAGAGAGGAGTTTTTTTCTTCCCATTTTTAATGCGTTCCAAATGTTTTGCTTTTTGATCAATGTTTAGCGGGAAAAACTTTTTATCAAAGATCAAATCACAACCCAAAAAAATGGCATCCGCTTCCCTCCCTTGTCCCGCTTTCCTTAGGGTGCCCCCACCCGCACCTTTTTTCCGGGCTATAAGTGAGATAAATATATTTCCCCGGTCATTTATTGATTTCTTGCGACCGAAAGCGTTTACGATGCGGAAGGATGTAAGAATGAACAGTCAATCAGCACCATATCCAAGAGATCCAAGAAAAAAGCCGAAAATACCGAAGAGCAAGAAAATACTGCGACAGCTGTTACCGAAATAGATGTGCGAGCGGACAGAACATTTTTTTGATATGCAACAAAGAAAATAGAAACCTAATTGCGTATGAAAAACCTCCTTGTATGTCCATAAGAGTCATTTACAAGAATTAGTTTTAGACAAAATGAAATTTTTAATTAGAATCAAATTGGGGTCGTTTTTGTAAATTTCCAGGGTTATTGGGCAGTATCACAATTTTGGGTTTTTCGACTTTTTCAATTTTTCAGGGTGGAAGCGGTCTAAAATTTTGTTTGGATCAATTTTTGGTGTCGATAATTGTTTTGAAATTATTTCAAAATTTCCACAACAGGGCAACGTTTATGGGAGATGTTTGTATTAGCTTGACTAGAATTTGTAGAGTTGGCAAAAAATTAATAGAAAGGATTGTAAAATATGAAATTTTAAAGGCTCATCTATATTTATTCTAGTTTCAATATTAATTGTGTTTTCTAGCTAAAACAGACCCCCAAAAAGCACTGAAAAAATGATTCGTACAAGCCCGAGACACGGTGGTATCGTGGTGGAACCACCTGAAATCCCTTTTCCACCAAAACCTCCTGGCGTTTTTTCACGGTTGATTTCGGCTCTTTTTGGAAGGAGAAGTTCTAAAAACGGAAATGAGAATGGTGAAAATATGAGCCCAAAATCAAACGCAAGCTGTAATAGACGGTCAAGTTTCTTCAAAAGGCGAAATTCTGGAAATATGTCGCCAAAAGATAGAATGGAGGAAGATAATCCCGATGGTACTAACAGCTCCCGCGGCTCTCGAGGTTCTCGTGGAAGTTTTAAGCGGTTCCGAGAAGGCGCACATAAGCAAAACAACGCCACAGCTGGGGGAGCAGAATTTCCAGGGAATGGGTGTTTTGGAACGGGTGAAGGCGAGACGGTTTTCGATATGCTGCAGAATATATTTTCCATTTCACCGCCGAAGAAAAAGCAAAAATCCGGGAAAAACGATAACCGAAACTGCTGTGTACAATACTTGTGGCCAGAAGAGACACGAGATGTAGCGGATCCTTTTGACACAACATTGCATGAAAGTCCGGATAAAAAATTATTATCTTCGCCGGAACTGGATGGAGAAAACGACGATAATTGTGGTGACAAAAATAATAAGTCGCCCGGTGTTAAATCAGAAGAGGTTGTTGAATTCGCAAATCCAGTCCAATCCCAGCCGCCGATGTCATTAGAAGAAGTTGCTGCACTGGAAATCGCAAACAACCCGTTTGAAAACCGGCCAATTGACCAAAACATCAAACTATTGCAGAGCATTCTTCTTTTCCCAAAACGCGACGCTTTAGAACTAGTTGTCAATGCCGGGTCAGTCCCCGCTTTGAATGCAACTTTAAACGCAGCCCGGGCGCAAATCGGGAGTCCGACTGAGCACGCAATGAATCTAGCTCTATGTGCGTTGTTTAAAAGCCAGGTAAATGTCCCACGGTTCTTCGCGAATGGGGGCTCGATTTTAGACGAAAAACAAATCCAGGACTTATTAAACAAACCTCAATCATCGACAGGTGAATGCCCAACTTACCCTGGATCAAACACCCTCACCCCAGCGCCAATGACGAACAACAACGAACGGGCGATGCCAGCGGCCAGCACCGGCGAGAGGAACTCTGGACTCGTACCACAAATTACCGTGGCAGAAGTAAGCGCGGGACTAACCGATAATTCGTCCCACATAAATGAAGACGATTTGTATGCGAGCTCCAGAAATAATTCCAGAATAGAAGAATCTCAAAAATCCGACAACTACACAGCCGGGAAATCGAAAAACAACTCCGAAGATTTGTCAGCAAAACCGCAATTAGTTCAAATACAAACGTCCACATCACTTGAAGAAGTTCCTACCCAAAAGCCAGAGGAACGAGCGCTACCGGGGTCGGTTAATTTCAAGTCCATACAAGCTGGGAATAATGTGTGGAGACCAGGAAGCGAAGCGCTTTTTAACGGCTCATTCCAACCGTTTGAACAAAGTACAAGCTCAATCGCAAAAGACGCTACTAAAAACCCTCCGAGTCCGAGTCCGAGCCCAAAACGCAAAACACTTGCGCCAGGTGACGCTGCGGGCTCACCCGCTGGCGAAGAAAATCATCAGAGCAACAAAAATAACTTAACTGCTTTAAACTCCAACATAGGATTTTCAAGTTTCCAATCCTTCGGGGTAACTAACAACCTAGCAGGTATGGATATCGCAAATACAAAGGAAATGGAGGCGTTAATGCAGGCAGCTGGTGGTTCATACGGTGACAAAATGATAAATATTCAAAACACAGAAGAAATGGCCGAACTCATGCAAGCAGCGGGAAACAGTGCGAATTCTTTACAAATCACGAACACAAAACAGATGGAAGAGATGATGGCTCAAGGTTCAGGAGGAAGTAAAGCAAGCAAAACGATTTTTTTATAACCCAACTCGATTTTTTTTTTTTTTGCCATTTTTTGGGTCCTTTTTTTTTGGTTTTTCATATTTTTTATTGCCATTTTGAGTCGGATTTTATGAAAAAATCGTGTTAAATGAAAACTCTGCCTGGGCACCGGGTTCCATGGCGATGTTCAATTCGTCTTTCGCACCGGAAGAACAAGCACCGTTGCCCCCGAAAAAAGAAAACATCGCCTCGAAAACACAGATTTTAGAAAACAATGCCGGCGCAGGGTGGGCGCCAGGAAGCATGGCGATTTTTAACGGAAGCTTCAACCCAGAACTCGGTGGAGAAACAATAGACGACGCTAAGAAACACGCGACGATAGGAGAGCGGGAACAAAAAACAAACACCATCGGTGATGCGAGTATGAGAAATAACGCTGAAAATAGTCCAGCCCAAGCTTTTCAGCCAATCAAAGTAATTGACGCTGATGAAGAGAGAAAAAACGAACAACCGCCACTGCTTAAAAAAGACTCCACTAAATCCTTCGCCGCCGAAGTGTGGAAAAAGGCTATCAAATCCTCAGAAAATAGTGGAAAAAATTTGTCGCAAGCCGCGCAGGAATGGGCGCAAGGCGGGAGCAAGTCAGGTGGCAGTCTGTTCCAAAAATCTGAGCGCGAAAAACTGCAGATCGCGAGCAAGGGATCTCTATGGGAATTGAGAGACTTCGCAAATGGTCTGAAGAAAAAAGACGGAGAAAAATCATTTTCTTCGTGTTCATCAGCTGGGAAAAACAATACCAGCGAAAACGGTGGTAGTAAAAAACAACAACTCGAATCCCCATCCCCCAAACGCAACAGGTCGGCTTCTGACAGTAAAGGGAAAGGCGGCAGCTCGGGTTCAAAAAAATCCCGAAACAATTCCACGCCAAGCCGAAGCAAAAACGGTTCCTATTCAAAAGGCGGATCTGCGTCGTCTTCGAAAAAATCAGTTGAAATGCTGGATTCTATCAAAAAAGCAGCACAGCATTTCGCATATTCTGACAACAGTTCTGGTGGATTTTCTCCAGAAGAAATCCTAGAAGACGCTGAAGCCGGACCAGATAACATTTACAACATCTACAATTCCCAGACGTGGAAAGAAATTGCTGAGGCGAAATCGACGCTGGAACTTCCAAATTCTGCTGGTAAATTAGAACAATATTCAGTTTGCGAGTCTGATTCCGAACCTGAAGAGGCTGATTTGGCCGAAGCACATAAAGATAGCAGCGAATTGGTAGATTTATACGACAGGTCTCAGAACTGGAAAGGAGCGCACTTAACTTTAAACAGCGAAGACGAGGAGGCAAATAATTCGCCCGAAAACAAAAATGCGCGAAAAAGTCCTGAAGAATCCCCTGCCGGAACCGATTCGGAAAATATCAGTAGCTTGGACGGCGCTGTTGTCAAAAAACAATCTGCAATTCGTGACATTAGGGACATGATTAGGGCTGATCGTGATTTTGATTCCGTAATGGACTCGGATGCGGTCCCTGCAGGTTTAGCTGAAGCTCGCAGCAGTGCTGGGGCTCAGAGCTTTGTCAGTGCGATGGAGAAGTGATGAGATGATGAGAAAAAACAAATTGGAACAGAAAATAGTACTAGATATGAATTGCGGGTAGTACTACGCTACATATGTTCGAAATCGAACGTCTTAATGCGGTAAACATATGCCACTACAGTGGTTCTTAGTTTTTACCGCAAGGATAATGGATGATAATAATTCTTTGTTTTCCAATACCAGGGTTTTTATTTTTCGGTCAGGCTTGACTTATTTTTTTGCAAAGAGTCCATTTTTGAAATTAGGGCTAATTCATTGATATTTATAACCAACAATTGTTGATATAGAACACAAAATATTATTTTCCACGAATGTGTGGCATAAGCGAAATTTATTTCGCAATTCGAAGAACACAACAACACAAAAGCGATCTCTGTTATTTCTAGAAAAATGTCAGATTCTGCTCTTTTCTGTTCATTCAGTGAAGGCAGTTTTTGATGATATTCTTCCATTTTTTCGTGTAAACCAAAATATTTTCAAGAAATTTAGAGTCCTGGATGCAAAATGTGGTTCTATTTCTAGAAACGATTTTCCATCGAGAAAACACAGGTGTTGTGTGGCATGCAAGATTGCGTGTTTTTTTTCGCGGAGTTTTGGGCGTTCCTCGGTTATAACTTTTTGTCATTATTTTGAATTTTTTGGGCGTTTTGTTTTTCTTCTTCAGAATGGTTTTTGAATTTTTTTGGGCGGGTGTTTCTTCTAAAGATCGATTTTTCAGGGCGAATGATTTTTTCTTATCATGTTTTTTCCTCAGAATTGTGATTCGATTCAAAGACCAAATTCTAAACGTTTCAGGGGACAAAATTTGTGATTGGAATCTTTTTGTTTTTTTTGTAAATATTTTTTTGTAAAAGTTTCTCCCTTTGTAATATAGTGCAAGTAGGTCAGTAATTACTAATTAGTTATTGTTAATACACAAAAAATGGCCCCAACAACAGCAGTTCCCAAAAATAAATCCCGCGCGCGTGGTACCACCAACGCGAAAGCGGCAGGAAAAAAGGCGGAAACAACCAGTACTGTAATCAGTCAAAAGCCTGAGAGTCAAGGTGGTACTACTTCTAAGCCTTTCATGCGGTACATACCGCCACCCCATGTGGCGAAGAAACAGAGACCCGCACCGAAAAGTAAAGGGGGTAACAAAAATAATAGCACGAGTGCGAAACCGAAAAATGATACCACCGATTATTCGAGCGATGACGAATCAGATTCCACAGTCATAACAGATCTTTCCACCGATGACGATGATTATACTTTTGTTCAGCGCTTATCTGGTGGGCGCAGAACGACAACATACGGTCAACTTAGGCAACGGCAAGGTAGCTATCTCTCTTACAACTCAGCTTCTGAGAGTGAGCGCGAAAGCGTTGCACACCATAAGCGTGGAAATAACACTCTTGCGCCTGGCATGCTTTGTAACAACACACCGTCGCAGGGAGAAAAAACGCAGAACAAAATTCCAGGCTCTTATACATCGGTCTATGCGAACCCAGCAAATTCTTCTGCAAATGAATCGAATGACCCGTCGAGTAGCAGCTGTAATGAGAAAAACAATCGAAAGTCTGAGGATGCTTCGGTACTATTACCGAAGCGCAAGCACAAAACTCTCCCGTCCATGCCAGCGAACTTTGCCGGTGGAAATAGTAATTTGCCGGGAATGCCAGCGAATTTTGAAAAAAGTTTCGAACGGTTCGAAACAGCGGTAGGATTTAGTGCTTCCCCTCAAAGACAGGAAACTGAACAGTTCGCATCGCCTGCGAATTCACATTCGCCATTCAGCAACAAGTCCGACGCAAGTATCAATCGAAGTCCAAAACACAACTTGGAAAAAACGGCCAACGCATTGAGAACCGCGGGCACGATGAGTTCTAAACTGGCAGTACCGCGCTCGCCTGGCGGGCATTCTCCGGCGAGTTCCGCGGGTTCATCGGCCGGATCTTCGCTCCTTAGTCCCAGAGATGGTGCGGGGAAAAGTCCGAAAAAAAGTGGTGCATTGAAACTGAGCAGTAGTACTCTACATAAACAGCCCGATTCGAGTCCACAATTCACGCAGAGCAGTCCGGTTTCATTTTTCCGCAAGATAGAATTTATCCCGCAAATTCCACAACGAAACACCTCGGACGAAACAGCGGGGCAGCAAATGAAATCTAATTCGTCGGGAACGGAATCTGGAACAGATTCTAAAAATGAAGAAGATGGCAGTTTTTCACCCACCGACATATTAATCGCCCGCCATCGTCAGCCAATGGTCAATGAAAAACAGCCATTGAAAAAAGCCGTTACCGAACCGTTGAAAAATAGTAGTTCTTCTGGTCAAAAGAATCTGTCGCCGCCGGGCGCTTTACAGAACGAGAAAAACAATAGTACTTCTACCATCAACAACGACTCTTCTCAAGTTTCACAACGTGAAAACAAAACAACTTCATTTTTTGGGCGAGCTTTTAAAGATCGAGTCAATATGATGGGACTGTACAATATTGAAAGCGCTTTTGCGAAATTGAAGAGACGCGGATCGAAAGACGATTCTCAAGATAGTAAAAATCATAGCGGTTCTAGCAGTGTTTCCCCAACAAGTAATAATTGTTGTGATGCAGCACAAGAACAAAATAATAGTAATCTGCAAAGAGGACAGTTTAGCATAATGGTGCAAAATCATGGTGAACAAAATGCCAAAGAAATTCGCAGAACTGAAACTGAAAGTTCAGCGGGTTTTTTCAAGCCAGGTTCTGCCCACCCTTCCAGCACGAAATCCATTTTAAGTATTCCCGGATTAGAACAGGGCGACTCAAACGCAGCGGCTGTACCGCCAGTCCCACAAACTCGAACCAGCTCTCGAATTTTCAACCGCAATCGTTTTCTGCCCCGAGGATTTTTGAGAAAGGAAGGCGCATTGTTACTCCGTGGCCAGAGAGGTCCAAAAGCTCAAGCAGGAATGAAAAGACTCATAAACCAAACTGTATACGCAGGGGGACGCGCATTTCCAGACTCTGAATATTTCGTAGGAAGTGCGGAATTAGCAAAATCTGTGATTTTAGATTCAATCGGTATGCGATTGTCCAACGCAGATATCAGTAATAACTCAAGGCATACATTTCAGCCCGACAGTATTCAGATGGGAAAACTAGATTCTCCATGCGCAATTGATGAAGAACTTGAAGGAAAAAATACGACTGAAAATAATGATGGTGACAAAACAAAATCAGGCAAAAAAAATAGTGCCAGCGTTGCCACGAAAAATTCACTCGTGAGATTCACCGACCATAAAAGCACCGACGTCGTTTTTGGTAACAACAATTCCAATCTAAACAATCCAAACAATTTGGGAACAATTTTTGATCAAAACTTTGAACGAGGGTATTCTGCGGGTAGCGTATCATCGATATCCTCGAACAAAGCTCTGTCGATCATTAACGCATTAATACGATTTTTTTATAACCGAATATTTTTTTGATTTTTTTGGTCCATTTTAAGGTTTTTTAGACATTTTTGATGAAAAAAAAACTAGTGCGATTATAAAAAAATCGTGTTCATTAACGACGTCTAAGAAAATGAAATCTTCTTCAACACTGGATGGCGGAACGTGGAGCATCAGCAGTAACGGTAGTAGCGTTGGCGGAATAAATCCACTAAGCCAGGGAACAATAAAGCCGAAAACAAACTATAACCGCGCCGAGTCAAAAACTAAGATGCGTGCGATGGTGCAGCACACACCGACCTTGGACGCGGTTTTGGAGAACGATATTTATGAAGACGACGAGATTTTCGAAATGAACAGCGACGACGAAGTTGTTACTAACAACAATAAGGGGGGAAAAAATAATAATCTTAACCTTGACCAAAATACTATCCCAACCATAATTACTAGTTCCAGCGCATCCGAGATCGGTGTCATACCTCCCCATCATTTCAATCTTTTCGATGCGTGCATAAAATCTCAATTTTTGGTCCAAAAAATGCGTTTTTGGTAAACAAAACGCGGATTTTTGCGTTTTTTTGACATTTTTGGTTCAAAATATGTACGCATCGAAAAGATTGAAACCATTCTAAAAAATCCGATCTCAATGTCATACCACCCCCTCAACAACCAAAAGAATCAAGTTGTAACTTGCTTGACTCAATGACAAGTACTGTTTTCAGAGACGCGCGTGCGAGAAAATCGATACCACCAAGTAACAATGGGAAAACAAAATCGCTAACCAATGCAAATGAAGAAGAAGGAAAACAACACGATAGTAGCGACGGTGATCGACGCGAGCAATGCGAGCGAGGCTCGCTTTTTAAAGAAAATGGTTGTAGCACTGGAACAAGTAATAAAAAAACGGACCGTGACAGCTTCTTAAGCCCATTGAATTTGCATACTATTGGTTCAGTCGGAAACAACATTTCTAATAATAACCAAAACACTGAACCTAATGGGCGAAGAACTATTTCCGGCACAGCGTCCGGCCAAGCGACAACTTCCGGGTCTGAAAACACGCAGAATTTTTTTCAAGATACAAACGCGACCGATGTCTTACTTTTCAGCGGATCGAGCTATGCGAGTTTCGCACCAAACACCGCACCTGATAACAACATTTCGTCGGAATTTGTAGACACAGTAGGGCATAGCACCACTGCAGGCGCAAACAACGACAATAATAGTGAAAAAAACAGATCGTCGAAGATAACAACGCCCTCAAATGCCAGCACCTCGCCACTTGGTAAATCACCAATCGGAGACATAGTGAACAACAGCAACAATTTAGGTTTAAATGATAGGACAAGCCGTGCTAATTCGCAAATGGCGTCGGAGATTTTGAAAGCTAAAATGGAACAGAATGTTAAAAAGCTGGAAAAAAAGAAAAGGAAAAAGGAAGAAAAAGCAAGAGCCGCCCTGCGCGAAAAAAACGAGAGCATCCCACTAATCACCCTCTCCCGTCATGTGTCGCATGGAAC
>Ga0099798_10715_pt1 | contig 10541 bp, 6 predicted proteins | sample Uncmet_Sort29A_1_FD_89870 | JGI IMG/M metagenome (GOLD analysis project Ga0099798, IMG submission 89870) | Marine eukaryotic communities from CALCOFI LINE 67, Pacific Ocean - CN13ID_Sort29A_1 | ecosystem: Environmental > Aquatic > Marine > Oceanic | place: Pacific Ocean: Monterey Bay | collected... | reverse complement strand
CATTTATATTCCACTGAATATATGGGACATGATCCACATTTACCACGGTTTATGTCATATTTATCACTCTTTACCTTTTTTATGCTTATTTTAGTAACAGCAGATAATTTCATTCAAATGTTTGTTGGATGGGAAGGTGTTGGGCTTTGTTCATACCTTTTAATTAGTTTTTGGTTTACTAGAATTCAAGCAAATAAAGCTGCCATTAAGGCAATGATGGTAAATCGAGTTGGTGATTTTGGGTTAGCATTAGGTATTTTTACAGTATTTATTGCTTTTCAATCTGTAGATTACGCAACTGTTTTTGCTAATGTACCTTCGGCAATTGGTACAACATTTTCTTTTTTAAATTTTGAAGTAGATGTTTTAACTACCGCGGGTCTTTTAATTTTTGTAGGTGCAGTAGGTAAATCGGCTCAAATCGGTTTACATACTTGGTTACCGGATGCTATGGAAGGTCCGACACCAGTATCGGCATTAATTCATGCTGCAACCATGGTAACTGCTGGGGTATTCTTAGTTTGCCGGTGCTCACCTCTTTTTGAATATGCTCCTACAGCATTAATTGTTGTTACTTGTATGGGAGCTATGACCGCATTTTTTGCGGCAACAACTGGTTTATTACAAAATGATTTAAAACGTGTAATTGCCTACTCAACTTGTAGTCAATTAGGTTATATGATTTTTGCATGTGGTGTATCGAATTATGCAGTAGGTATGTTTCATTTAGCGAATCATGCTACTTTTAAAGCACTTTTATTCTTAAGTGCTGGTTCGGTTATTCATGCAGTATCTGATGAACAAGATATGCGACGAATGGGTGGTTTACGAAGACTCGTTCCATTCACTTACGCTATGTTCTTTATTGGATCACTTTCGTTAATGGGATTTCCTTTTTTAACAGGATTCTATTCGAAAGATGTTATTTTAGAAGTTGCTTATGCTAAATATACTGTAGCAGGCCATTTCGCACATTGGTTAGGGACTATGGCAGCGTTTTTTACTGCTTTCTATTCAATGCGACTATTACATTTAACTTTTTTAAGTGAAACTAATGGGTTTAGACCTGTTATGGCACATGTACACGATGCTCCTATTCGTATGGCTTTACCTTTAGCTATTTTAGCTATACCTAGTATATTCTTAGGTTACGTAACTCGAGATATGATTATTGGAGTAGGTACTAATTTTTGGGGAAATGCTTTATTCGTTTTACCGAAAAATCTAATTATACTAGATGCCGAATTTATTCCTACATCAATTAAATTAGTTCCTGTAATCTTTAGTTTAAGTGGTGCCATATCTTCATATATTGTCTATACTTATGGCCAACGAGCGTTGTATGAATTTAAAATTTCAACAATTGGTCGTGGGTTATATAATTTCTTAAATCGTAAATGGTTTTTTGATAAAGTTTATAATGAAGTTGTATGCCAAAAAGCTTTAGCTTTTGGTTATCATACTAGTTATAAGATTATAGACCGAGGTATTATTGAAATGCTTGGTCCGTACGGTTTATCTAATATGGTCTCTAAACAAGGTACTTATTTAAGCCGTTTACAATCAGGTTATGTTTACCACTATGCATTTTTAATGTTAGTCGGTGTAACTTTTTTAGTAATGGCTTTACATTTAGGAAATGGTTTAGACGCACGTTTAGCTTTAATTTTTGGATTAGCTGTTATAATAACACAATATTCTAAACAAAAATAAGTCTTTTTATTAAAGACTTTTGCGGGTATATATTAATGGTAAATTATCTGTCTTCCAAACAGAAGATAAGGGTTCGATTCCCTTTACCCGCATATTTGGAGTGGTGGCTGAGTGGCTTAAAGCATTGGTTTGCTAAACCAACATGTACGTTTATGTGCATCATGGGTTCGAATCCCATCCGTTCCGTAGAATTTCAAATTAGTTAAAAAAACACACAACGCTCACTTGGTGGAATTGGTAGACACGATAGACTTAAAATCTGTTTCCTCTTGGAGTGCCGGTTCGATTCCGGCAGTGAGTATAAATTAGCCAAAGTGGTGGAATTGGTAGACACGCTAGGTTTAGGTTCTAGTTCCGCAAGGGGTAGGGGTTCAAGTCCCCTCTTTGGTATTATAAAAATTTAATAGTATTAAAATATATGCCTACTATAAATCAATTATTAAAAACACCACGTAAATCAAAAATACGCCGGTTAAAAACACCTGCATTAGAAAAATGCCCGCAACGTAAAGGTATTTGTTTAAAGGTTTTTACTAGGACTCCTAAAAAACCAAATTCTGCTTTAAGAAAAGTTACACGAGTTCGGTTAACAAATAAGATGCGTGTTAATGCGTACATTCCTGGAGAGAATCATACCCTACAAGAGTATTCAACTGTTTTAATGCGAGGCGGTCGTGTAAAAGATTTACCAGGGGTTAAATACCATTTAGTTCGTGGTTGTTATGATTTTACAGGAGTAAATAATAGAAAAACATCACGATCAAAATATGGTCGTAAATTAGATAAAAATTAAAAATGAATGAATTTAACTTTTTAAAAAGTTTATTAGGGGCTAAATTTGTTAATCATTTAATGCGTGATGGTAAAAAAGTTAAAGCTGAACGTATTTTATTAAAAAGTTTAGAATTAATAAAAAAATCTGAAAAAGTAGAACCAGTAGAAGTTGTTTTAAAAGCATTAGAAAATGTAAAACCACTGGTTGAAGTTAAATCAGTTCGGATTGGAGGATCTTCATATCAAATCCCCGTTCCATTAACAAAACATCGTCAATATTCTTTAGGGATACGTTGGATTATTGATAGTGCTCGGAAACGGAATGGTTACTCAATGTCTGAAAAATTATTCGATGAGTTTATCGATGCTTCGAAAAACCAAGGGGCAAGTGTTCGTCGTCGAGTGACATTACATAAATTAGCTGATGCTAATCGAGCATTCGCTCATTATCGTTGGTATTAAAGAAAATTATATATATTAAATAAATCCTTTAGGGTTTTAAATTTATTTTAAAGAAAAAATTAAAATTTCTTTTTATGACTATAAGTATAATTTATTATATTACTTTAATTACAGGTCTTTTTCTTTTAGGTATCGTAGGAATTGTTTTAAACCGTAAAAATATTCTTATTATTTTAATGTCAGTGGAATTAATGTTATTAGCAATTAACATGAATTTTGTTGTTTTCTCTGTATACTTAGATGATTTATTAGGACAAATGTTTGCTTTATTTGTTTTAACTGTAGCTGCTGGAGAATCTGCTATTGGATTAGCCATTCTTGTTGTATATTATCGTGTACGAGGTAGTATTGCCGTTGAACGTATCCATACTATGCGTGGATAAAAAATAAAGAATCTTATCTATAGATACAATATACTAAAGCTTTAGTATAGTGATTTTTAATTACTATACTTTTGGCGAATATAACTCAGTTGGTTAGAGTACCAGATTGTGGCTTTGGAAGTCACGGGTTCAATTCCCGTTATTCGCCTAAAAAAATTTATAATATAAATGCTTTGTACAGATAATATTTTATTATATATCTTGTTGTTACCAATTTTTGGTGCAATTTTAATTTTATTTACACCTGGATCTCAAATTAAAACTATTAGAACAATTGCGTTAGCTTCATCTATGTTAACATTAGTTGTTTCATTGTTTTTATGGATCTGGTTTGATAAATCCACAGCAAAATTTCAATTTGTTAATGAGTTGTTATGGATACCTTCCTCGAATATCAATTTTGTTTTAGGTATTGATGGTATCTCATTATTTTTTGTTCTACTTACAACCTTAATTTTACCATTGTGTATTTTAGCAAGTTGGGGTAGTATCCAGGTTCATGTAAAAGAGTATATGATTGCTTTTTTAGTGATGGAATCTATGCTTATTGCAGTTTTCTGTGTTTTAGATTTATTACTTTTCTACGTATTTTTTGAAAGTGTTTTAATTCCTATGTTTATTATTATTGGTTTATGGGGTTCACGAGAACGTAAAGTTCGAGCAGCGTATATGTTTTTTATGTATACCCTATTAGGATCGGTTTTAATGTTATTAGGTATTATTTTTATTTACTTTCAAGTAGGTACAACTGATATTACTATTTTAATGACATCTCAATTTGAGCCTTTTCATCAAAAAGTTTTATGGTTAGCTTTCTTTGCTTCATTTGCAAGTAAAGTTCCTATGCTTCCAGTACATATTTGGTTACCTGAAGCTCACGTAGAAGCACCTACTGCAGGATCAGTTATTCTAGCTAGTATCTTATTAAAATTAGGTACTTATGGATTCTTAAGGTTTTCATTACCAATGTTCCCAGTAGCTTCAATTTACTTTACACCATTTGTTTATACAATGGCAGCTTTAGCTGTAGTTTATACTTCATTAACAGCTATACGACAAACTGATATGAAACGGATTATTGCTTATTCATCGGTAGCCCATATGAATTTAGTATTAATTGGTATTTTTAGTTTTAATATACCTGGTATTGAAGGAGCTATTTTACAAAGTTTAAGTCATGGTTTTGTTTCTGGTGCTTTATTCTTATGCGTTGGTGTCATTTATGACCGACATCATACTAGAATGATTAAATATTATGGTGGGTTAGTACATACTATGCCTATTTTTGCTACGTTATTCCTATTCTTTACTATGGCAAATATAGCTTTACCGGGTACTAGTAGTTTTGTAGGAGAATTTTTAATCCTAGTAGGAGCTTTTAAAGCAAATACTACTATTACTTTTTTAGGAGCGACCGGTATGGTTTTAGGTGGAGGTTATTCTTTATGGTTATATAATAGAGTAGCTTTTGGTAATATTAAACTACAATATACTAGCCATTTTACTGATATGAATAAACGCGAATTTTTAGTTTTCGCTCCATTAGCTTTTGGTACTCTTTTTATGGGAGTTTATCCAGAAGTTTTTTTAGATCCTATTCATATGAGTGTAAATAATTTAGTAAATCAAGTAATGCTTTCTTATTAAACGTAAGAAAGTTTTAGTCCCTTTCGTCTAGTGGTAAGGACATTGCTTTTTCACAGCAAAAACACGAGTTCGATTCTCGTAAGGGATATTACAAGCAATACTGTAAACACTTATAACACATACGCGCTATTGTGTAAAGAAAATTTCCTAATAATTAGTACTTGTTAGCTAAAAATGTTACCATTCTTATACACCAAGCCTATCCACGCAATAGTCTTTTGCGATTAGATTAAAAACTTATCTTCCGGTCAGTTTCGCGCTTTATATGCTTTCAGCGCTTATCTTATACGAATGTAGCTACCTGGCGATGCTTTTGGCAAAACAACCAGTACACTATGGATTCGCTCATTCCGGTCCTCTCGTACTAGGAATCAATCCGGTCAATTTTTTTACGCCCACAGTAGATAGGGACCAAACTGTCTCACGACGTTCTAAACCCAGCTCGCGTACCGCTTTAATTGGCGAACAGCCAAACCCTTGGGACCTACTACAGCCCCAGGATGCGATGAGCCGACATCGAGGTGCCAAACAACTCCGTCGATAGGAGCTCTAGGGAGTTATTAGCCTGTTATCCCCGGCGTACCTTTTATCCGTTGAGCGATGGTCCTTCCACTCGGAACCACCGGATCACTATGACCGACTTTCGTCTCTGCTCGACTTGTTTGTCTTACAGTCAGGCAGGCTTATGCCATTATACTCTACAAGTGATGATACCACTTTGAGCCTACCTTTGCACTTCTCCGTTACTCTTTAGGAGAAGACCGCCCCAGTCAAACTACCCACTATACATTGTCCCAATAAAAGCTTACAATTATATGGTGAGCGAAAAAATAGGTAAAGGGTGGTATTTCAAGGTTGTCTAAGCAATTAGCTTGCGCTAAGGCTTTGACGACTCCCACCTATCCTACACATTATCTAACTTTTCGCAATGTATAGTTATAGTAAAGGTGCACGGGGTCTTTCCGTCTAGCTGCGGGTAACGCGCATCTTCACGCGTAATTCAATTTCACTGAGTCTATTTGGGAGACAGTAGGGGAGTCGTTACACCATTCATGCAGGACACTAATTAGATGCCAAGGAATTTCGCTACCTTTGGACCGTCAGAGTTACGGCCGCCGTTTACGGGGGCTTAAATTCGATGCCAAAACATCTCCTCTTAACCTTACCGCACCGGGCAGGTGTCAGACCCTATACGTCGCTTTACAGCTTAGCAGAGTCTTGTGTTTTTATTAAACAGTCGCTCCCCCCGATTCTGTGCCGGCTTTAAAAGGTTACCCTAATAAAGCCACCCTTTCTCCCGAAGTTACAGGGCCATTTTGCCGAGTTCCTTCCAAATAGTTCTCTCAAGCGCCTTAGTTTACTCAACTTGTCCACCTGTGTCGGTTTAGGGTACGGTTTTACTTTAAAAAGCTATTTCCTGAAACTACTAAACTACTTTTAAAAATCCATTAATTTAAAATAATTTTCATAGTTTGTCACTTTTTAAATAAATTAGAATATTAACTAATTGTCCCATCGTATACAGCTTTCGCTTTTTACTTAGGGGCCGTATAACTCAACGCGGTTTAGCCTTGCGTTGAAACCCTTGGACTTACGGCGAGGCTGTTTCTTCTCAGCCTTTATCGTTACTCATGCCAACATTGTCAATTCTGATATCTCCAACTTACTTAACAGCAAATCTTCATCAACATACAGAACGTTCTGCTACCACTCCTTTTAGGAGTTTGCCGCTTCGGTAAATACTTTAGTCCCTATACATTTTTGGCGCAAAAGAACTAGACCAGTGAGCTGTTACGCTTTCTTTAAAGGATGGCTGCTTCCAAGCCCACCTCCTGGTTGTTTTAATTCTTTCACTTCCTTATTCACTTAAGTATTTTTAAGGACCTTAGCGTACAATCTGGGCTGTTTCCCTTTTGACGACGGATCTTAGCACCCGCCGTCTGTCTGCTTAAATAACTTTTGTTTGTATTCGGAGTTTCCTTAAAATTGGTAAGATGAATCATCCCCCTCATTTATTGAGTGCTCTACCCCAACCAAAGTTTTTTAAACGCTCTACTTAAATAGATTTCGCAGAAAACCAGCTATATCCGAGTTTGATTGGCCTTTCACCCCTAATCACAAGTCATCCCAGTATTCTTCAACATACACGGGTTCGGTCCTCCAGCCGATGTTACCATCTGACTTTCAACCTGCTCATAATTAGATCACTCGGTTTCGGGTCTTATTATTATAACTATATTGTTTTATTCAAACTTGTTTTCACTACGCCTACACTTCACAGTTTAAGCTCGCTACAATAATAAACTTGTTGGCCCATTATACAAAAGGTACGTTATCACTTTAAAAAGCTCTAACAGTTTGTTAGCATCGGGTTTCAGGTTCTTTTCAGCCTCACAAGCTCTATTTCACCTTTCCCTTACGGTACTTTTCACTATCGGTTATTAAGATATATTTAGGCTTCGAGGGTGGTTCCCCGATATTCAAACAAGATTACACATGTCTCGTTTTACTTTAAAGTTTTTTAATTAAAATATCTACAGGGCTATCACCTTTTCTAGCACAACTTTCTCTGTTGTTTCGATATTCAAAATTAAAGTTTTTTAAGCCTTACCCGCGTTCGCTCGCCACTACTAACGGACTCTCGATTGATTTTTATAAGAATAAGTTACTTAGATGTTTCAGTTCACTTTTTTTATCTTTAATTAAAAAGACACTCCTTCAATGAGTAGGTTTCCCTTTGTGGAACATTAGGATCACAGTGTTATAACACTCCCCTTTTAATTTATCGTGTTGTAAAACGTCCACAAATATCTTAACACCAAGGCATCCGCCCAATGCTTTTAGTATTTTCTTTTATTAAAAAATAAGATTTATTAATCTTAGATTTTATTTCTAATAATAAACAATATTCAAATTATTAAAACATTTTAAAAATTATATAAAAAACAACATGATTTTAAAATGATATAAATAACATAAATATTTTTTTGAAACATTACTTTCAAATTAATAAAACTTTCTATATAGAAAGGTTAATTTACAAAAAAAATCTTAAAATTTAAGAAAAATTTTGCCAATTTTTACGCATTGATTGCGAACATTTTGCCATTGTTTGCGAAGCACTAGTTAGTGTATCAGTCATATAAAAATCTTTTACAACTGTATGTAACGGGGTTACATAAGCGATATCATTATTATATGAAATTCCTGATATACCAAAACTCGATTCTTCGATAAAATGTAAATTCGAATATGAAGGTAATAAAATTGTTAATCTGTCCTGTAACTCATTTAATGAATTATAAGCTAAAGGTTTTTCAATAACTTCTGAAATAGCTCTGATAATTTGCCAATCATCTCGTGATAAACCAAAACTTTGCAACGCGCGTTTAGTTCTTTGAGGTCGACCTTCCATATTATAAAAAGTCCCTACTTTTTCACTAAATACAGTCGATGGTAAAATAACATCAGCTTTAAAAGCATTGTTATCACTGTGATGACCAATATAAACTATAAAAGCATCTTCATTAGTTATTTCAATATTATCTGCACCCATTAAAAAAATAACTGATGAGTTATTTAAATTATCTAAATTAATTTCACCTAAACCTAATTCTAAGGCACTTACTTGATTAGCTTGACTATGTAAAATACTAACTGGAGTTTGTAAGTTAGTACTTAATACATTTAGAGCATTTTCTAATGCTACATTATCATCACGTTCAAATAAACTAGTACCTACTATAATTAAAGGGTTTTTAGCTTGTTTTAATGTTGCGCAAAAATCATGACGACCTTCACAAAAATCTAATAAAGATTCTACATTAGTACCGATATGATTTACAGGATATGTTAAATCAAATGGTGCCCCAATAACTCCTACTTCTAAATCTCCAGCTCGATATTTTTTACGTAATCGAACATTGACTAATGAAGCTTCAAAACGAGGGTTTGCACCGATAATTAAACAAGCGTCTGTATTATCAATATCTTCAATAGTAGCATTAAATTTATAATTAGAAGCAAACCCTTTTCTAAATTGGATTTGACGTTCTGTACCAACAGTAGTACTACCAATCGATGACATCAAATCTTGCATAGAACATAAACCTTCAAGGTCAATATCAGGCCCGAAAACTGCAGCTACATTTTCGCCAGAAGTGTTAGTTACTTTAGAACCAATTAACCCTAAAACATCAGACCAATTAGATTCTTCAAATTGGTCATTAACTTTTTTATAAGGAGTATGAATTCGCTGACGACGTAATGAATCATATGAAAAACGTGTTTTATCCGAAATCCATTCTTCATTTAAACTCTCATTTAATCGTGGTAATACTCGTAAAATTTCTGTTTCTTTAAAATCTAAACGAATATTACTACCAACACCATCACTTAAATCGATACTTTCTGTATTACGAATTTCCCATGGTCGGGAAGTAAAAGCATATGGCTTTGATGTTAAAGCACCTACTGGGCATAAATCAATAACATTTCCAGATAATTCTGATTGAAATGTTTTTTCTAAATAAGTACCAATTTCAGTTTCTCGACCTCTACCTGTAGTACCTAATGCTTCAACTCCAGCGATTTCAGCTGCAAATCTTACACATCGAGTACAATGGATACAACGAGTCATAATAGTTTTAATTAATGGCCCCACATTTTTATCTTCAACACCTCGTTTGAAATCATAAAACCGTGTACGATCACTACCAAAAACCATTGCTTGATCTTGTAGATCACATTCTCCACCTTGATCACAAATTGGGCAATCTAATGGGTGGTTTAATAATAAAAATTCTAAAACACCTTCACGTGCTTTTTTAACTAATGGTGTATCTGTATAAATCCGCATATCAGGCATAATAGGCATAGCACATGAGGCTACTGGTTTAGGCATTTTAGCAATTTCAACTAAACACATACGGCAATTACCTGCTACAGATAATCGCTCATGGTAACAAAACCGAGGAACTTCAACTCCTACAGTTTCACATGCTTCTAATGCACTTGAATTTGGATTTACAAATACTTCTATATCATTTACAAATACTTTAATCACTTTTAATCTTATTTGTTTTACAAAAAAATAAAAGGAGTAAGTTTGTAGTTTTTAAAATAAAAAAATTTACCAACTCGATTTACGTAATCCGGGTATATAACCTTTACCTCCTAAATCACGTAACATTATACGTGATAATCGAAATTGTCTATAAATAGCTCGACCTCGACCAGTTACAATACAACGATTACGTACACGAGTTTTTGAACTATCCTTTGGCAAACTCGATAAATTTTGAGTTGCTTGCCAACGAATATTTTGGGGTAACGCCTTATTATGAATTATAGATAATAATTCTAAACGTTTTTTCTCAAACTTATTAAATAAATAACGACGTTTTTTATCTCGTTCTATAAGATTTTTCATATATGTATTTATTCATTATAACCTAAATACAACCAAAGTCCTAACGAGATAAATTTTGAATTATTCCCACTCTAACGCTCCTATACGCCAAGCGTATACAAACCCAATTGCTAATTCAATTAAAAAATCAA
>Ga0099798_10714_pt1 | contig 10541 bp, 7 predicted proteins | sample Uncmet_Sort29A_1_FD_89870 | JGI IMG/M metagenome (GOLD analysis project Ga0099798, IMG submission 89870) | Marine eukaryotic communities from CALCOFI LINE 67, Pacific Ocean - CN13ID_Sort29A_1 | ecosystem: Environmental > Aquatic > Marine > Oceanic | place: Pacific Ocean: Monterey Bay | collected... | reverse complement strand
TTGTGTAGTATCAACATCGGCTACATATGTGTACTATTCTGTTAAAAATATACCAAAAAAGGTGATTATAGCCTTATAGGGGAAATCGGATCTTTTGAAAAAAAATATTTTAAACTAAAAAAAAAAAACATTCGCATGTTCCGGTCCAGCATTTTGTAAATTGTAATCTATAAAAAGCAGTCGGGTACATTGCCCGAAATGTTCATTTTGACGACACCAATACGGATCGAAAGCCCTTAACGATGTTTTCGATCGTTGCCGGTTTCGTCAAAATCCGGTCAATATTGAAAAGATATTAGCCAGATATTCTGATGCCCAAAAATGTTCGGCCATTCTGGGGATTTTATGGTGCGATTGGCGACCAGTGAGTTTTGTGTTAAAAACATCGAGATTGGCGCCCGTTCAAAATAATAATGAATCGAGATTTTCCTTGGTTTATTTATTATCACTATTATTTTGAATTTTCGATTTTTTTTAACACAAGGGTACCGAAACCGGTACATTATTGGACATCGTACGATCAGTATAGTGTGCACATCGAGGGGGGGAATGTAAGGGGAATGAAAAAATGTGTATACTTCAAAATTCATGTTATATATTATATATAATATATTTTTTAAAAAAAATCAGCGCAAATAATGGTCCGAAATTCGAACCCTGCCAAATTGATCAGAAAGCCGTGTTGTTCATAACAATTACATGTTCAATATTGATGCAATTTCCACGAAACCGGAACCGATCAAAAGTTCTTGTAAAGGGCTTTCGATCGGTGCCGGTTTCATCAAAATCGGACCAATATTGACACATCTATAGAAGCAGGTTTACGATAAGGTGTGTGATATTTCTGGTCAAATGTTGGGGATATGTGCTTGTGGTTGGGAATGTAATTTCTATTTGTTGTCTCCCCATAGCATATAAAAATTCGACAAGATGCGTGTGGGTGAGGTGACATCGATTCCCTTTTCGATATTTCGGAGGCCAAAGAACGATTGAGAGATATCGATGCCCGACATAATTATCTGCATAGATATTTGTACAGTGTCACCTTCGAAGTCACCCACCTAAAATGGGGAACGCCACAAAGGCAAAAACATAAAAGTATACAGTTGAAGCATCAGTTCTCAGTAGTAAACCAATTAATTAAAGGGTCGAAGTCATTACCCTTCTGTTAACAAAATATACCGAAAAAGATTATTTTAGGGGGAATCCCGGGGAAATGGATTTGTTTATTTTCAATTATATATATATATTTTGAATCCCGATCGCACATTCCGGTTTGAATTTCAAACTTTTTGTAATCCATAAAAATAAGTTGGGCAAACCGCAAATTGGCGAAAGTATTCATTTTTGTTTTCCCCATAATTTCGTAATATTGCACCGATTTTGACGAAACCGACACGGATCGAAAGCCCTGAACGAGAGCTTTCGATCGGTGCCGGTTTTGCCATAATCGGGTCAATATTAAGAAAGATGTGTGGGCCAGTCATTACCATGGCCAAAATTCTATGATATTTTTCGTGCCATTCTGGGGATTTTATAATGCGAGTTGCGACCTGTGATTTTCGCGTTAAAAATAATAATTCGAAATAGGCACCCGTTCAAAAAAGAAGAAGAGAGTTTCCTTTTTTTACATTTTTTTTAAACATTTTTTCAATACAAAGGTAAGAAGTAAGCGATATTTTTCAACCTACATAAGGGATTACAGGGTATTCATGACAATCTTTCGTAATTCAATATTTTTGTGTTTTGCCCATAAATTTCTCAGTGTTGATCCGATTTTGGTGGAACCGGCACCAATCGAAATCCCTCGAAGAGAAATTTTGATCGGTACCGGTTTCACAAAAATCGGAACAATGTTAACAAAATTATTCATTGCAATATATCATGATCGATTTTGTGATATTCGGTTGGTACATTACAAGGAAGTCCTAGCAAACGAAAGTCAATATTGGTTTGTCTGGGTGTATATTGTAGATCGCAGAAGTCTCGATCTCCTCCCATCGAAAAGCTCCTCGAGACCGAACACGAATTTCACAAAAGCGGAGGCCCCATTGAGCTCACAGAGGATGCCGTTTTTTTTCTATATGAATGGCATTCGGGGGGGGAACATAAATTTTTGATGTTCCCCCCCGTATTTTTGAGCATCCAATTTCATGGGTGTAACAGGGTCTTTTATGTAACACCCGATTTTTCGGGCCAGAAATGATGAGCATCTGGTCCAGGCACATAATTTTGCCGAAAAGTTTCAAACCAAGCCCATCATTAGCATTGTTCCGATTTTGCTCAAACCGGCACCGATCGATAGATCTCGCCGAGAGCTTTCGATCGGTACCGGTTTCAGCAAAATCGGAATCATCCTAATGATTTTATAGACGATATAATACAGGGTAGCAAAGGTGTATCATAAATATGAAAAAAAATATATGCAACACCCTGATTCCCAACATATTACACCCTTGCAAAAAACATGTAACACCTTGTGCAAAAAAAATCCTGGTGTAACATCCATATTTTATGTTCCCCCCCGAATGCCATTCATATAGAAAAAAAACGGCAACAGAGGATTCGTGGAAATGGAAGACTCCCGCTAATGTCGTCTTCGACCCTGCGAGAAATACCCTTGTGTTAAAAAAAAAAACAAAGAGGCCAATTTTAGGCGTATTTCGTTTTATTTTTTCAAAAAAAAATTAAGTTTTTTTTTGAATCCCGTTATATTTTTTAAAAAATCGGTAACGGATTTTGGATCAAATTTCAGACATTTTATGATCCATCGAAATCCTTCAATCATAATGCCAATCATAATGCCATTTTTTGTTTCGTCCATAACTTTCTCAACATTGATCCGATTTTGACGAAACCGGTACCGATCGAAAGCCTTTGACGAGAGCTATCGATTGGTACCGGTTTCGTCAAAATCGTAAGAAAGTTATGGGCGAAACATTATCGTGACCCAATTTGTATATTTCGGGTCGGACATTTTGTTTTTTTTTTGGGGGGGGTGATTTCTGACAAGTCATTTTTGCATTAAAAAAAAAACAAGATTGGGGACGGTTTCAAAAAAAAAAAACAAGATTTTCCCCGTTTTATTTTTTTATAATTTTATTTCTTTGTTTTATTTTATTTTAACACAAGGGTATTGGTTTGTCTGGATGTATATTGTAGATCGCAGAAGTCTCGATCTCCTCCCATCGAAAAGCTCCTCGAGACCGAACAAGAATTTCACAAAAGCGGGGGCCCCATTGAGCTCACAGAGGATTCGTGGAAATGGAAGACCCCCGCTAATGTCGTCTTCGACCCTGCGAGAAATATGTACAAGTTAATCAAAGAAAACCAATTGAAAATGGTATGCCGGACGTGAGAAAAAAACAAATGTGCGGACCTCATTCCGTTCCGAAAATCGAGATTTTGGAATTTTCTTCCGGGAGTCCGCAAGCCTATCCTAAAAGGTGGCACCAAAAAATTGCCTTTTTTTGATACGCCGTTGGAACTTTACTGGACGCAAAATTGGATTGTAATACCCCCAAAATATGCTCATCAAAAAAATTGGGTGTTACAATATATTTGTGACATTTTGTGTAGCACTGACCGATAAAATCCCGCGTTTTTTGAGATCCCGATTTTTTGTTCTGTATTCAATTTCATTAAAATCATTTTGGCTATATCCCAGCGAATATTTCTCGGTTTTTTGTAAAATCGGCACCGATCGATAGATCTCACTGAGAGCTTTCGAATTGTAGCGGAATTATTGAAATCAGTGCATCATTTGGACCAGGGGTGGCAAAATAAATTGATGTTTTTTTGAGAATAACCTTTTGTAAAAATATGTGTCACACCCATGATCGAAACATAAAACACCCTACTGAAAAAAGTGTAACACCCAAATGTCAAAAATCGAGGGTGTTATAGTCAAATTTGCGTTGAGTAAAGTTCCGACGCCGTATAAAAAAATAGGCACAAAAAAAAAATATGATTCACATCTATATTTATCCTTTTGTCAACTACATAACGAGGTCCGACCGTACATTATGAGGTGGATCCTAGTTTGAAAATATATACCCTTGTGTTAAAAATAAATAAATCGAAAAAGGTGATTTTAGGGGAAAATGGATTTTTTTAATATATATTTTTTTAAAGTTTTTTTTTTTTAATCTTGATTTATTATTTTTTTAAATGGTCACATATTCCGGACCAAATTTCAAACATTTTGACACCCATAAAAATCGGCCGGAAATTTTGCCGAAATTTTTCGTTTTTGTTTTGGTCATAACTTTCTTAATCCTGATCCGATTTTGACAAAACCGGTACGGATCGAAAGCCCTGAACGAGAGTTTTCGATCGGTACCGGTTTCGTCAAAATCGGATCAATATTAAGAAAGTTATGGGCAAAACATTGTCATGACCAAATTTGTGTTATAATTTTGGATCATTATGGGGATTTTGTGGTGCAATTTACGACCAGTGATTTTTGCATTAAAAAAAAAAACGATTTTTTTAAAATTTTATTTTTTCGATTTTTTTTTTAACACAAGGGTAAGTTAAATTTGCAAAAAATATAACGAAAATTGGCCTCTTTGTGTGTTACTTATTACGCAAGGGTATTTCAAAACCCTTCGTTGCGGAGATACGAGTAGGGGTGGAGAGAATGTCGAAAAAATGATTCAATTTGTTTTGCCCCCGATTTTCTTAGTATTGATCCGATTTTGATGAAACCGGCACCGATCGAAAGACGAAAGCTCTCATGCATGGTTTTCGATCGGTACCAGTTTCAGCGAAATCCGAGAAATATTGCGAAAATTATGGGCAAAACAATTTTGTCAAAAATTAATTATGTGGCACAAAAAAAGAGCACCAAAACAGTCCTTTTCCGACAAAAAAATGCCATCCAAAAAACACAAAAGGAGATGCTGTAAAAACAAGTTGTCCGTTTGTTTTGCCCATATTTTTTCTTAATATTGCGCCGATTTGGCGAAACCGGCACGGATCGAAAATTCTCGGACCGTCCGGAGCTGTCGTTTTAAAAGTTGAAAAAATTGTGCCATACAATTATTTTATTCGGTAGAAAATGCTGAAAATGCAGTTTCCCTAGGAAACTTCTGTAAAAAAAAGGGTCCACGTACGTGTACGGACACCTGTGTTAGGGAGATTGAGTTGAATGCGTGATGGTTTCACCCCACTCAGATTCACAAACCCTCCTTGCGGAGATACAAGTGGGGGTGGGGAGAATGTCGAAAACACATATTAATTTGTTTTGCCAATAATTTTCTTAATATTGATCCGATTTTGCTGAACCCGGCACGGGTCAGGGCTTTCCATCGGTGCCGGTTTCATCAAAATCTGAGCAATATTAAGAAAATTATGGATCAAACAAATTTGTGAAAAATGTTGGATTTTTTAGAAATGAGTACTTTTGGGCTGTTCTGTCGTCTTCCCTGTGTATTGCTAGTTGAAAATTGATTGTGCAATAAAATATTTTTTACTCGGTAGAAAATGCTGAAAACGCAGGGATCGTATTTTTTTACACGCTCTTTCCATCACTGATAACCATTTTCCCAGGAAAATTCTGTAAAAAAAAGTGCCCATGGATGGACGGACGGACACCACCTCCAAGAACTACTGGATTAGGATCTTTTTTCTCGCAGTCGCGCAATTTTCGTTGAATGCGTGATGGTTGCACCCCCACTCAGATTAATTGTTGTTTCGAAGGTATATGCGAGAGAAGGTGGGTATCGATCCTAATTTCAAGTTGACGGAATTACGACAGCACATGCTTGATATCACCCGAATGCGAGCCATGTCGAGGACCGGGCGCCTACATTATTATAGGGCCATCGTCGTTTTGGGAAATGGACGAGGCGTTTACGGGTACACCACCTCCAGAGACCAAGGCGCAAAACCATTGTTCATTTTCTTTACCCGTGTGTTAAAAAACAAATCGAACAAGGTGATTTTAGGGGAAATTGGATTTATTTGTTTAAATTTATTTATTTATTATGTTATATATTTTCTCCTTGGATTATTTTTTAACGGTTGCGCATTGCGCACCAAATCGGAGCAGTACCGGCTTTGTCAAAATCGGAGCAGTACTAAGACAGTTATGGGGGAAACAAAAATGGCAGTTCTACCAGATGTTTTTATATAAAAAATGATGTGCGACCATTTTAGAAGAAAAAATATAGATTTTGAAAAAATATTTTTGCCCTTGTGTAAAAAAAAATATAACGAAGAGGCCAATTTTAGGGGCATTTCGTTTTATTTTTCAACAAAATCGTTTTTTTTTTAAGTTTTTTTTTGAACCTCGTTTTATTTATTTTTAAACCGGTAACGGATTCAGGATCAAATTTCGGACATTTCATAATCCATCGAAATGCTTCAATGACAATGTCAAATATTTAAATTGTTGTTTCGTCCATAATTTTCTTAACAGTTAACATTGTTCTGATTTTGACGAAACCGGTACCGATCGAAAGCCCTTGACGAGGGTTTTCGATCGGTACCGGTTTCGTCAAATTCGGGTCAATATTAAGAAAGTTATGGACGAAACATTCTCATGACCCAATTTATGTATTTCGGGTCGGAACATTTTTGGTTTTTTTGGGGTAATTTCTGGCCGGTCAATTTTGCATTAAAAAAATATATAACACGATTGGCGACCGTTTCAATAAATAAATAAAACAAGGTTTTTCTCGCTATATATTTTTATAATTTTATTTCTTTGTTATATTTTTTAACACAAGGGTACACGTTGCGAAAATATAAAAATTTTAATATAAAATTTTAAACCATAAATCCAATTTCCCCGAAAATCATTTTTTCGGTTTCTACTAAATTACCTAAAAGCACAAGGGTAAGTCCGCCACTCCCCGCGGAATATATCAAGGACGACTGTCCCGAAGTTGTGAGATTATACCCTGTGTGTGACAGATTTGGTATTGGATTTGGAAATACGCCTATGGAATCGAGGAACGATGCATCAACCAAAGCCCTACAGAACCTAGAGTACGAATCCCCCAAGTTCTTCAGACCAATGTGACCATGATGCGGGATCGCGGCCCTGGAAAAAGCAACTGGCCTTGCTTTCCCCATAAAATTACCCCCTGACCTATTTTCCCATAAAATTACCACCCCTGGCCTTGCTTTCCCCATAAAATTACCCCCCTGACCTTATTTTCCCATAAAATTATCCGCCTGACCTTATTTTCCCTATAAAATTACCACCCTGACCATATTTTCCCATAAAATTACCCCCTAACCTTATTTTGCCATAAAATTATCCCCCTGACCTTATTTTCCCATAAAATTATCCCCCTGACCTTATTTTGAAATATTTTCCCTATAAAATTATCCCCCTGACCTTATTTTCCCTTATAAAATTACCCCCTGACCTTATTTATTTTTAACACCAGGGTAGTGTTCCTCCTCGTGTGCCAACCAAAGGAAAGAACACGCCAGCTTCATGTGACATTTCGCGCATTTGAGATTTCTAGATTTTGATTCCTCTAGGACCTTAATGCATCCGGTCATGGGGCAGGAGTATAGCGCAAAAGCCTATCTTATACCCAGGCCTTTTGGTACGGCATGATATCACCCCTAAAATCACCCCCATGGCCTTATTTTGTCATAAAATTACCCCAATGACCTTATTTTCCCATAAAATCACCCCCATGACCTTATTTTCCCATAAAATCACCCCCATGGCCTTATTTTGTCATAAAATTACCCCTATGACTAAATTACCTAAAAGCACAAGGGTAAGTCCGCCACTCCCCGCGGAATATATCAAGGACGACTGTCCCGAAGTTGTGAGATTATACCCTGTGTGTGACAGATTTGGTATTGGATTTGGAAATACGCCTATGGAATCGAGGAACGATGCATCAACCAAAGCCCTACAGAACCTAGAGTACGAATCCCCCAAGTTCTTCAGACCAATGTGACCATGATGCGGGATCGCGGCCCTGGAAAAAGCAAATTTGCGGACCTTAGTCCGTTCCGAAAATTCGTGATACGGAACTACATTTTTGACGGAGGTGCGTAACATTTTTTTCATGGTCCGTAAACATTTTTTTCATGATGCGTAACACAATTATTTTTACATTTTTTGTTACGCACCTGGTTACCCCCATTTGTTTGGACCCTAATTTTCTTAATACTCCGATTTTGACGAAACCGGTACCGATCTAAAGTTCTCCTCAAGGGCTTTCGATCGGTGCCGGTTTCACCAAAATCCGACCAATGTTGCGAAAGATATGGTACATGTGCCCAATTTTATTGTATGGAAATTATGCACACTTCTTGAATCCAAAGATGGTCCGTAACAAAAAAAAAGTGTTATGCACCACCAATAGTGCGTAACACACAAAAATTGTGTTCCCCCCTCCGGCACTACCAAATAAAAAAGATCCTCCAATCTTGTTATATATTTTTTCACTGTAAAATTGACCGGTCAGACACATAAAATTCCAAAAATGACCCGAACCAAATATTCAAATTAGCCCATGACAATGTTTTGTCCATATTGTTTTTAATATTGTTCCGATACCATTATGGTTTTTACAAAAAATACGAAAAGGCCAATTTTAGAGGTATTTCGTTATATATTTTTTAAAAAATATATTTATTTACTTTTTCAGCTCGTCTTATTTATTTTTTAACCGGTCACAAATTTTGGGACGAATTTCAAACATTTCATAATCTATTGATATCTTTCGATTATAATGTCATATATTCTTCATTTTGTTTCGTCCATAATTTTCTTAATATTGATCCAATTTTGACGAAACCAGTACCGATCGAAAGCTCTCGTCGTAAATTAATTATCTCCGAAAATGCTATACAATCGAAACGGTGTTTCTGTCAAATGTCGCCATAAAATAATAGCTAAATTTGAGTGTAAAATCTGTCGCCATAAAAATACTTGATTATGGTGTACCCCCATCGGTATTTTGACACCCGTCGGTATTACGAGGATTGAAGAGTTCTCGACCCAGAAAAAGCTCGCAGAAATTGGTGGGTGAGCACCACAGAAATATTCTTGTGTTGAAAAAAATCGAAAAAATATTTTTTAAAAAACAAGGAAAATCTCGAGTTATTTATTTTTAAAATGGGGGGCAATCTCGATTTACACAAAAAAATTGATCATGGTAATGTTTGGCCCACATTATTTCTTAATATTGATCCGATTTTGACGAAACCGGTACCAATCGAAAGTTCTCTTTCAGGGCTTTCGATCCGTACCGGTTTCATCAAAATCAGATCAATATTAAGAAAGTTTCATTTGCCCGACTGACTTTTCAAAAATCATTTTTATGGATTACAAAATGTTTGAAATTTGGTCCGGAATGTGCGACCATTAAAAAATTCAAGATTTTTTAAAAATAAATCTTAAAATAATAATAATTTTAAAATAAATCCAATTTCCCCTAAAATCACCTTATTCGATTTATTTATTTTTAACACAAGGGTAGTGTTTCTCTGCGCGTGGCAACCAAAGGAAAGAACACGCCAGCTTCATGTGACATTTCGCGCATTTGAGATTTCTAGATTTTGATTCCTCCAGGACCTTAACGCATCCGGTCATGGGGCAGGAATATAGCGCAAAAGCATATCTTATACCCAGACCTTTTGGTACGGCATGATATCTATTCATACCCTTGTGTTAAAAACAAATAAATAAAATATTTTTTAAAAAAATCAAGGCCAATCTCGATTATCATTATGTTGAACGGGGGCCAATCTCGATTTATTTATTTTTTGATATAAAAAAATGGTCGGAAATTGCACCATAAAATCCCCGAAATGCCCCAACATTATCACACAATTTTGGTCACGACAATGTTTGGCCCATATCTTTCTTAGTATTATCCCGATTTTGACGAAACCGGCCACGATCGAAAGCTTTCGTTCAGGGCTTTCGATCCGTACCGGCTTTGTCAAAGTCGAAGCAATATATGGGCACCACAAAATGAAATGGAAATAGGAAGACAACAAAACAATACGAGAAAGATATGGGCACAACAAAATGAAAATAATCGGTAGTGTACCCGAATGATTTCGGTGGATTACAAAATATTTGAAATTTTGTCCGGAATGTGCGACCATTTAAAAAAATCCAATTTCCCCTCGAGATCCCCGTTTTCGCTTTTTTTTGAATACAAGGGTATTATAAAGGGGCGAAACCTTTAACAACAACGCGATTTTTTTATCCAGGCGAATCAAGTTGGCATATTTTGACGACGTCGTTTTGGGCATTTTTTGTCGTTTTGGACGTCGTTTTGGACATTTTGGATGCCCCCCCCGGTATTTTTTAGCTTCCAATTTCATGGGTGTAACAGGGTCTTTTATGTAACACCCGATTTTTTGGATGAGAAATAATGAGCACCTGGTCCAGGAATATTTTGTTGTCGGGAAATTCGAGGTCATAACCATCACTAATATTATTCGGATTTTGTTCAAACCGGCACCGATCGATAGATCTCACCGCGAGCTTTCGATCGGTGGCGGTTTCAGCAAAATCGGATTTGTCTTAACGATTTTATGAGCGA
>Ga0099798_10713_pt1 | contig 10551 bp, 8 predicted proteins | sample Uncmet_Sort29A_1_FD_89870 | JGI IMG/M metagenome (GOLD analysis project Ga0099798, IMG submission 89870) | Marine eukaryotic communities from CALCOFI LINE 67, Pacific Ocean - CN13ID_Sort29A_1 | ecosystem: Environmental > Aquatic > Marine > Oceanic | place: Pacific Ocean: Monterey Bay | collected... | reverse complement strand
ACAAATATTTAAAAATAAATGATTATTAGTAAATATTTAAATATTTTTCATCAAAAATATTAAGTTTGATAATAAAAAATTTAAAAATTAAAAAAGATGCCGCCAGTTATAATTTCGTTCGCGTGCAAACCCGATTCCGATGCTTTGAACAGCGGCGAGGTATTTATCCATTCTTGTTTATTTATAACCCCAATTTGAAAACTTGAATCGTTTTGAAAAAACGTTTTTCAAAAAAGTCAAACGTGATTTTAAATAATTAATTAATCATTATATTGAGCACAATTTTGTTGTCATAATTGTTATCTTTTGTATTGTAATGCTATTCGGTACTTGTGGCGAACGCATTTTGAATCAATTCTAATTTAAAAAATGTTGGTTAATGAATTATGATATAATTTCATTAAATTCTCATTACATTTAAATACCGGTTTTATTGAATCATCATAATTTTATTTCAGGAATGGAATAATTTGTTATATATAAATTTATTGCACATTGTATTTTTCAATTTGTTGAATTATAGCAATTTTGCCATTTGAGGCATTTGAAGAGGCGGTTGGCATCGCGGACAAATCACCAAATATCCATTACATCGGCATCAACTGCACATCTCCTTTCAACATGACAGGTTTTAACTTTTTAGTCTATTCTTCACACATTTTTTCAAACAAAATTTTAAATTACCTCAAGTGTTGACATAATGATTAACTTTTAAGATTCAATTAAATTCGTCGCAATTTAATAAAAGTTTTTATTTGAAATTGGATGTTTAAATTAAATCGAAAAAAGGTTTGTTCCGGGTGGCGAAAAGTGTGTCCGGAAAACCCATGGTTGGCTACCCGAATTCCGGCGGTGAGGCCGCGATTCGCAGTGAAAACGTTTTCGATTGTTTATTGTCAAATGACGACGAAAGTGGTGGCGAAAAAGAGGAAAGTGACGGTCAAAAGGCTGCAAATGGGCGGAAAAGTGATTATCGGTTCGATTTGGAGATCAAGAAGTGGTTGGACTTGGGAAATGTGAAGTGCATTGGTGGCTGCTGCGACGTGATATCAAATGCGCGATGGGTATTTAAGCAAGTTTCAGTTTTCTTTTTTTATGTCGGGGTTTGTCTTTCAAGTGTTGTGTCTTCTTTTCAAATCGCCGTCTGTTTTTTTCTCCAAGGTGTCTCTTATCGAATATTTATTCAAATTATCAGCATCTTAACACTTGCATTTGGAACTGTCAAGGTGACCCCTGAGCATATCTTTCACCTCAACCAGTTGCTGGAGGAATTGTGCGAAGTTCCGGTGAGTGAGCGAAAGCAGAACAGCGTTTTTAAATAAGTAAGTAGTTTCAAATTTAATATCACATTTTATTAAAAACCTAGGTTCAAAACAACTCAAAAGGAATTAAAAACGGTAAAACCATCGAAATTTATTTTTGAATTCAAGAATGCCAAGATATGTAACTAGCATTTTTTTTGAATTTTTCAATTTTGTCGTTCGGAACATTTTTTTATGAGAGATTTGTCAGTTGTTTTTTGACCCGTTGTTGTATGTGTCCTATCGAATTGTAATCTTATTTAAATTTATTAATATTTACATAAATTGGGGGATGGCTGGCACGCCGAGACTAACCTGCCGTGCCCACTCTTTTCTTTCGGGGTCATTGGACAAAAGAAGGAACCTCGTTGGAATGCGTCACGAAAGGGCATGGGCGAGTGTAAGGGTGGATATAAAACCAAAACACCCCAAACAGCAATTTTTTGGCAAAATGTTTCCAATTTCAGAATCGGTGTCACCAAAACCAAATTTTGATTGCGTTTGTCCGATGTACAAACAGCAAGTCGATGCGGAAGTGTTTTGAAATTTTATTGCTTTGTTTGGACCAATGGACCATGCATCAGTTTATATTGTTGTCACCAAATCCAAATCCAAATCGGTTTTTAAGCATTCAAAAGAAATTCAAATTCAGAATTCCCAATCAAGTTCTGAATTGCTTTTGAATTTGGTTGCCTTTTCAGTTTTTTGCTTGAGTACTTTTTCACAATAGTTCCAATTTCAGGATCGGGTTTTTTATTTCAAGTATTAAATCTTTTGTTTAGAAGGAGCATTTGTGATTTGTTTTCGCGCAATGCAATCTGAATTTCAGTGTTCTTACGTCATCAGGAACGTTTCAATCATTATTCAATTTGTTTGAACATCGTTGTTTCATTTTCAATTAATTAATGATGACTAGTGGGTACCCGTTTTTGGTTCCACCAAAACATTATCAAACCGACCAAAGATAAAAATTGCCCAAACGCATCCCAAACCCATAAAAAATTAACCCAAACCTATTAACAACCTCCAAAACCAATCGAAATCCATCAAAAACCATCTCAAATCCATCAAAAACCATCCCAAACCCCACAAAAATCAATCCAAACACATCACCCCCCCTCAAACCCACCACAATCAACCCAAACCCTTCAAAATCCACCCCAAACCTATCAAAATCAACCCAAACCCTTCAAAAACCATCCCAAACCTATCAAAAAACCATCCCAAGACCTTCAAAAACCATCCAAAACCCATCAAAAATCAATCAAAAAACCCTCAAAACCCATCAAAAACCATTCCAAACCGCACAAAAATCAACCCAAATCCTTCAAAACCCATCCAAAATCAACAAAAACCTATCAAAAATCCATCCAAAATCAACCAAAACCTATCAAAAACCATACGAAAACCTTGCATTTTGGTTTGGTGCAATTTGCACTCCAATTTACACTCTAATTTGCACTCCAATTTACCAGCCAATTTGTAGTCCAAAAACCACTATTCTTTTAATAAGAATAGTGGTGATGTGTTGCGGGGGTGAGTACTAACTTTTATCATGATGCAATGGAGCTGTTTGCAATTTTATCATGTTTTTAATGATGATGTTTTGATTAATGATGTTTGTGATGGGTTGACAGTACGTGGGCAGTGTTGGTTTATAATATACTTAAGTATGTTTTTACTATTTAATACATGTTTTAATAAAGATTTTTATTAAAAATTAATTTATAATTTTATTAATGCTTTTAATTTTTATTTAATATATTATTTGTTGTTGATTCATACTTTTTCCCCCTCTGTTTCTGTTTTTTGTTTGCCCTGTGTAAACACTTGCGGGTTTTGCATTTAGGGGCCCCCTTCCTTTTCGTAGCCTATCGTGGCGCATACATTCTTTTAATAAGATAGATTCATTTTTTAAATTTTTGAAACGTTTCGTTGTAATATTAAAATATTTGGGTTCTGCAAATTTCACAATTTTCCATAATTCAATAATTGTGAATGTAGTCAATGATTGATTATTGATTACGTATACAATTTCAATTGTTTTGGTGTTGATGTGAATGTGTTGATTTTTTCAGGTGATCTTATTTGTCGATTGTTTTTATTTTTTTATAACCATAAGTTGTTCAAATGTTGTATTTTCAATTGTTTTGGATTGATATCCGATATCGTAATTTTGGCTGTGCTTCGTCCAAAATTCAACATCCACGTTCGTGTCGACAATCGTTACCAATCAAATCGCTAATCGCAACGTTGTATCTCATCATTGACCATTGGTTTACATTGTATTCACATGTAAAATGCAAACTTCAAAAATTGAATTTTGAAATTTCAAATGTATTTAATATTTATATGATATATTGATTCAATGTTTGATATTTAATAAAATATAAATTTCAAAATTCAATTTTTCAATTTTCAGAAAAGTAATTTGATTGATTAGGTCAAGGAGTAAAACAAATTAAAATTTTTGAATTTTCTAAATAAGTGTTTTGCATTGATTGAAACAACTTCAGATTTTGTCATCCAAAAAACAAGTGTTTTAGATTGTGTCAAAAAAAACAATCAACCAAAGAAATTATAAAATAATTGGTAAATTATTGATTAATTAATCGACATTGAAAAATCATGAATCAGATGTGGACCAAATTGTCGATTCTTGGATATTTGTACTTTTTGGCATTCGTCGACGCGTTGTTCTTGAAACCGGCTAGACCAAGCGTGTTGACGCGTGCATTCCACGCCAACATGATGAGGCGCTCCTCTTACGCTCAAAAATCGAACGTTGAATCGGTCAGAAATTCACAAGGCGCTCCAAAAGTGCCGGAGCAACCGTCCCGAAATGGTCAAAACGGTAAAGCCGATTTTGAGGTCCTGAATGAATTTCAATTTCAACCCAGAAGCACAAATATCAAAGAGGCGACCCCGGCGATTTTGTTGGCAAGTTTATGGGTCGTAAGAATTGGTTTTGAAAATTCAAAATGTATATTCAACAAATTCAGTAAATGATTAATTTTAAATGAATAATTAAAAGATTAATTAATTTAATAATAATATAATAGTTTTATTTGCAATGATTTTTAGTGGTGGTTTGAACATTAATTAATTTAATCGAAACATAATTTAATTGAGTAATGTTTGAATCAAAATTAAAAGTTTATCAAATTATCAAATAATTATTCATTAATTTAAAAGCAACAAATAATGATTATTTAATGTTTTCATTTTGATTAATATTTAAACCGAGATAAATCAAAATTAAAATTTTAATTAAATAAAACGGTGAACCGGGGCGTTGGCTTCTTCTCCGCCAAATTTAAATTTGATATTAATTAATATTTGATATTTGATATTAATTATTTTAATTCTGATTTTTAATTTTACCACACCAACATTGTTTTTGGATGGTGTCAATACTTTTAGGACATCATCCTTTTGGAATTCGTTTGCCATATCATTGTTTTTTGCATTGATAAAATTTTAATAATCAAAATTTGTTTCGCTGATTTGAAATTTATTGATAAAATAAATAAGTAATCAAAATTTCCATTGTTAATTTGGTCTTTAGGTTGTTGGTTGGGTGGCGATCGACTATTTTCGTGACCCGCAGCAGTTGCAGCAGCGGAACAAGATGGAGGAAGACGAAGAACCAGCTGGCACAGGTGCCCCATATTCACTAAAACTACTAAAACATATCAAAACGTAATTTGAGGGGAGATCGTAAGCCCATTTCTTTTTCTATAAAGCAAGTCAACAGCAATATTGGATAATATAATATTTGAATAAAAAATTAAAATTATAATTTGATTGACATGCTTGCCACGCTCGCCTAGGAATATTCGTGTTGTAATGGATTATACATACATTAAATGATTAATCATTAATTACCAATTAAGTATTGAAGCACAGGTTCTTGCCGTCTTTTGATGGCTACCACCAAAAAAAAGTATTGAAGCAATTGATTTGATTTCTCATGATTAATATTTAAATATTTGATTGATCAATTTTAAATTCATTATAAATTATGTTGGTATTTATTAATTTGATAAATTAATTTAAGCAGATGAAGATTTTAAGTTTTTATCTTATGAGTGTTTTTGTTCTTTTTTTACAAATTTAAAATTATGATATTATATTTATTAAATTATTATTAATTACTTACAATTTCAACAATGAGTTGAATGAATTCCAAATCACACAGACAAGTGAATCAATTACTTAATTAATGAATACATGGCGAGGAAGCCTTGTTGACGTTTTTCAGAGTTATCTATCTCATAATTTATTTTGAATTTTCAAAAATCAATTTATGTTCAAATTTCCAGATGAAGTAAAATTGAAATGGAAAATTTTAAATTATTGTCAATTTCAAAATTCTGGTTGTGAAAATTGTATCGTCAATTTATTATTCAAATAAATTATAAATGAAATTTACATATATTGCATAAGAATTCATGTTATCCATTATTCAATTCATTCATAAAATGATCAAATACGTTGTAAAATTATGGCAAAATAACAAATAAATAATTGTTCAGGGAATCATCATGCCCCATCGGGTCCAGCAGAGAGTCCGGGTTTCATGTTTTGGGTGGGGGCTCCGTAGTAGCGTGGCGGCCAGCGGCCAGCTAGCTAGCCACGTTTTTTCAATTAATTATAAATTTTATTCAAGTTGAAAGTTCCACGTGACAATATCATGCCATTTGTCAAGATTGGGATTAATGATTGAAATTTAATTTTAATTTATTAATAATGAAATTATGAAATTATTTTGCGGACACAAGTAAAATATTTTTTAATTGAGTATTATGAATTTTTGAAATAAAATTAAATTACAAAATCTCAAAATAAAAAATAAATCCATCCAATTCTGTAGTTTTGGTTTGTTGGACGATTAAAAATTTGCAATTCAATAAAATAAAAATGCATTTGGAATTTATTAGAGTGTTTGAAGTTGTGTGCTTATCAAGCCGAGTCTGACGCGTTTGGTTGAAATGTAATGTGATTTCAAATTGAAATAAAGAAATAATAAAAAATTATCAATCATTTATTTAGTTTTACATTTATTGATTTTTTGTTTCAGGGGAGGCCGGACGTCGTGCGCGGGAGGAACGTTTCGAGAGGGTGGCATATTGTTACAAGCCCCGTTGATCATTCAAATAATTGACACAATTACATAATAAAACAATTTTTTTTGAATGAAAATAAATTATTAAATTTTTCAATATTTAATAATTAATAAAATGGGTGAGGATTGAAATTTAAAGTGATATCAAAATTTAATTGAAATATTTGAGTACGTTTTGTTTTTGTTTTCATGGAAACAATTTTTTCATGTTTTGATTTCTTGTTGTCGTTGGTCCGTTGTTTTCTTCGAGCAATTAATTAGCAAAAAATGCGGTCAAAGTATTGCTTCTATTTTGCAATTTAAATTCTTAATTTTCAAAATAATTTCCCAATTTCAGTATGTCATCAGCTGGTCGATTTCATTTCTTATTGTCCGAATGTCATTATGCTTTCGAGCCAGATAGTAGAACTTGGTTTGCATTTCGTCACGAAAGCAATTTATTATCATTGCAGACTGAATTTCTTTTTCTCTCAATTGCCTTCGACATTGTTTTTTGTCTTGATTCCTTTTTCGGATTTAGTTATTTTTTCGCGCATGCGTTTTTTAGGCAGAAAAAATGCGGTCGGTGTGTTGCTTATATTGTCCAAATCACAAGATCCTTGTCAGGACTCATTCAAATAGTGTATATCACATTCTGTTGCCATCATTCTGAATTTGGCGGATGTATTTTTCTTGCGGATTTCATTTTTCAATATATTTTTTCGCGCGCAAGTGTCTTTTGCGTGGAAAAAGTAGAGTCAATTGTTTGTCAATTGTTGAATCCAATATTTTAGCATCGCCAGAACAAATTTGTATTGCAAGATCCTTGTTAGGATTCACTCAAATGATTAATGTACATCACATTCTGCTGCCATCATTCAGATTTTGACAAATATATATTTTAATTTTTTTCAGCTTTGCCTAATATATTTTGTCTTGGAGATTTCATTTTCGAATATATTTTTTCGCGCGCAAGTGTCTTTTGCGTAGAAAACGTAGAGTCAATTGCTTGCAAATAAAACTTTTGAATCAAATATTTTATCATCACCAGAGCGAATTCATATTACAAGATCCTTGTCAGAATTCATTCCAATATTTAATGTATATTACATTCTTTTGCCTTGCCATCATTCTGAATTTGACAAATATATTCTTTCAGCTTTGCCTAATACATATTTTTTCTTGCGGATTTCATTTTCGAATACTTATATTTTTTCGCGCGCAAGTGTCTTTTGCGTAGAAAAAGTAGAGTCAATTGTTTGCAAATTTTTGAATCAAATATTATATACATTTATCATCGCCAGAACAAATTTATATTACAAGATCCTTGTTAGGATTCACTCAAATAATTAATGTACATCACATTCTGCTGCCATCATTCTGAATTGTACAAATATATTTTTTCAGTTGTGCCTTACGTATTTTTCTTGCGGATTTCATTTTCGAATACTTATATTTTTTCGCGCGCAAGTGTCTTTTGCGTAGAAAAAGTAGAGTCAATTGTTTGCAAATTTTTGAATCAAATATTTTATACATTTATCATCGCCGGAACAAATTTATATTACAACATCCTTGTTAGGATTCACTCAAATGATTAATGTACATCACATTCTGCTGCCATCATTCTGAATTGTACATATATATTTTTTTTAGTTGTGCCTTACATATTTTTTCTTGTGGATTTCATTTTCGAATACTTATATTTTTTCGCGCGCAAGTGTCTTTTGCGTAGAAAAAGTAGAGTCAATTGTTTGCAAATAAAACTTTTGAATCAAATATTTTATCATCACCAGAGCGAATTCATATTACAAGATCCTTGTCAGAATTCATTCCAATATTTAATGTATATCACATTCGGCTGCCATCATTCAGATTTAGACAAATATATTCTTTCAGATTTGCCCAATACGTATTTTTTCTTGCGGATTTCATTTTCGAATATATTTTTTCGCGCGCAAGTGTCTTTTGCGTAGAAAAAGTAGAGTCAATTGTTTGCAAATTTTTGAATAAAATATTTTATCATCGCCAGAACAAATTTATATTACAAGATCCTTGTTAGGATTCATTCAAATAATTAATGTATATCACATTCTTTTGCCATCATTCTGAATTTGACAAATATATTTTTTCAGTTGTGCCTTACATAATATTGCTTGCTGATGTCTTTTTTAATGTATTTTTTCGCGCGCAAGTGTCTTTTGCGTAGAAAACGTAGAGTCAATTGTTTGCAAATTTTTGAATCAAATATTTTACCTTCACTTTGAATTCATGTCACAAATTTAAAATATTTGAATTTAAGGTCACTCTCGTGGCAGTTGTTGCACATTAGTTTTTCTGATGGCGATTGGAAAAGCAATAATTGCAATTTGTGTGATTTTGTTTCTATTTTGTTTTTCCATTGCTAGTTGACAATTTGGGGCGAAGCAATAAATGATATTTAGCAACTATCAACACGATGGTACAAACTACTCAGGCCATCATCAATTTGTTTTGATTACATGTAAGTGAAATCAACTTTTTTGTTATACTTGTTTTTTTCTGTCGCGACTTGCAAATTTAGGGTTTACAGATTACTAATTATGCAGTTCATTATGTAATTAATTAATTGGTTTCAGCTTCATCAAAGGTATTCATCAGAATTGCAATTGTTCATTATGAATTATTTCTTTGAAATAAAGTAGAATTAGCAGGAACATTGTAGGTTCCAAAATCATCATGCCATTCCTTATTTTCGTGACATTCGTATTCAGTTTCAATTATATTTTCAGTTCATATAATAATTATTAATTATATATTGTTTAGCGGTGCTAACGCACCGTACTTAATGATATTCCACACATTTTGTCGTCCTCAAATAATTATTCAAATTATAAATTAAAATGTTTAGTCAAATCAATTTGAAATTTCGATACAACAAGAAAAAAACAATTAAAATTCAAAAAATATTTCTGATTCAGTCATTACCCATAAATTAATAACATTGTTTTATTTTTCATTCCAAACGTTTTCAAGTTTTCAGTAAAAAAAAATTATATAAAATAAATTTTTTTTGTTCAATTTCAATATTAACATCAATAACCATTCAAACGTTGAAGCAACCAAGCTTCATTATAATTAATTGTAAATCTTGAAACATTGTTTAAACTTTAAAGAGCTTGCAAGCATTTGAAAGCGTTTTCAGAACCAGTCATTGAAACAATAACCAGGATTGCTTTTAATTTGTTTTCGTTGATTAATATAAAATTCAAATTTTCATCGCTTATATTACCATCGTTTCATTTTTCCGTTCGGTTTTCATTGTCAATGCGCATAACCAACCCCTTGAAAATATATCTTCCCACCCCCCATATTAAATTATTTCGAATTTGTTCATCAATGTACAATCAATTGTAAATGTAATTTTACTAATTTTTATAATATATTTATTTAAACTAATTAATTCTCATCCAATCACAAATCAATGTTTTTTGTTAAAAAATAATTCATTAAATTCGTTTGCTTAATTGATAATTCGCAATGTTCCATTTTCCTATTTAATTGATTTTTGTTTAATTTTTGAATCAACACATAAATATACCGATTTATTAAAACATGTCGTTTTGAATATTTCGATGGAACAATAAAAATATGTTTTTTGAATTTAACAATTATAATTGCTTTTTTTGAATAAAATCCCAACAACACGTAACTAATAAATTATTGTTGCCCAAACATGAAAATCCAATGTTGCCGCTGGAAGGTCGTCTGAAAGTGCTTAATTAAGTGCTTAGCTTCGTGCTTTATCCTTCCACCGTTTATCTACCGTTTGAAACTTTCATTTGAAAGTTTCAGTGTTTACCGTCTGCAAGTGCTTAATTAAGTGCTTAGCCTCGTGCTTTATCTTATCTACCTATTCACCATCTTTAGCCCCGTGCTTACCGTCTGAAAGTGCTTAATTAAGTGCTTAGCCTCGTGCTTTATGCCTCGTGCTTTATCTTATCTACCTACTCACCATCTTTAGCCCCGTGCTTACCGTCTGAAAGTGCTTAATTAAGTGCTTAGCCTCGTGCTTTATCTTATCTACCTACTCACCATCTATAGCCTCGTGCTTACCGTCTGAAAGTGCTTAATTAAGTGCTTAGCCTCGTGCTTTATCTTATCTAC
>Ga0099798_10712_pt1 | contig 10552 bp, 2 predicted proteins | sample Uncmet_Sort29A_1_FD_89870 | JGI IMG/M metagenome (GOLD analysis project Ga0099798, IMG submission 89870) | Marine eukaryotic communities from CALCOFI LINE 67, Pacific Ocean - CN13ID_Sort29A_1 | ecosystem: Environmental > Aquatic > Marine > Oceanic | place: Pacific Ocean: Monterey Bay | collected... | reverse complement strand
CGGTGACACCGCAGAACACCGATGCCGCCGCGAGACCCTCCGAGCCCAGCGAGTCTTCTCAGGCTCAGTCCAAGCCGATGATCACCGTCAACAACGGTGCCGGCGCTTTTCCGGAGCCCGTCACCCCGGCCAACGCCCAGATGGGCACAGGATCCGCAAGTCCGGTTAGCGGCTTCAAGATGGCGTCGAAGGTGCCGTCCCATGTTCAAGCTGGGGCTGCGGCGTTTGAGAAGATCGTCCGCTCAGCAGGGATGACCAAGCAGCAACTAGAGGAGGAAACGATTCAGATCTCCCAATCTCCCGGAAAAGTGAAGCGCGACAGCGAGAAGCGGGCGAGTCAGGGACCGGACGGGCGGGCGAGCACGACCCTTCCTTTGAGAAGCAGCATGAAGAAAAACGACGGCGAGGAAACCGCGCAGCCTGTTGTGGTGGCGACAAGGTCGAGCGGCTCCCAGCAGCAGGTGCCGCCGCCGCTGATTCCGATCACGAAGCACACGTCATCGAACGGGGCGAATGGAGGACCTCCTTCTGCGCCCGGTGCAAAGGGTTTCGTCAAGAAAAAATCCGTGGTCATGGTCGTTGCTGACGGTGACAACGATGACGATGATAGTCCCGGCGGCACGCTGAACCTCAAAGCCATCGTACCGGGATTAGGAGAGGAACACGACCAACCGATTTCCTTCAAGCGCGCGAGTGCGGAGAGCATCAGTAGCGCAACCTCCTCCTATACGATGAGTCAAATCCTCGAGGACCGCCGCTCGAGGTACGCCGGTGCAGCTGTACCCAAACCTCCTCCTCCGAAAGCCGCGGCTCCGCAACCACGGCCTCCGCCGCCAATTGCCCCACACCGCCCTCCCGATGCCGCCGAAATCGAGGAGGCCGCGAAACGCGCCTCCGCCAACAGCGGCGCACCGGCTGCGTCGGGAGCGGGGCATGCGCGGAGTAGTGGGAGAGAGACGGTTATGCCCTTCGCCCCAGAAGACGTCCAAAGGGAGGATGAAGAGATCGTGGTGCAGAGCATCAAGATCGGCAGGGCGAGTGAGAAAGACCTGGTGATAGGCGGCGGAACTGGGAGTCAGGGACTGTCGGCGGCGAAGTCGGCCGAACTGGCTCGAAGGATTAAAGAAGACGATGACGATGAGGAGCAGGATGGTTCTGTGGTTAAAATGGAGACGGTGCCTCAGCCTCTTGCGCTGCCAAACCTCCTCAGTGTGGACAACGACGAAGACGATACCGCCGTCTCCAAGGAGAAATCCTCCGGCAGCCTCCAGCCTCCCACACTGTCAGAGCGCACTCCCCGTGACTCCGTCCAAGTCGCTTTGAGCAAAGTGAACTCAATGGCGTCAGACAAGTCACCTACCTCTCCGACTTCGCCGTTCTCCCCTTACACAGACCCCACTCCCCAAGCGGGCAACTTCAATCCGATGGTGCACACCTTCACGCTCTCCCTGGTGGACTCGCAGACCTCAGTCAATGGGGGCGACATAGACAAACAGCCTACGGTGTTACTCGACACGAGTCGGAATACGCAGCCGCCACGGAACACCTTTACCGCCCACATGAAGTCGGTGAAATCGGACGCTATCGACGAAGACCAGGAGGAGCTGCTTTCCCCGAAGTCCTTCATGGACCGCGTGTCTAAGCTGCCGTCGGACGCGCTCTCCGTGGTCCAAAAGTTCAGCAGCGTTGCTTCCGTCAGTCAGGTTGCCAGCCAAGCCACCTTCAAAGAATGGTGCGCACGGGTTTCCGCCTGGGAAGCGGCTGAGGGGCTAAGAGAGTCGGTTGTACCCGAGCTACTACCAAGTGAATTAGCGCTGGCCTCGCACCTCCTCGACAGACAATCGAGGCGCCAGAGCGTGCTGGATTCGGCGAACAACCGGCTGGGTCTCTACATTGACGGCACAAACGGCGATGCGAAGAGCGCTGGGCTGACGGAGGAAGGCACGAAGAGTCCGGGACAGCGTGCCAGGGAGCAGGGGGCGGCGGCGTTGCTTGCGCCAGAGGAGCCCTCAGTGGGTAAGCGTGACAGCTTCAGTATGCCGTCTCCCCGTTCACGTTCCACGCTCACCGCGCAGTCTAGTGACGGCGGAAAAATCGACGGCAGCACAGATCTCAGCGGTCGATCACCGCGGTCAGGACCGTCCGGCTCCAAAAACCTCGGCGTGGGCTCGCAGTCCATGTTTGGCGGCGGCAGCGCCAATCTCTCGGGCAGTCAAAGGTTGAATCCACGCACTCCCACCAGCAACCTGGAGTCCTCCTGGCGGCTCGCGCGAGACATGGGAAGCTCTCGGGGTCTCAATTCCGGTGCGCGTCCACTGTTTAGTCCGTCCTTCACCCCGGGAATGCAGCCCCCCAAGGCCCGAGGAATCCACCGTGCCTCCATCAACGTGAACTCAACTATCGTCGCGCCGGATCAAGCCCCGAGTTTCCAGCCTCCCCAACTCGGCAAGAAGGGCGCGCTCGGACTACCGCAGTCTGCGCCCAGGGCGAGTATTCTGCGTGTTGGAGGGAGCGGTGGCCAGGGCACCAACATGATCCTTGGCCCGGGACCGGGGATGAAGCGGCCGGCAGGCGCATCGAACGCACCCATGCACCTGACGGTATTTAACCCGGACGGCGAGGAACGCAAGAACAGCTACAGCAACGTGGAGGTAGGAGCGCCCGCGAACACACCCGCGTTGACTCCAATTCCTAGTCCGTCGAATGCCTCTGGCGGTTCGGGATACGGAGCTGGACGGAAGTCCATGGGTCCCAGAGGAGGCGGTTTAGCAGTTCCTGGGGGAAAGGGCGGCCTCCTTCAACGCACAGCGAGCCACGAGCCCGGTGGCGGGCAGGCTTCGGATTCGGGCTCAAACCGATACTCGGTGTGTAGCGCGATCACTAACTCGGCGAGACTAGCAGAACAGGGGAAAGGAGTAAGGAGACCTTCTCATTCCGCTGACCCTCCGGGCCGCCCCTCCTACCGGATGTCCACTATGGGAGGGAATCTGAACCTGCCCGCCCACCTCAGCGGTCACGGCAGTGCGTCCGCCCGGGGATCGGTGTCGCTCGGTCCACCAAGCCTCAATCACAGCAACAGCCGAAGAGCGACCACGGCCAATGCGGCAGTCACCCGAGATATCGCTACGAGCCAAGAGCGCGAGCTCGCCAACCCCAACGTAGCGGCTGCGGCGTACCTGCAGGGGAGGAAGAGTCAGGGAGGTCTCGGACACGGGCACGGGTCGAGCTCGCCAAGCAGACGCTCTTTCGCCACCCACGGTCACGATAATCAGTACATGCCGGGAAGAGTCTCTCACAGCACGCGGGCGTCCTTCGCCATTCCGAGTCCGCATATCATGGTGACGGCCAGCCCCTCCGACGCCCTCGCGGTGAACAACATGATGCAGGGGAGGAACTCGATGATGGCTGGGGGCCTGGGCGGTTCACATCGAGGAAGCGTTAACGTCATGGGCCCTCCGTCGACGAGAAACAGTATCCGGACGCGGTCGAGCTTCGCGGCCCCCAATAACCCCAACCACCTCGGGGTAGACGGCGGACCGGGGATGGGTCCCAAGCGCATGATGGGCAGCCGACGCACGATCGCGGCGGACGGGACCGATTTAAGTCAACTCGCACAGTTGGGAGATGGACAAGGTCACGGTGAAGGTCCGATCGAGTTGGGTCCACCAAGTAAGGGAACTGGAGTGCGGGTGTCCATGCTGCTCGGCGGTCTCCTCGACGCCAGAAAACGAAAGTCAATGCAGGTCGGCCCGCCCATGGGTAACAACCAGCCGGGCCAGCCGCCGATGCCCTTCCGCGGCAGCTTTCACGGATCGTTTATGGGAGCGCTTCCCGGGGGTCCCGGGGGATCGCACCATCCCTCCCTCCTAATGCCTGGCCAAGGTCCAGGTGGTCCTGGTTCGTTACTGCCGCCGGGGCAGTTTGGGCCGAGTGGGTCGCGGCGCCAAATGCCGAGACTGTCTATTTTCGCGGAATTCAAACAAGATGGGATTAAGAACCTGAGGAAAAAATCCGAGAACGTCCAGAAGCTCCACCCGCACGGCTTCCAGGACCCAGCGATTTCTGGGTTGGATCTAGCAGCTGCTCAGATAAAAGGAGAAGGTTGTAGAGGGGCTCTGGGGAACATGAAACGCTGGCTCCTTACCTCCATGCACCGTACGTTCAAGCAGGAGGTTTGGCAGGGCTGCAGCATCATCAACCCGCTCGACAAGACCTACTTCATGCAGGAGAGAACTAAGAAGCTCCAAAAACTGACTGAAGCGAGCTCCAGCGCGTTGAGTCCGGCGGTTGAGCAAGCGGTGAGGAACAGCCTGAGCGCAAGCAGACAAAGCATAGAGAACAGGTGAAACACCTTTTTGTGATAATTGCGATGAGAATCCGAAGCGGAACATTTCTGCTGCAAGTATGATGAACGTGATGATTTCAGCCAGAAACAGCTTGGAACGCGACATTGATGTACGCCTTATTGACAGAACGATGACAATGTAGCACTCGATGAACCAGAACGATGACGATGTAGCATTCGAAGACAGAACGTATTACGACTTTTCCTTGATTTCGCTGAAGAACATACTGTATTTTGCTTGAACATCTCCTGTACAGAACGACCTTTTTGTGACTGCTCTTGTACAACTCGATTCCCCTTTTCCTGGACATCTTTGCTTTGTTCGCCGATCTGAGCACGTGTTGAGGTTCATGAGAAGCACTGAGCTTCACCGACATCACGCCACAACTCTGAACGCGGTTTTTCCCATCCATGACATCACAGGCCAGTGAACGAGTTTGTTGTTTCAGAGAAACGTGAGTGTAACCCTGGCACGGCAATCCTTTAAGTACACTCGCACGAGCAAACACCATGGGCCGCGACCGAGACCGCGATCGCGAGGACCGCGGCCACCGGGAGGACCGCGACCGAAATCGAGACCGGGAACGAGAACGCGCCAAGGAGGGCTCCCGCGACCGAAACCGGGACCGCCAGCGCGACCGGGATCGCCAAAAGGACAAGGACAACATCCCCGTCCCCGACGACTCCGCTCCCGGCTTCTATCCGCCTGGCCACCAGAACCTCTCCTCTTTTGCGCTTCCCAAGGCGGCATCTATGGCACCACCGCCCAAGATCAACGTCAAAGCTGAGCGCGCACGAATGATCGAACAAACTCTCGAGTACACCGATCAATCCAACCCCTTCGGCGATTCCAACCTCACCCAGAAGTTCGTCTGGACGAAGAAAATCGAGCAGGACATAGCCCAAGGGAAGAGGGGTTTTGACCAGAAAGGCTCGAACCAGGGCAGCACGTTCTTTCTCGGGGGGCAACCAGCGGGGAGGCAGGGGGATCCGTCGAGGAAGCAGGACCAGCTCGAGCAAGCCAAATCCAAGGTCGACGAGATTCAGAAGATCCGCGAGCGCCGGCAGGAACGTTTTGAGGAACAAACTGAGATAGAGAGGCAGCGGGACCAGATAGAGAGGGAGAAGGCGCTGGAGGAAGCCAGGGGATGGCAACAAAGGGAGGACGAGTTCCAGTACCGCCAGCAGCTCGAGAGGGCGAAAATCAGGAAGGAGCAGAAGCGAGAGAACTTCGTCGACCTGTTAGTCATAGAACTCCTCGTCGTAGACACCGACGGCCCCAACGCCGCAGTTACGGGTCAAACCAGCGGTGAGCCGGGTGGCGGCGCTTTATTCTTCGACGACCTCGGAAAATTAGATCTCTCCGAGGAGGTCCTCCTCCCCGATATGGACCCAGTAGATAAACTGGCGAGATTGCCGTTGGATAAACTGAACTGGCTCCGCTCCGAAATCGACAACGTCGACGACAACAAGCACCCGGTCTACTGGGACGCGTTGGTAACCGTCTGCGAAGCTGAGATGAAGCAGAGGCGGGGAGAAGGCGGTTCTGGGGCGATCCTGACGGGGGCGGGCGCGTCAGCCGCTGAGGAGGGGGTTGAAAAGGATGTGAAGGAGATTCTTGAGACACAAACCATTGAGGACCTTACCGAAACCGAGAAGGAGATGCGCGAAGCGCTGGAGGCGGCTGAGGAGAATCCGGAGGATGATGGCTGCGACGTCGATCTGTACACGGCGGTGGTTGAACGGATCCCGCTGTATCTGGCGAAGAAGCGGGTGCGGTACGTCCACTCCGAGGCGATAAGACGCGCAAGAGAAAAGGGCGCCATGATCCGGTTTGCTGGCGGTGACATAACGGGCGCGCAGGGCACAGCGCCGGACGCTCCAGCGCGGAAAAAGGTCCAGGAAACCAACCTCGCCAAGGAGGGCATCCAGGTCGTGACGGAGCGGGACGAGAAGCGGAAGCGCGAGGAAGCCAGGAAGGCCAAGAAGGAAGCTGCTGCAGCTCTTGCTGCTGCTCAGGGTGGCTCTGTAACCGGCTCCGACAAGATCCGCATCAAGCTCACGGACGAGGATCTGAAGGGCGGCCAGTCCCCCGACGAGTCCGAAGAACAGGAGTCCTCAGAGGAAGAGGAAATCCCCTCCCTCTCACCACGGCTACAGCCCCTCGACAAGCTGATCGTCAAGCTCGAGATTGATGAGCGGACGATGACCAAGACGAAGCTCCGAAAACTCCAGCCCAACGTCGACTACCAGCTCATCACGCAGGCGGAAGAAGAAGAGCAGCGGAGAGCCAACCGCGCCCGCTTGATTGAGCGGTACGGCGGTACCGTTGACGAGGCAGGGGACGCGTGGGTGGAGAGTATGCGGAAGCGGGCGGGCACCGACGGCCTCGATTTCAACTCCTACGACAAGAACACGGACCACGGGCTCGTCCAACTCGAGCGCAAGGTCGCCTACGACTGGGAGCGTAAGTACAAGCCGCGGAAGCCGAGGTACTTCAACCGCGTCAAGACCGGGTTCACCTGGAACAAGTACAACTCGACTCATTACGACAGCGACGTCCCCCCACCGAAGATCGTGCAGGGGTATCGGTTCAACATCTTCTATCCGGATTTGATAGATAAGCAGTCGACGCCGAAGTACTTTCTGGAACGAGATGCCGATGGGGAGGCTAAACGGGACGCCATGGGAATCGGGAGTAATGAGGATGACACTGTTCTTCTCCGGTTCACCGCCGGCCCCCCGTACGAGGACCTCTGCTTCAAGATCGTGAACAAGGAGTGGAACGAGAACACGCGGCGCGGGTTCCGGTGCGTCTTCGACCGCGGTGTGCTGCAGCTGTACTTCAACTTCAAGCACTACACGTACAGGCGGTAGTTGCTGTGTGTAGGCCACAAATCTCGATCCCATCAAAAGGTAACCGTAGCGCTACTCGAACTTGTTCTTTGGTTGATATGGTTTTCAGCAAAGATGAAGCAGGTGTTCTCGAATCCGTGCTCATAGTCCTCGCTGCAGTTGTGCAGTCACCGTAATCCGTTTCTTCCGATTCTTAATCCGTTCTTTCCTGGATATCCTCTGGGCTGGCATTCCGTTCTATCCGCACACACCATACTGGTTCTTTAGCCTCGTTCTGTCAGGCACTCATCGCCTTAACAGCGTCGTCATGCAGTCGTCAATCATTTCCATCCATTCATTCCTACCCAGCAGCTCTCCCCCAATTTTTTTCAGCCTTCCTCGCAAGCCTGGCACATTGCCGGGCTGCGTGGGTGGCCCCTGGTGAACTTTTTTTGGGCTCGCTTTAGCGGCGAGTTGAATTTCACAGTAGCACTGCCATAACCTTAGGCAATTTTTCCCCAAATTTTTATAGCACTGCCCCACAGAACCGTGATATATGATGCGGTCTGCAGCGGACGGTGTCACGCCACCTGGTTAACTTCTTTGTAGTAGTACACGATCTACCCGTTAAACAGCACTACTGGCATATCCTGCCTTGTAATAACACCCATCCCCATTACTTTGAACTTTTTTCTTCGATATAGACCCACTCTAGCCAGTCGATAGCCAACAAACACTCCACCAGAATGGACCACCATCATCACCATCTCCATCCCTCCCACAGTGGCACCCAGAACCTCAGCGAGAGCGACATCGAGCACTCTGGGCACCAACACTCCTCCACGGGCTCGCCTGCCCCACAGACCATAGGAGCCAGTGGGACCGGCGGCGGCGCACCGGCACAACAACAGCAACATGGCTCCGGCATGCCGGCGGCCTTTGTCGGCAGCCGCCTCGGCGTACTTGACCAAGCGCTCCTGGAGTTCCGGGAGAACAAGCGGCTCAAGACCACGGATAGCAACTCCATTTTCAACTTCCACGAGGCGGAGCAGGCCGTAACAAGGGGATACGATGACTCTGATCCCACTAAGGCCAAGAGGGACTCTTCTGGCGCCACCAACAAGCCTCAGTCTAGTCAGACCAGCAGCAGCATCGGTTTCATCTTGTTTCTGCGTCGGAAGTACCGGACGTTTATGGCGCTCTCATGGTATAGCCGGATAAGAGCGTTGTACATCCTCTCCAAGCGTCTCTCCATCCATCTCGACATGGGCATGGACCTCATCGTTGTGTCCCGTTACATCTCGCACTCCGACATCGTGGGCACGCTAGCCGGACTGATGCTAATGTTCTGCGTCGTTCCGTATACGTTTATAACGTCGTTATTAGCTAGAAGAGCTTTCAAAGACTTGTGGGCCACCGAGCTGCTTATGTGTCGGGAGAGCAACCGCATCCGTTTCCTCCAATTAGGCCTCCCAGCGTGGATAGTGGACGAATCCCTGGGTTTGGCGGAAGAGGGCGATGACCACCACCACATTTACCACCGCCACAAAAACGGGAACGGGAACGGGGAGCACAGCAACGGCGTCGGAGGAGGCCATGGGGATGACCACTCCGAAGCCTCGGAGGACGGACAGCATCACGGCGCGGCCGCTGCCGGCAACGGCGAGTCCGACCGTCCCGAGGCCGACCAGCTTGAGGCCTTCGCGCCCGAACCCCTCCTGACCTGCTTCATCCGCGCCTTCCTCTACCTGATCATAGGGAGTGTCGGGATTGCGTTGGAGCTGGTTTACGGGGCGTTCTTCTTCGTGGGGTTTGTGATTAACTTTTTACGATTGTGCCTGATGCGCGCCGTTCTGAAGATGAACGGCGTCTCCTGGAGCGAGTACCAGCAGCACGAGGCCCTGGCGCAGAACACGGAGGCGAACACGAACCTGGCGGAAGCACAACCAGAAATGGCCCAGCAGGCAGGTGGCATTCGCATGAGCCGCGCAGCCCCCGGGCAGCGCGACACCATCTGTGCGGAAGATTACGAGGACAACGACGGCTTCCCGAGTCTGCCCAGGGCAGCTTTTGCTACCGGAGATAAAATTGACGACGATCAGTTCAGTTTGAACTCCTCGGAGAGCTCAATCTCCATTACCTCGGAGGAGGAATACGAGGTGCAGTACCGTCTGTTCACCGTGTCCCTCTGGGACGTGCGAGTGGGCTTGGACGTGCCCGGGCAGTTCACGTACTGCACCGCTGTGAGGGACGGGGTTTTCGCCGTCATCGAGTTCCTGTACACGTGCGTTTTCGGCCGGGAGATGCGCCTGAGGGAGGACTCGGAGAGCCTGCAGCCGTCCTTCGCGCGCGCGGCACTGACGCAGCTCGGGGTGGGGAGTCTGTCGGACCAGTCGCCCTCCGCCGCCAACCCGAATGGCGCAGACGGCACTGGAAAACGCCACAAAACCCTGCGCCTCCCGCCCATCGAGCGCGTGTCGTGGCTGCGCTACTTCCTGACTGTGGTAGAATCCGTGCGTATCGCTGGGAGACAGCTGCTCTGGTTCGAGTACGTTGTGCTAAGGGATTACCTTATCAGCACGCCGCTGGACTTCTCCATCTACTCCTTCGTGCAGGTCCGAAGCCTGGCGGAGGCGTTTTTAGAAGCGTTCCCCAACCTGATTATCCAGGCTGTGATCGCCAAGTGCATTCTTTCGGAGCCGGACTCGCACCAGGAAGGTCCGGACATGCTGCTGTTCGTCTCCATGGTGTTCGCGGTGTTGAATATTACGATTCTGTTCCTGTCGCTACAGGAGGCAGCCAGGATCCAGGCCAAGGGTCGCACCCTCGAGTACATCCTCGGTCTCTTCAAGATGATCAACGCGGACGAGCAGCACGCGCCCTACGGGCTGATCATGGACCTGGTGCGGGGGAAGAGGAGGCATGTTGTGGTCGAGCACACGAATTTGTCGGCCGGCGCGATGGCGGAGATCGGGATCGCGGCGACGCGGATGCAGGCGAGCCACCTCTGTCTTAGGGCCTGCTTCCAGCACAACCACAGCTACCAGGCGGGCAGCAACTTCTTCGGAGCGGATAACGCTGCGGGATCCTCCGATTCAGCTGGTGGGAAGGGGGCTGATGTTACGACGATGACTTCGTCCTCCTTCGCATCAATGAAATCTGGAGGTGGTGGTGGTATGTTGAGCAAACTCGGATCCTGGCTGTCCTTCGGCAGGAGCAAGTCGAACGTAGACGATGTTATCGACTCGAAAGATTCCCAACCACAACAGGAGGACAACTTTTTCGTCGGCCGGCGCGTTGGGCAGACGATGGTGATGCGCAACGGCTCTGGGACAAGTTTCGGTGGTGCCCCCTCTCTGGCCGCCCGCGACC
>Ga0099798_10711_pt1 | contig 10562 bp, 6 predicted proteins | sample Uncmet_Sort29A_1_FD_89870 | JGI IMG/M metagenome (GOLD analysis project Ga0099798, IMG submission 89870) | Marine eukaryotic communities from CALCOFI LINE 67, Pacific Ocean - CN13ID_Sort29A_1 | ecosystem: Environmental > Aquatic > Marine > Oceanic | place: Pacific Ocean: Monterey Bay | collected... | reverse complement strand
CAGTATCGGGTCTTTGTTTTGATCATTTTTTAAGTTATTGTTTACCTAGTCATATTGAGATATGCATTGTTAAGAAGAGTTGATAGTATAGCAATTACCCGCAGAAATGATTCCCACCTGTGGAGCACTACATCAACAGCGGAAGGGTTGGGGCGAAGGCGTATCGCAAATGGTCCGACGCCTTACGATTTTGCATCAATGATGTATGATCATGGTATTTTACAACGGATTCTCAGTGGAAATAAAAATCGTTTCGATTGAAAGGATTAAAACAATTTATATTCATGGGTGTATAGTCACTATGCCAAGAAATACCATCCGCGATTTTATTGTAAACAATCATGCAAGTGAGTTTCCACACATTGTGATCTAATCAGTTGCCCCATTGGTTTCGCTCCATGTGCGCCGAAGAGCTGGAAAAAACAATGGATTTTGACGAATTCCAAAAGCACCCCCTGGTTTCGCTCCTTCTTGAAGCACAAGGGGTATTTTTTGTAAGGATATGGACTGAAAGCCAATTGTGATATCAATTTAATGCCATTTTTTGCAGAAAACTAAAAAATAGGAAATTCGCAATGGTAATTTTAATATTCATAGCAACTTAGACCGGTCTTTTTGCAAAGGGAGCCTTAGGCAGGGTCTTTTGCAAAAAGATATGGACTGATGCTATACCCATATAAAACTTGAACCGAGCATGATTGTAGTTCCCGATAACTTGTACCGCAAAATTGGGTAGACTTTTGTCGGAATGAACCACTTCCATCTCTACTGGAAGCGTGACATTTTAAAACAAAACCCATTTCGCGACAATCCATTTGTTCTTCCGGCGGACTGACGAAGATATCCAGGACAAAATGGAATAAGCAAAACGGGGAGAGTGAGCGATCTGGATCAAAAACATCGATGACTAAAGGAGTCGATCGGTAATCACAATAAATATTCTTGCAATGGACAGTGTTTAATAATCTCGTTCAAAAATAACATGCTCATACCTAAAAAGGACTCACATTTTTCGCGCCCTTAGGCCGATATTTGTATGTCAAAACTATCACGATAACTTTTTTAAAATGTTTTAGCGCCGCAGACGGAAAAAATTCACGATTCTCCTTTTTTGCGTGAGTTTTTACCTCAAATCTGAACAAGGTTATGTGCCACAAAATCCTCCAATGTTTTTAGGTGACCTAAAAAACACTGTCTGGTACATTGGAATCACCATAGCGAAAGTAATGAAATAGTGATAGATTCGGTGAGTGTTGACTTTAATGCATTAACATGGACAGTATTCAAAATTATTTTCCAGGAAGCTTCATGCCTGACTTTGATAAATATTCAGAGCATTCGCGTAGGTGGGGCCGCCCCTCGGGACAAATCGTCAAAAAAAAACGCGCAACTCTGGTTAGGCACTTTAAATCGCCTCTAGAGCCTTCTAAACGTGCGGAAAAGTTGTCCCACATGATGTTCCGAAAGATCCTATACTTTGGTTGCCCAACCAACTCCGTCTGAGCTCGGAGTTATGACCATTTAAAGATAGACTTGGTCCGGAATCGGAATCCCTTTACAGTGCTGTGATGGGAAATACTATGGATTTTCCGGATTTTTCGACGGTTTTGGAGCTTAAAAGTCCACTTAGAATGGTCGTATGGCCTTCATACTTTGTCAACAAGCTCCATACATCTCCTCCTTCGATCCTGAAAGTATGAACCCCATACGACCATTTTAAGTCCACTAAATCTCAATTTTTCATTCGAAATACTGACTTGGCAGACCAATATTGGTAGGATGACTGGGGACTCTGGAAGGCAAAATGACCAATGTTCGAACTTTATGTATCTCTAACTCGGTGAGAAATTGGCGGATGGACTTCATATTTTGTCAGTAGGTCACATACATGTCTTCTACCGACTGCGATGATATAAAATCCATACGAGAAGTTTAAGTATAAAAAATCAGCATTTTTCTATTGGAATTTCGGACATTTTCGCCTAGGATTTCCTTCACTGACTATCATTGGTACTGTAAATCATATACGGTTTGCCTTCAAATGGTCGTAACTTCGAGCTCAGACGGAGTTGGTTGGGCAACCAAAGTATAGGACCTTTCGGAACATCATGTGGGACAACTTTTCCGCACGTTTAGAAGCCTCTAGAGGCGTTTTAAAGTGCCTAACCAGAGTTGCGCGTTTTTTTTTTGACGATTTGTCCAGGAACCCTAGGAATCTGGGTCCCACCTACGCGAATGCTCTGTATTATTATGAATAAATTTCACCTACAAATACAGAACGAAGAAATTTGTGTTTGAAATAAATTTAAACAAAATGATGCAGAGTTGCCAATGGTTTTTCGGTTAAACTGTGTTGTAAGTCGGGGAAACTTAGTTGTCCGCGCAACGTGAAGAATTCTTTTAAAAGGATCTAGAAAAGACGGGCGAAAGCAGTGTCTTGACACAAGGCAGGGATACCCATTATGAATATATATTTTACATTTTAATTCAGGAGTCGTCAGATTAGTTATCAATTGCACAAACACAACTGTGCGGCTTGATTTGAGATTATTCAATTGATTATAGTCCGCAGTACACCAGGTTTGACATCAATCATGAATATAAAAAGAGAACTTCTCAATATCTAATTATGCTTCAACTTAGCGCTGGCGTATCCAAATAATACCAGACGAAAAAACAATAATAGGATAAAACATTCCATGGTGAACACAATCAATAAATATGATTCAGAATTACATTGTAGCAAAATAACCACTCAGTGTTACCATGAGATATTATGGAATTTGGATGACGCTTGCTTCATCATTTATATTCCAACCTGATCGGAAGTGGCATCAATCCCCAATTGAGAAGTGATTCCGAGCAGACTTCACAAGCAGTGGCTGGATATCCGAAGCATGGGGTGCCATCAAATCGACCCATCGAAAACTTCTCTTCATAATAATAATAGATCTTTTCATGATATACCCGAGTAAACCGAATGGAGATACTAGGATAATTGAACACCATGCATCAACAAACACTGCCGCCACTCACATTCGCGGTCACAAGCGAAGTGCAAGCGCTTACAGAACTGATCACTTGTACCGTTGGTTCTTGATCGCTATCAGTGGAGTTCCTTAAGTTTCCCCCCCCCCCTTGTTTGAAAATCGGGTCAAACAAGGGGGGGGGGGACTCAAGATTTTCGGCCAAAATATCGCGAAAATACCCCAAAATTTTCGCGCCTGCGGCGCGCTTTATATAAGATTTAGATGACTTTTGACAACTGCGCGCCGCAGGCGAGAAAAAATTTGACGTTTTTTCATCGAAAACACCTCGAAAACGTCATTTTTATAAGGTTTTCTATAAGAAATGACGTCAAATTCATCAAAATTTCGCTGCGCGGCCAGGATCTGAGAAGATGCTTGAGTTTCCCCCCCCCCCTTGTTTGAAAATCCAGTCAAACAAGGGGGGGGGGAAACTAAAGGAACTCCACTGATGCGGTATAACGGACAGTGACAGTCTCTGCAATTTACACCCATAGTATGCAGCGATTGACTGGCGGCAAGCCATACACCTGCACATAATTATATGTATATTTGGTCTCGTTCTTTTCAAGAACAAAACTCGTAAATTAAAAAGAACACCACAAACTCGTTATTTTGAAATATCTTTATAAATGATTTGAGAACTCCCCTAATCTGACTGAACGGTAATGTGTATGTTTCTCTTCACCCTTCTCCAAATCGACCCGATTCCCGTTACAATATTCGATATTAGATAAGGTAGTTGAACATTGAACCAATCCAGCCATCGCATGACATCGCCAATGTTTTCAGCCTTCCTATCATTTCGGCTTCTGAATTGAAAACGAGTGACACTTCGCAACATGTACGAATTACCAAGCTGAAACAATACTTTCGGATGCGATTAGATTTCGATGTTTACGTCCGAGACTCTCGGGTGGTCATTGTCAATCAGAACTAGATCTAGCATCAAAGGACGCAGTTTTGACAACGGCACAGCCCACTCACAACCAGATGAAAACACTGTTCATCACGACGGTACAGTCAGTAATTTCAGGATTGTATTATAACGCTAATTATGTTTATTAGGTTTCCATATTTATTATTGAAACATTGATGTTCTGGTATTAATCGTGATCAGTTCCAGTCTCCAGTCGGGCGATCCGTCCTTTCCGAAGTTGATGTAGTAGCCCCGCTCCTCATTGTGCAGATCAGACATACCCGTACTTAATAATTATGACTAAAAGACGCAGCTAATGAGGTGAGAATTAGGGGCCTGCTTTGGACGATTCTCAGGAGTCCCACGAGTGCGTAGACCTCCCTGGTCGATCAATAATTGTGTGGGGATGATATTAAAGATTCAATATAGATATTCCCGGATCTCGGAGATACTGCTCACTGAATATAAGTCGTGGGAGGAAACTCACCTTTTGTTGAAAAGGTTGGCAACCGAGAGGGTATAAATCGAAGTGTTTGATTCAAGACTAAAATATGAACATCCAATTCCGAAAACTAACAACTTTTCAGCAATTTTGCAACAACAACAACAAAACACATTGATTTTCCTAAAACAAAGCGTGGTTGTTATCACGACATTGTCATTTCAGTGAGATTCTCAAAAGTTGGAGACGTCGACGTAAGCTTACTTACCCAACCAACGCATTCGGTAAGCTGTATCTCCGAGCTCCGGAAATATTATCACGGCCACGGTAACCTTAATCGTCCGACAATAACTGATCGATACGTACAGGGTACTTCGTGGGACCTCTCAGCATCGTCCAACACATGAGAGAGTTCGATAATCCCCTCAGCGGGGTCTCAGCGTCTTTGTTTTTTGTGAGTATAATCAAACTCCGAACAAAGCTCCCCGTTCTGCCCAACCTTGATGGATTTTGATTGTCAGATATCTATCTGTATTCAAACTCCGTGTCGTAGAGTTCTCCACCGGATTTGTGCCCATTCGCGTGCTAACCCGCATGACTTATTTGTCAATGCCAAGTGACAACAATGTCATAATAAAATCACATGCACTGATGGAAATCTTTTTGATCGTCATGACATATTATCTCCAGAATCTCCTGCGGCCACGTGTTCACGCGGGTAGGTTCGACAAGTTTAATAACCAGTGAAATTCCTCGCCGTTCACTCCGTAGGTAGTAGATTTAGTTCCCAGGAGAAGCGAAACAAGCATTATTACCTGGCGAATTACCTGGGATATCGACCAGATTGTAGCGGAACAACGGGGGTGGGGGACGCCACGAATACAAAATGGGTATCGTACAGTTGTCGTGTGCACTCCATTCTCCCTCTTTCCGTAATATGTATGACCGGGGAATCGGTATGGTATGAGTACATGGTGTTGTAGAATTATTAAGTTTATAAAATATATCTGCTACCCGTTTCAAATTATATTGTATTATTGGTCGATAAGCACTGACTTAACGGCAGCTCACCCTCCTTAATGGTCTGGCCAGGATCTCAAATCCTTAACAACAAAATCCAGCTTACGAAAGTCTTCTAATTAAGTCCCCCTTGTTAGGAACATCTGACAACAAGGGGGGAACTTAATTAGGAATTCGACTGATCTCCGAGCTCTGGAGGAGTTGGAGGCTGTCTCTACGTGTGTTGTAAAGCGCGAGATCTATATTTTGCAGATAAGCTTAACAATAAATAATGAGAAAAATCAGAAAAAGTTTGTTACAGAAATTGTTGTTTCTCTGCAAAATATAACTATTGATATCGCTATTCCAAATAGGTAACAAACCTGAAAATGTTTTTTTTACGTCAAACAGTTCTTTCTTTCCCGAAGCATACCGATTTGGGTGCTTCAAAGTCTCCGGTCACGACGAACACTTTCGAGTCTGGTGCCATGCCGGAGCCTCGGGCGAAAGAAACCTTCTCAAAGGGAACCACTGTGCAGGACAGAAATGATTCAGATGCAATGCGCCAGTCGTTAACTTTTGAGACATTTATCAGACAAGAAGGGCTTTGTCGTCTAATAACTCGGTTTCCCGTATTAATTTGAACTAATATTCTATCACTAGAATAGACATTATTTCTCTCCGACCGTAGGTAGAGGAATGGCGTAACACAGAGTACACTGACTCACGTAGACACGGTCCCATATCGCTAGAACTGGAAATTATTTGGTTACGTAAATTATAATGCCAAAGCCTCCAAATAGACGTGGATTTTTTAGACCGAGAACATGAGAATAGACATTCGTCACACCCCACATCCGTCGCGGCACAAGAACCTCTTACAGGATTTACAGTGCCAACAATAGAATCCGGGATGTCATGTTCCAACAAAGCTGGAAGGGGTAAGACTTGATACTAACCCCCGCATTTCGCACAAAACTTGTAGATCCTAGTCATGTTAGATTGAGCCATGCTGGTAAATTCCGGGGCGTTCTGCTTGTATGGTGTAATTGCAGTACGAACATTTGATCACGCACGGTCGGTCATGTTTATACAGAGCTTCCCATTCTCATTCTTGCGTGATAGCCACACCCTTTGGAATCTTGTCTTTAGGTGTGGGAGGTCGAAATTCGTTACCAGCACATCCAACCACTCTGACTAGCATTGTCATAACTCACTGTAACTGACATGTTTACTATCGGTTATGACATTATACACGAAATGACTGAAACGGTCACCACAATAGTCATATCAATAATCGACCAAGGGGACTGGATTCGTCAAACGAGCACATTGTTCTCTTCCAATCCCTAGCAACTCATAAATACCTGCAAGTTCGGCATGGCATCACGATCTCCCCCCCTCCCCCCTCGAACCATGCAGTATATCATGCGTTCTCGCATTTGTCTAGCATCAGTGACTAATACTGACTATTCTCTGAAAACACGGCGCGGTAGACTGGTATTATAACATGCCGATGGCAGAACAGTGCCAATTGCATTTCGGTGTCTCGCTCCCCAAAGCTGCTCCCCATATCGGGCATTCTCATTTTTATTCCCCAAAGTCATTGTTTCGCTCCACAAACCAAAAGCGGGACAAATGACCGTAATACCATAGATTCTGTTACACGCCATTATTTACGAGTTGATGTCGCCATGTTTTCGGCTTGGAAGCCCGTCCCTTCTTTCCCTTCCCTTTCCGGCCCGACTTCCCTTTCCTACCCTTCCCTTTCCTACCCTTCTTCTCCGTTCGCTGCTTCTTCTGTGGATGCTCACACGCGGAACGAGATCACACGGATTAGCGCCAGGTTTATGTTCTCCCCCTTCTTCAACTTTTAACCCACACAACCCCATCATACTAAGTTTCCACCAATCCCCATTGTTAATCCTCATTGTTAGGAACATGTTTTGACCAAAATGTACTGATATAAAGTTCACCCTTGTTAAGGACATGACCTGACAACAAGGATTGTAAACTTCTAGGTGGATGGTTAGAGTGTCTTAGCTGCTGCCATCATCGACGCACGTCCATACCGTCGCTCCGACAATTTTATTTGGATGTCTCAAATCATTCTGTTAGATAAGCACCCACAATAACAACAATAAATCAGTCTGTGTAGCGATCTCTGTTTGCCACCACTTACCAACTAGGTTAGTTTCTGTTCAAAATACTTTTTGACCAGTGTCTGGCGGTCGTTTGTTCGCTGCTATATTTACCAGAATGCTTCGGATTGGAAGTTAAAACACACACATCTTCCATTCCATCCTCCTTTTTTACAATCTCGTCCGATCACTGTGGAGACCGAAAAGAGGAATTTTCATTCTCGATTGAGCTCACATCATATCAGACCTTACCAAGTGATGTTTGGACGAGATGAGACTAAACTCATACCGTTAGAACGCAGTGATGCCCGTTTGATAAAGTTCATGAACGGCTTCCGCTGGCGCTTCCCTAGCAACCGCATGATCTTAGCAAATGCCATTACTACATCGAGAATATAGCTTGCATAATCCGTTAGCTTACGGCGTCAACAAATATGCGGCTATGTGGGGGGGGATTAAAATTAAAGAAGGATTGTCAATAACTACAAATCTAGCAATATCTTATTTCTTCGCATTTTGTTCAACAGAGCGAGGGTAGTAACAGCATTTGATGTCCACCCAAAGCCTGGAGGCTTTTCGGAATTTGCACCATTTCGATAGCAAGCAGGTTCTCATCAGAACCGCTTGAATAAGTGAATCGATCTGAGTATGAGTAAACAAAGGGATAACCAGGAACAAACGAATGGGAAAACACCAAGTCGGTGAACGGGGATCTGTTTCAGGAATAATGATACATAATTAATAAAGTCTGATTACGGGCGATGTCTTCATCATCAAATGTATTTCGCGGGAATGTATCCCCCCAACTCCATTGTTTCCAGATAGAACAAATCAATTAACGAAAAAATACAACATACAGGTCGAGAACGCTGGGAGTTAACACGAAATGAGAATAATAAACGGTAAAAGATGGAGGGGGGTGGTAAAGACCCGCGGAATGCCATTGATGTTGTGTGTCTGGGTTCTTGATGACGGTGACCAGTGCTTAGCGGTAGACCTTCCCGTAGCGCTCGATAACGGGAGATAGGACCGGGTTTTCTACTTTTCATCCGGTTCAAGCTCTGAGTACTCTATCTAGCTTGTAGCAAAATTACAGGATACTCATAAGTATTGGTCTCTACTATTAGGGCGCGTCCCACAAAACGTGACTTAGAACACAGGAACAGTTATAGCACTGGATATATCAGCATCGCTCATGGTCTCACTATCGGACCTACTACAATCTGAAAGCTTACACAAACGTTAAAATGCCCGTATTATCACCGAAACGTCGAATACACCGATTGTTGGTACTCTAGGGTGTAGCAAATTTCGTGGGACCCCTCCCCAATCACTCCAGCCATTTGGTATGGATTCTCCCAAATCCTTAGGGAGTGATTGGGAGGGGCACGAAATGTGCTACACGCAAGAGTACAAATCAACGCTAACAAGTCAGATTTCCGTTCTCCATCATGATGTCACTGTCATCCAAATAAGTTGGGAGTTCCATAGATCAACCAACCGCTACAAGAATCAAAGAATCCCTGAGCTTACTTAGCGACGCCGACGGTATAATGTGTTTCTTGTTGGGGGTCCAGGGGCTGCAGCGGTTACCGGTTGATGTGTTGTGCTCCATGTTGTCAGGCAGTTCATCGTCTGTCGTCTCCTTCTCAGAGGGGTATATAATACTAAATAGATAGTTACCTATCCATGACTGATTGTGTATAATATTCAAATCAAATAAAGACCATAAAAGTCATACGACATAATAAGATCAATCCATAAACTTCCAAATTTTGTACAATAACACAATTATCTAATCGTAATCGAGACAGTTTTCGACGGAATTGTACCTTGACCTTGAAGTTGGAACTCTGGGTCCAGCAGTAGAGCTCCTATAATTATTAAATTTTGTGTCAGAATTATTGTTCGTCGAAATAGCTTAAAAATACAAATGCTTGAAACTCTCCGTTGTGCTTTGAGTGGTGAACATTACAACTTCGCGAAAGTCTACTGATACCGGCTCTGAAATGTCTGCATGGGATGGAGGCGTCCTCGAGTGGCTTTGGATTAGATCACAACCCGGATTAAATGATTTCCTATACTCAGGTAGTAATCAACCACAATACTGAATAGAATGAAATAGTTGAGATTCACTAAAAATGACTTTTGAACCCTTCGATTGAGTCCATCAATCCAATTGGTTTGGGGGCCATGATCTTCTTCCTTAATCTCCACCCCTTTCGCTTTACACCGTTCCGACAGCTCTTGTTTGATGGCGAGAGGGAATGTGCTTACCAATGATGGGTCAGATTACAATAGTCATATCAACAACAACCTCTGCCCGCTGAGGCCACATTATAAGCGGTATAGTATAATTATACTGGTAAATATAATTATATTATTACCCAAAGTACACTGTAACGACCCGGGATTCTGCTGGGCTGTTCTAAGACGATTTTCAGAGAAAATTTCTTCGCCCACTGAGTTCTGACGGCGAAAACATACACTGCACTGGCCCTAGCCAAAATTTGAGACTCAAAAGTGATAGAAATTTCCACAATCCCCCGTCATTGGACCTGTCTGTGTTCGTGCCTTCACTGTCGATTTCGTCCGGGTCGAGATCGTGCCCACTATCAGGTGATAGAAACTAAAAATAACATAGTGCCTTCAGGTTATTACTATCTCAAAAGCTGTGGCGGAGCCGGTCGGACCTGAAGTCCTCAAAGGGTTAAAGGAAGTTACGAATCTGGATTGATAGTTTGTCATCGATTCTTCTGTTCAGAAATCCAAACTCGACGTGGTATTATTTTGTTCAATCTGACCAGATGGGTCACCAGTACTACTGTAGTACATCTAGCACCACGTGTACTACAATCCATGGTAGGACTGTGTAAGGCCTGCTGTGCGCTATGGGTTAGTTCTTAGTAACTTCCTTTTAACATTTTGAGTACCGCAGGTCCGACGGGCTCCCTAGATATTAGATGTTCCCACCCCCACATTAATAAATACATCCTGGTCTGAATCGATACCAAAAACTAACATTCCCTGATCGC
>Ga0099798_10710_pt1 | contig 10562 bp, 5 predicted proteins | sample Uncmet_Sort29A_1_FD_89870 | JGI IMG/M metagenome (GOLD analysis project Ga0099798, IMG submission 89870) | Marine eukaryotic communities from CALCOFI LINE 67, Pacific Ocean - CN13ID_Sort29A_1 | ecosystem: Environmental > Aquatic > Marine > Oceanic | place: Pacific Ocean: Monterey Bay | collected... | reverse complement strand
TTGGAAGAGGAGGAACAGGGACGAGACTAAGTATAGGAGGAGCAGGGACTAGACTAAGTTTAAGATTAAGTTTCTAATTTTGCTCATGGGAACGAAGGAGGAAATGCAAATGTTACTAATGCTAATGTTACTAATTTTGTTCATGATGGTAATTTTTGTTTTTAACCACCCTTGTTTTTCTTTTTCATTTTGTCGTTAATTTCTCCATTTTTGTTTCAATGATTTGGTTTTTGATTTCATTGATTTGACGGATTAGAAAAAATGATTAGAAAATAATCAAACAATATATGGAAGAAAAAAGTAAAAGAAATAATATGAAAAAAGAGCGGCACATTAGGATTAGGGTCCATAATTATAATAATTACCAGTCTAAGAGTAAGGGCAAGAGACGAGCAAAAAGGAGCAAGAGTAAAGCTAAAGCTAAAGCGCTGCCTCGATTCTAGACGAGTACAACTCAGTGATTCTAGATGAGTACAACTCAGTATCAGTTCCTCGAGATTGAGGGAGTAGTGGTGAAAGCCCCGGTAGTAAGAAAACGAACGAACGCTCACTGACGAAGAAACTGCTCTTGTCATACGGGCTAGATCGCTACGTTTCGATCATAATGTATGAACATGGGTTTGAGGATAGGCTGAGTTTGAAGTTGTTTTCCTCGGAACCGGTAGAAACTAAACAAGACTTCTGCTAAAAGTATTGTCCATGTTGGTCAAACTATTTAAATATGAATTTCATCAACATCAACATTTTTTCTAAAATCAAAATTAAAATTGACCAGTTATAGTTATAGTCGTACCTTTATAATCTTTTTCTTAATGTGAATATGAAATATAGTGAAAAAATAAAAAGTTGAACATGAACTTTACTTTGAGGAATTTTGTGAGAAAGAAATGCACCTCCCCAAAGGTGCAATCCCCACATTCCTCAGGTGCTGCGAAGAAATTCAAGAGGAGGATCTGTAAGATTGTGGGGCGATGAATTTTGAACCCTGAGAACGGGGGAATAAAAGGGTTAATTTTGGTGAAGATGTAATTAGAGAAAATGAAAATGAAAATGTAGATAATGTGAATGTGGGTAGTGAGTAGAGACAGACTGATTCTAGGCTGGGTTTTAGGCCTCCGTAGGGGTGGATCCAAGAGCCAATTGAGTATGACAGTTTGCCCTCACCGAGGAAAAGAACCTAGGAGACAAGTAAAAGTTCGACTTGAAGCTCCAGGTCGAGCGTAGAGCCCTAGTAGACGAATACGAAGACGAAGACGGTGACTTGTGAAATGGGTACTGAAACTGCGATTGAAAATGGTTCGGAAATATTTATCTAAGAAGAAGGATAAAACTAGGAAAAATTTATCTAGGATACTTTTACGGGTAAAGAAACTGCTTTTAGTTCTACGGGTACAGAAACTACTTTTAGTTCTACGGGTACATAAACTAATTTTAGTTCTACGGACAAAAAAGAAAGTACTTAAAGTTCTACGGGTACAGAAACTACGACTGAGAATTCTAGTGGTAAAAAAGAATCTAATACTGGTGGTAACATGAAATGAAAGGCTGTGACTTTTGACACGTAGACGAGGGGCGATGTGAAAATCAGTAATCCCGAGCCTTTTATCGAAAAAGTGCTGTCGGTATCCAGCAAGGCGTAGAAAGAAATCAGCGAAATTCGTCAGTGTAAAGATGAAAAAATATAGAAACACAATCAGTAGATCTAGAAATAGCTGAAGAACATGGAGGCCGAGGCCACCGCGGAGAAGGACTTAATAAACGCGAAAGAGAAATAGATGAAGGAAACTGGATTCCACAATAGCAATAATTTCAACCTAAATTAGGATTCCAAACCGACAACCACAATCATGACGAAGCTCTGTTGCTTCAACTGCTATAAACAATTTTACCTGGGTCTAGGGGAAAGTGTCGAGGTACCCGAGGCTGGTATTTTAGACCCTGATCATCATGTTTATCATATTTTTCTCTTTTTGACATTTTTTTTGAAATTACTTAAGAAATAGAAGTAAAAATTGACAAAAACAAAAAAATGAAAATATGATCGTAAAAATTATAAGGCACCAAAATACCAGCCTAGGTACCGATTGAGGAAAACACGAAGGACAAGGTGTTTTGCTCGATGAAATGTAAATTAGAATGTGAAGAAATGATCAAGCGCCAGGTTGAGGCGACCATATAGCAAAAGAAGCGGGATGAGGAAATTTAGAGTTCAGCTTGCCAGAATGCAGGGAAAAAAGGAAAGAAATGGAGTGCCTTGTTAGATGTTATCGAAGAACTTAACAAAGTTGAGATTTGAAGATTACTCTTGATATGGTATAGCTATAGGGTAGATGCTTTGATTTTGATAGGGGATAGGGTATAGCTGTCGACGCTTTGATTTTGATTGGCAATAAATGCTTTGATGTTATTTTTGATGTTGATGACAGGGAACAATAGTTTCTAGATCTAGTTCTGGCTCTAGAAGCTTCTAGCTCTAGAAGCTTTATTTCTTATTGTGGGGGCAACGTAGTGTCTATTTCTTTTTTGAATGATACGATTTAATATTTTGGTTATAGTAAAATTTAAAGGGAAAAAAATTAGTAATTGGAATTGATATGTTCTTAATTGCAATGTCTTAGCTCCCGATAGGCAACTTCCTAGTTCAAGATTCTTTTTAGTGTTGGTTTTTTGTCTATGTCTATAGTTTTCTTTCAGCTTTAACTTTAATTTTAATCTTTATCTTAAGTCTGAGTGACGGGCTTGGGTTAAGCATCGGAGTTAAGAGTTAATCATTGATGAGGGTCATTTCAATTTCATTTTGAGTTTTGGTTCCAGAAATGGTAAGTTATAACTATAAGTTGTAACTTTGATATAAGTTATAACTATGAGTTGAATTTTGAGGGTCATATCTTTCTTTGTCTCGAGCTAGCTGGTGGAATCCAATCCCCGTCTCGAGCTAGCTGGTGGAATCCAATCTTAAGAGTGTGAGATTCAATCAAAATTTCTATCACAATATTTGTTTATTTATTGATATGAATCCTAATTGCAATTTTTGATCTAAAGAATGAAAGTTTTCTTCTATAGGAAACGTGAAAACTTCTATTTCTTTTAGCAAGTTTTCTTCTAAGGAAAGAAATCCTTTAACCGTATAGTATTGTAATTATCTTCACCCTTCTATTTTATGTTAGAACACCTAGAATAAAAAAAAGAAACTACAAGTTACAGCAAAATACTTTTTTAGCGAAACCTTAATTCAATTGCTAAATCTAGTAAATCTTGATCCAAATCTGATTTGAGTTTCGGTTTCTAAACACAAATAACTTTACTATTGATTGATTTTTTAACTTTTACTATTGATTTGTAATAGCGAAAAACCACAAATGTCATCGGACAGAGGGGGGTCGTAGGACCCACAGGTTTATTGATCACAGCAAGGATAAGGTTGAAGTAGAAGCAGTGATTGAAATTGAAGGTTAAGTAGAAGCAGTGATTGAAATTGAAGGTTAAGTAGAAGCAGTGATTGAAATTGAAGATTAAGTTCAGCTAATTATCATTAGGAATTGGATACATATACAAGCAGTACCATTGTAGCTAACCCGAATTGAAGTATTTAGATTTAGAATTTACACCTAAATTCTACCCCTTTCATTATCGCCAGTTGAGATTGTATACGGAAGAGTAAGGTGAATTATAGAGATAAAGTAAGAAACAAGACTAATTGAGATAAAGTTAAAGTGAAAAACAAGACTACTTGAGATAAAGTGAAAAAGATCAGATATTATTAAGAATGAGCTAACAGGAGGCCACTTCGAGTTCCAGTGTGAATGCCAGTGCGCCTGCATTGTTCAGTCAGGAAGATCAACATTTGATCAATGCAGTCGCCGAAATAGGCTTCGACAGGGAACATATCGAGTGGGGAATATGAACTTTGAGACATCATTAGCGGGAGGAGGGTCGTGATTAATAGGAAGAAAAATTAAGTCAAGAAGAGTTGGTTGAGTTGTTACTCTCCACCAACGATGATTGGCAGGAAGGCAATGTGGGTAGTTAGAGTGATATAAACCCTCTGGGATAAGCGGATGGGATGAATGCAGGGAGTTAAGTCGGATCTGCGACTGCTAGTGGTTAGGAATCCGATTCCACCGCTGGCATATGAGGACATCCGGGCGAATCAAGGAGCTGAACATCCAGAGGAATCGTTCAAGATCCTTAGCATCGTTATGTGAATGCGGGGGACATCAATTAAGTACATCATCCGAATTGAGTTAATGAGGTTGGCAACTGAGTGCATGACATAGGTGAGCTGGAGTGAGAATGGAGATGACAGTACGCATTAGGGCGGGAAAATGAGGAACAAGGGAGCGAGAATTATCATAGTCCGATCCAGATTGAGTAAATGAGTGGTGGTGGTATGCCCATACCAATTAGGGATCCAGATGACATCGCAATCGGATAAGACTAGCAGATTATTGGATAGAGATGAGACCAGCCAGGGCCGGTTTAGGGGTAAACCTGGGAAGAATATCTAAACATGCGAATGGAAAGCTTGGGGGGAACTACTTCTAATAGTAACTGAAATAGCCAAGGAAATCTTAACTAAGGAAATCTTAGCTAAGGAAATTTTAGCTAAGGCGACAGGGAGGACCATCTGAGAATGGGCGAGTACTAGACTCGCGCCTGGGAGTAGCGGAAGAATGAGGGTGAGAATTTTGACGATTTTGAAGACTGAACCTAGACCTAGCAAGAGTTCTAATCGCGGTGACGTCCGCAAGAGCGGGGTGGTGGGGGTTCCGGCAGCAACTAGCAGGGGTTTTCAGACGCGGTAGACTCGAGGTTGATTCAGACCCTGGAACGAACGAGGGCTTTATTGAATTAGTAGAGCTAAAATCAAGATCCCACGGCAGGGCGGTAGAACTCGGATTAGGACTATAGGAACTTAACATGGGTTTTGGGAAACGTCCAGGAGCTCATCGAGTCGAGTTTTACACCTCGGTCAAACAGGAGCGAAACTTCGAGCAAAAAACATTCTTCGAAGAATAACGATAATTTATTAGATAAATTAGATTCTAAAAATAATAATAATTCTAAAAGTAAAAGTAATTCTGAAGATAAAGGCGAGGACGTGGTGAGCAGCTCGAGTTCCAGATGATTTGAGCTTGAGATTATGGAGAAACAGCTCGAAAACAAGGCTGGTATTTTAGGCCATGATCATCATGTTTATCATATTTTGCTCTTTTTGATATTTTTTTTTGAATTTACTTAATAATTAAAATTAAGAAATAGAAGATGAAGATAAAAAAATGAAAATATGATCGTAAAAATTATGATGATGCCCTTAAATACCAGCCTAGGAAAATATGGAGAAAGAGCTGGAGGACCTATAGTCGAAGCACGATCAGATTTTGACCGGGTAACCCGAAGAACCCGAAAATACTCTGTAGCAGAATAAGGTCTAGTAGAATTAGAGCCAGAATTAGAGTTAGAATTAAAGTTAGAATTAGAGTTAGAATTAGAGTTAAGTCCTACGTCGGCAGCCCTAGCGGGCTGCCGAAGGTTTTTGATTTTTGAACCGCAAAAAAACTAGCGATGAAATTAGAATTGTATTTTTTGTGTGGATTTTTAAAAATTTTTCAGTATAGGTATAGTATCAGAATAATTAAGGTTTGGAAAATTACATAATGTCATGTTTTTCTTGCACCCTGCTTTTGTCAGGTGATATTTTTGTGCCCTAATCAGCAGGGTTAAGGGTACAGCTACGATATGCAATAACAGTTACATTAGCGTTGCATTGGGGTTAACTTTATTTGTTGCATTAAGGCAAAGTCTTTTGCAACGATGGGAAAAACCTGGGTGCTCACCTGAAATCATACTTTTAGGACAAAACCAATGTTACATCCTAAAATTTTATAAATTTCCAAATCCCCATGACCAATTTCGTTGTCAAGATCAGGCATTAGAATTAGAATGCAGCTGAAAATGCTGTTTCTAGTGCCACCGCGGCATTGGTTTTTGGATTAGCGCAACAAGGAAGGCTTCTGTCTTTTGGTAGAAGGCCGCTTTACCTAAACGACTTCCCACTGGTTACAATTGACCTTGCACGAATGTTGCCATTTATCACGATTTTTGGACACATTTTTGGTCCACTGACTGTTACTATGACTGTTTGTAGTAGCAGTTGCTCTGCTTGCGACTGGCAATCCGGTTCACATTGTCCCTTTGCGTTTTGCAACCCAGTCTTCTTTCTACCCTTTTGGGCTTTAAGACGAGGTCTCAACGCTTTATATTCGCACGCAACCTCGACTTGGGAATTCCAATCAGCTAGTAACAAGTACTAATGGGAGTTAGCTACGCAGTAATGATGTGTCTGTCTAACAGTCACAATCTATTTCCCCAAATATCAAATTCTGCGTTTGAAGGAGCTATTTGTTTTATAGGACAGGTTAACATATACCCATAATTGTGTACACGTAAAGCCTACCTTACAAATAAGCTAATTCTGTACACTAGCGTATTAGTATCCATTTTAGTTTTTTATCAAAAAATTATACTTTTTTTACTTTCGAATCAATAAAACATTAGATGCTAATACGCTAAAAAGTTTAAGCCTCAAGTCCAGTCAGACGTGGGTCAAGATCTCCTACCAGTTCGTCTCCACGCTTCCCCTCAATCTGGAGAGCTAGCTAAGCCGCGTAACCTACGGACCGACCGTGAGCTCGTCCAAGTCTCGCTTCATCTACTAGTCGGTTTTCTCGCAGAGCTTCGGATCGAACACGCACTAAGAGCAAAGCAAAATCTCGCAGACCGGACAATAGTACTAGATCTATCCCAAACTCTCCTCCTGCTCGCGGCGCTTCCAGGGCCTCCGACACCCTCCCGAAATGTGGGAGGCCTAGCATCCCCGGGGACCCTGCCGCGAAAAGACTTTGAACCCCTTCGGGAGGAAGCAACAGTACAAGTTATTGTTGAAGCACCGGTGGTACGGCAGCTCGCAGATCTGCTACGGGAGAGGTAGGGAGGAGCTGATTCCGATCTTGTTCGACCCCAACTACGAGTTGTAGTTCTTGGAATTCGGATTTATCACCACCAACGGATCTGCATTGGTCTTGGAAAATCAACTTGCCCCAGAATCAGAGTGCTTCGGTGACTAGAGCTGGTCCAGGCATGGCACACAGGTAACTAAACCATTTTAATCTTCATTATTTTAACTACTTTAAGCTCCTCCAAACCCCTAACTCTCTCAATTAAACTACTCAAACACCTTCCTATCGAAGGACTATTGCTTCTTTTTGTAGGTAACCAACGGGTCCAGTGCCTCCTTCTATTCCAATTCAGATTTATACACGAATTGCTGCTCCTGCATGTGACGCGAGGTGAAGGAATCGAACTGGAGTTTCTTCGGATTAATGAACCCTTTCAGCGGCTACACAATCTCCCAACGAGATCTCGATTTTATCTTCACTTCCTCCCCATGTCGTTTACCCATCCTTTTGCCTTCCTTTTTATGGTAGTACTAGGGACGCACTAGGACGCGGAAATTATTCGGTAACTTACATAACGTATGTCCCTCTGGAGAGCAAATGCGGGTTGTGATTATCGTGCGGTACCATTTGTAGTCGAAATACGAATCCTGTGTCGCATTTGTATCTAGGGAGGAATCCTATTTTTATTTTTCATTACGATCACGAATTTAAATACTACAAATACGATCAGGTTTTTTAGAAAAGAATCAAAATGCGAAGATCATTCTCATTGGTCATCAATGAGAATAATCTTACGAAAATGAAATAAGAAATCGAAATGAACCCTAACATACTTACCTGACCGTTCTTCTTTACCTTACCATAGTCAAATACAGTGTTCAACTCGTAAGGCTAGGTACAATTCTAGCAGAAGCACAAACTAGTCACCTCGCAGGCCCATCTCACATCCTTCCTACTTCCACACGCGTTACACACGGGCATCTGGTACTTAACATTATTCATTAGGCTCTCATAAATTTTATTGTCGGTGTTGTCGAAGCTCAAATTTCCAAGCAACTAGTCGCGGTGGATCTTGATCGGGTAGAGAACGTATCGGTGCAAATCCAGCTACACGATATGATTCGGGTTCTCAATGTATTTCTCCATCGCAGATTAGTCATTGGGGTCCATCTAATTCTAATTTCATCTTGGAGAAGTCGTTTAATTTCACCTAGGAGAGGTCGACCCGTTCCACCTCTTATTAAGGCTATTATCAATTTTACTAACAACTTCCCAGACAGGTTTCGGCTCCCTGTTTGAACTTGGATCTTGCAACGATTTCTATTTCTTGTTCTTGCCAAACTTTTTATCGCCTCCCTTGCCTAAGATTGTTGAATGTAATATTTTATTTTTATCGCCCTATTGCACTTACACAATGTTGGTATTGGTTGGAGAAGAGTACTCGTTCTCGGATTTTATAGTGTTCGAGTTTCCCCGATTCACGATCGGCGAGGAGTATTCTTCGTCCCCCTCTGCACTAACCATGTTCGTTATCTCGACGGTCGCCCCCGAATCAGAGTCCTCCTACCTGGCGACGACATTAGTTGTAGACCCCTTTTTAGCAAGTAAATTTTTACTTTTTTGTATTTATTTCTTTTTGAGAAAATTTTGTTTTTATAAGGGGAAATACTTAATGAATTTGTTTTTTTGAGATTTTGGTGTTTTTCAAGGGAGAAAGTCGTTTTTTTACTTATTTTTTGTAATATAAAATTTTGTCGTCATTTTCAGTTTTGAGCAATTTTCTTTTCTATTTATTGATTAAAAATGAAATTTTTGAAAAAAGGGGGTCTACAACTAATATCGTCGACCAGTACCTCCTGTTAGACTAGTCATTTTAGATCCTCCGTTTTTCTTTTATTCTCTCGAGTTAGACGTGTTCGTCTTCGAGTTCTACTGCTTTTCTTTTATTTTCTCGAGTTAGACGAGTTCGTCTTCGAGTTCTACTGCATTAATAATCTCAATTATGTTCAACGATTTCGTTATTATTTTTTTAAAAATTATCTTCATTATTCAAAATTAAAACGAAAAAGAAATAGAGGAAGAGGAATATAAATATTGAAAGTGAAAAAATGAGAAAGGATCCAAAATTACGTGTCCAGCAATCCTATTCATACTGTTCATGTTCGTGGCATCCGAGTCCGAACCTCATCCTCAGGTTCGGTACGGATGGCGTTGGTCGAAATTCTCATTCTCCACCCGCAAAGTCGATTGGATTACATGCAGCACGCGCTCCTGCAGCTAACTCGTTTAGTTCTATGCCTAACTCGGTCAGCCTTAACTCGTTTAGTTCTACGCCTAACTCTCTCCATTCTATCCTTCACTCGTTTAGTTCTAAGCCTCCTCCATTCTTTCCTTCAACTCGTTCAGCTCGTTTCTCAACGAGCTGTCGTTCAACAAACTCTAGCACAACTGCTCAGACAGGTAATCGATGTTCCTCTAAAACACGTCGTCTTAACTGCTGCTGTTGCTAGCCGAACCGCCGGAAGGCGCCGAAGGAACAGTCAGTTACTGTTACTCTTCACCTGCCTAAGATCCTGTCTAAGTCTATGATTATCAGACCTATGAGGTCTAGTTCTAGATTATTATATTACTATTTAATCGATGAAATTAGAGTTTTTGTTTCTAAGAAACAAGCCCATAGGAAGTAATTTGGTATGTTGCTTCTTATGTGTTTCTTAGAAACTTTTGGTATTTGCCAAAAAAAGGCCGTATCAAAAAACCACTTGACTTCCAAGGAAACAAGACCAGGAAAATCCAAGGTGTACAGAAAGTTTCTATAGAAACACTGCCATAGGAAGTCTGTGGCCTGGAAGTAAAATATTGGACATTCTTTTAGAAACAAGGGTATATTTGTTTCTTAGAAACAACAATGCCTATAGAAATCCAACTTTTTTCTTAGAAACAATCTGTATTTTTTACGGTATTTTTTTGGTATGCTATGCCTTATAAACAATCTGTATGCTGTGCCTTAGAAACAATCTGTATGTCACAAGTGCTTACGCTATAAATACGACGGAAAACTCCCAAAAAAGAACTCAAATGTAGCATGATTCATCGAAGAGACGTCTAAATGAGTATGGAAGTCGTTGCCTGGACCAGCTAAAATTCAAACCATTTAAGAAATTCAAATTTATCATCCATCTAAAAATCACTAATTGAAACACTTGAAATCGTGTCTTAGAAACAATCCGTATTTTTTAGGTATTTTTTGGGTATGCCATGCCTTAGAAACAATCTGTATGCTGTGCCTTAGAAACCATCTGTACGGCACAGGTGCTTAAGCTATAAACACGACGGAAAAACTCCTAAAATAGGGTTTAGGGTGTAGTGTGTAGGGTTTAGGGTTTAATGTCGAAACGACTAACTTGAGACTTGAGATTTCGGAACCCTGAGACTTTGGGACCCTGAGACCTGAGACTTGAGACTTGAGACTTGAGACTTGAGACTCTGGGACTCTGAGTCCTGAGACATGAGACTCTGAGACTCTGGGACTCTGGGACTCTGAGTCTTGAGACTCTGGGACTCTGAGTCTTGAGGCTTGAGAGAGTTGAGACTCTGAGACTT
>Ga0099798_10709_pt1 | contig 10566 bp, 5 predicted proteins | sample Uncmet_Sort29A_1_FD_89870 | JGI IMG/M metagenome (GOLD analysis project Ga0099798, IMG submission 89870) | Marine eukaryotic communities from CALCOFI LINE 67, Pacific Ocean - CN13ID_Sort29A_1 | ecosystem: Environmental > Aquatic > Marine > Oceanic | place: Pacific Ocean: Monterey Bay | collected... | reverse complement strand
TTCGATAATAAGATACTAGCTACGGGCCGCTTTTATTCCGAACCGGGTCGCACTGCACTCTTCGGGTCTTACACAGAGATGGCAGATAAGTCTCTTGTGAGGTAGTTTTCCTCGATTTGAGGAATTTTAATAAGCTAATACCGGCTAGTAAAAAGCTTGACGGTGCCCAACCGCCGCGGGTCGCACTGCACTCTTCGGGTCTTTTAACACAGCCTCATTCGAATGAAACTTTAGGTGCTGACTCCGAGAACGCTGCCGCGGTGCACATGAAGCGATCTCTGGTGAGGAGAAAGAAGAGATTTGGGAGAGCACTCTGCAATATTGGCTTCGGCTTTTTGATCGGAATAATAGTGAGTGGATTTCGTGCAAGAACGAGTAGAACGAGGCGCCCGGGTTTCTCATGGCCTCGTCGTGGCCTCATGATGAAACAAGAACCAAGAAAAAATGACTTCCAACGAATCACCCGAGCTGTGGAGCAAATGGCGACGGAGGAGGGAAAAGGTTATGTTCTCCAACACATACAAAGAACCACCACGACTACGCCACAGGGTATTGGGAAAGAGTTGAGATATTTCGAGGAAAGAGTTGAATCAGTTGAGATATCTCCTCGACTCCCATCCACGGGAGGTCTTTTGTTTAACGAGCGGTTGGAAACACTGCTTGCTGTAAAACAGCATTTTTTTTCAGGCGACATCCAGAAAGTGGAAAAACACATTTTAACGTTCAATATTCCCCGAAATATAACAATATACCTTCAAAGCGACAACATACCTATATATTTTAACCGATGGAAAGAGGCTCACAGAGCACAGTGTCCCCGTTGCACACTCACAAATGACCGTGTGCAAGCTTCTGCACAGGTCAAGTGGATTGCGTCGTGCCCATCAAACCCAAGCCGCGATTTTCCTGAGCAAATTCTTGTGTGCTCCTGTGGTGAGTCACAAGAAGGTTCGGGAAGACCATATTTCAAAAAAGGAATCAGCAAGTGTGACTTTGACACAAGTTTCGCCGCACCCCCGCCATTCCATTCGACGTACTCGCACTTGCACTTTGCCCCTCCCCACGTGAAAACCGTCAGAAGTGTTGCAGACGAGGCGGAGCGTATTCTCGCTCCCACACGTCACGAAGCTAAGGAACTCAACGGAAATTCGGCTGAGCGAGGGGGGGACTTGGCTGCGTTTATCCACAGCAATTGTGGAGGCGCGTCTGGCCGCGGCTCTTTTGTGAAGAGTCTCATTGAGGATGGCCGCATGGGTATTGCTTGTTGGGGCAAGTGCTTCAACACCCACAATGTTAAAACGGTCGAGCCCACACGCGAGAATTGGTACTGGAATGACAGTGAGGGGAATCGTGACACAACAAAAACGGATGTGATGACCCGCTACCCATTCAATTTTGCGCTAGAAAACACATTCTCCATCAACTATTTTACAGAAAAAAGATACCAGGTTTTTGCCGCGGGCAGTGTTCCTATCGTGTTCAAAAACCACAACTCCATCGATTATCTCCCTGGGGGCTCGGAGTCGGCGGTGTTCCCAGAAGATTATGGTAACAGTGCTGCAAAGTTTGCCGAGCACATTGTCGCTGCCAGCAAGAACTGGTCTCTATACTCAAAATACACAGCGTGGAAAGATCAAGGGATCAACCGCAACTACGTCAAGCTTATGTTTGAATCATCAGATTTTATGGCATGCCGCATTTGCGAATATTTTGCGAACCAGCCGATGCCATAATGGATATTTTGCCTTTGCTCCTTTGCTTCAAGCGCAAAAAATCAGCGAGAATGCAGGATCCGTCATGGAAGTGAGAAGAAGGACACCTTGCGATGGCTTCCAATAACGCCGCAACTGTTTTCCAGCTTGAAAATTGAGATCCCAACCGAGTACAGTACATGTATACAGCTGTACCATACTTCCGTAAAACATAAATTTTTTGTATGGCAACACTCTATTATATCTCCTATATCTCCATAAACCCGCTAACCCTTAGCTATTATTATATAACTTAGTATACTACTGTGTTTTTTAAGAATAAGAACACTGTGACTACTAGTATTATATTGTGCCATTTGAAGTAACATGTACTGCAGTACAGCTGTACCACTGCGTTGTGCCGCAAAACTTTCACAGTTTTAAAGTAAGAAAAAAAATATGTGGTGAAAGTAGTGTGAGAGGGCGAGAATGACTCCCCCGGTTCTTTTTGGTTTTAGAGGTGGTGAGAATTGCATCACAATTTGCAAACCTGTGCTGCTGCGGCTGATGTCACCGGGGCGGGGCCGGGGCGGGGTCACTTTTCGCCGGCTGCTATTAGATTAGGTGAGCAGTAATTTGCCGAGCGAGAACGGTGTGGCGGCAGCTCGGCTCGCAGTGGTGCGGTGGGCGGTGGGCGGTGGGCGGCGTGCGGCGTGCGGCGTGCCCGCGCAAGGACCTCGAGTTGATTCAAGACTTTGTGCTGGAGAATGGGCAGAATGGGCTCATCGACTGGTGAGAGGTCTAAATGTTGCCTTCTTTCGCATGTTTGTGTTTCTTGCAGACTGGTTCAGTGGTTCACTTGAGATCCTGCACGGCGGGTGCGGAGCTGGGCCATCGAGGACGACGGCTGGCTTGAAAGTAAAACGTCGCGCTGGACGGGACCTTTGAACAAAAAGTGAGCAAACGAGGGTTTGGAATGGCCAGAGGGAAGTGCAATCGCAGCTAAGAGTGATGAATAGGCTCGTGACGTGACTTTTTAGCCAGAGCAACGCGGGCACGCACGTCTTTATACTATTAGTAGTTATAAATTGTCTACAGCTGTACCACATTATCTACTAAAGTTAGATTCATTATTTGTCGGGGTCGCTCCGCGAGCGGGAACTTGACTTTTGGGGGAAATTCTTTCGCAGGCGGGTCCGGACATGGGGCGGGGATAGGTATTTTAGGGCGAAAAAGGGCGGGTTCGAGTGAAACGCGGGGCCACGATCGATACCGGCGTGTCGCGCTTCAAGCGAGCAGTGCGAGAAAGAACAGTACATGTACATGTAGAAGAACTACAGCTGGTACTGGAATATATAAATTTATACATCTACCGGTACCCGCTTGTACATGTAAATTTTTTAACAAGACAATTTTAACAAGACAAAATTAAAAAAAAAAAAAAAAATGCTGTGGCACATGTACACATCATTGAAGATTGCTATGCATAGTACTAGTTAGATGATAATGTGCACATACACATACATGACGCCAAACACAACACATACTGTGCGCAATATTTGCAAGACAAACAACTCATTATAAATTGAATTGCCAGTCTTGCGGCTTGTAGTGGACAAAAATATTGGCGTAGCTTTCGCCGTCCAAGGGGTGGGGTCGTCCGTGCAGCAGCCGCGCCGACTCATAAAATACCAAGTCGCCGGGGACCATGTTTATGGAATGCAACGCACCACTGTGGTCTAAAATCTCGAGTGGCCACTCCGTAGTGACAGATTGGTTCACATTAACGATGCCCGAGATAACATGGGTGCTTGCGGTGTCCACGTGGAGGTGCAGATAGGAGCCGCGCTGGTACGTCCGCACACCGTAGCAAGAGGTGCCTTTAAGGACGAGGCCGCCTGCCCAATCACTCATCATTTGCTGTAGACTATCAAATACGCGCGCCTTCAACTTACCCGGCAGCGGGGTGTGCCACGTCGGAATTGCGCGCTGGTTATATAGCGGACCACCGTCGGCCTCTATCACTTTCCGTTTGGCGTGCGAGCTCGTGTAAAATCTGAGCACCTCTTCAAAGAGTGACGGTGGTAGCCGTGCCTTGACAAAACCCTCCTTAGTAATGGGCGGGGTGAAATGCACTTGAACATCACTCAGAGCAAATCGCTTTTCCAAGCTCATGTCTGCCAGCGTCTCCACTAGCACTGCGGCGTCCTCCGGCTGCCCCTCATCCACACTCCCTGCCACATAGGCTATGCCCGCCTTTGTGGCAGCTTCGATGTCCCCCACGCCTCCCTCCAGGTGTGCGGCGCTGTTCATGTTGGGACGGGGGGCGTTGGGATGGGAAAGGTGGGAAGGAAGAGGGATTGGTGGGTGAGGGAGACCTGCTGAGAATGGTGTGGATGTGGGGATCGTGGAGACGGGGGGCGAGCCCGGCGGCGCAAGATTGCAGCATGCCGTGCACCGCCACAAACGTTTGGTCATCCCGGGTGACGGTGACAAAACCGATGAGACTGCGATTATGGCGCCAGCGAAAGGTAAATGTGTGGCCAACGAAGGAGGAAATGGAGACTTCCTCTCCCAAGTGCTGTAGCACCGCCACCTGCCGCTCCTTGACTTGTCCCCCATCCCCATCCTTATCTCCTTTCTCCACCCAGTTCACCTGCACGGCCTGCATCTGCGCCCCCTCCCCCATGCCATGCTTAAACGAGACTTTGGGCACGGCCGAGGCCGAGGTCACAAAATCTTTCACTCGAAACAGCGCTGCCATTGGAGACTTGGCCGTCGCAAGCTTGTCATTGTTATCTTCCACAAAAATTGGCAGCCGCAAAACCATTTGCCGTTGCTCTGCCAAGTTCCATTCCTCCTGGTTCCGTGGCGGTAACTCCCCTGCCCGAAGAAACAACATCGCACAGTTCCCTCCTTCATCGTGGGAGAAGTTCCCGTTCGGCGGCGGCCACACTGAGTTGGGGCCGTCGAGAGCTGCGGTGGATCCTAGCGCCGAGCGATGTAGCGTAGCGAGCCGGAGAAAACGAGCGGCGATGTACCGATGGGCGTTGCGGAGAAGAATGTTGTTGTGGTTGCGGCGAGATGTCGTAGTGGCGGTGACCGAGTCCCAGGCGCACCGCGCGCCGGGACCGGCATCATCCAAAAACGCCACTAGCACATTGGCGTCGACGGCCAGCTCGGCCAAGGCCGCCAGCGAAGACACGTTTGGTGGGCGCCACGACTCGTCATACTTCCCGTCGATGGTGTGGAGAATCTTGGGCGGGAACAATCTTCGTGAGCTCACCACATCAATCAACGTCAGTATTACACCGGCACGGAACATGGCTAGAAAGAATCTTGCCAACATGAAATATATATTAGTAGGTCTTTTTTAATTAATTAATCATCGAACATCCAAAACACCTGAGCTTAAAAACAAAGCAACGACACAAAGAACTACAAAGAAATGCAGACGAAGCAATATGCTGACAAGTCGAATTACGTCGCCAGCAACAGCAAAGTGCGTAGGCACGAAAAAGCGGGTGGTAAGATTAATTTTTAATTTAAACTTTACCGTCCCCCGCCCCGGGGTCCCGGGTAGGTCCTAGTAGGAATTCCTAGCAGCTGATTCCTACTCCCCGGGTTTACTCAGCTGTACTGGGCAAACAGTCTTTTTGGTAGTTAGTATTCAAATCAGAGTTCCCAATATTTTTTATTCTAGTCTTTTCTGGCTGAAAGGTAGGCTGTCTACCTTTCATTTTCTGGAGGCCTAGCTATCCTCCAGGAACTCACGTGTAGTTCGTGTGTGTAATCACCGTGCGCTCAGGCGCTCGAAGTTCCACACGGTTGTAGTCCAGGAGAGCTTCAACATCTATAGATTGTCGATCTACTGAGATCAAGACAACCGCGTGTTCAAAGGTCGGCCGACCTCCGTAAATTTTCTTTACGGCAACCAAAGCACGCTAAGGGAGCGGTGAGAACGCTCGACGAACTACCGAAGTCTCGGGCGTTGTTTAACAATGCAAAAGTCTTTGGACAAGTTGCTCAAGACGCTGCGAATTCGCTGAGAAGGCGGACAGCAGAACGGAACAACAAAAAGGGCCACGCAGCACCGGTCTTGCAGCCAAATGACCTGGTATGGTTTTTCTGCGGCACAACGGAAACCCCGCTGCGCCGGGCAAAGCACAGCAGTCATTATCGCTTAGGCATGGTCACGGACGCGATTGGCGCAAGAGGACTTCTCTTTCAGGTGCGAGATTGCGAAACAGACAGAATGTTTCGGAGGCACCGTTCGAATTTGAAGAAGTGCTATGGCCGCCCGCCGGACCACCAGCCATGCGTTTTGGGAGATCGTTTCTGGAACTGTTCGGACGATATCGCGCCTTATCGTCCCAAAGATGTGGCAGCAGGGGAGAAAGCGCGACCGTTTGCGAGAAATGAATTGATAATCACGAAAGATAGCGAGGAGGCAAAAACGTGGTTTGTGGCGAGAGTTGCGCGGGACATCGAATCGATGTGCAGAGTTAGAGTCTGGTGGATGGCAACATTCGCCGAAGAGGGCGATACAGCGTTAGAAGGAGCTCAGAAAGCATTATTTCGACACTGTTGGGTACATCAGCTAGCCTCTTTTTGAACATTGGGTTAGAACACCCCCAGACTAGTATGTACGAGTGTACAGTAGGCCCACGTTAAATAAATTTTCAAACCAAGAGGGGAAGGGCGGGGGGCGGGGGGAACTCCGCACCTTTATTCTGTACCTCAAAAAAAGTACGAAGTTAGTTCTTTTAAAATATACGCCGAGTAGATTAATGGGCAAAACTGCTTCCACATGCTTTCTAACACGAACTAACTTCGTACTTTCTGTACCCTTTCTGCTGTACAATCTACTAATAGTAGTCCCTGTAGCCGCACCTAATAAAAATCTGGGAAAGAGCCCGGAAAGCGATCGCTCAAATTTTTACCAGTACTGGCAGTTAAGAAGATGATGGGAAGGTGTTGTTGCAAGAGCTGGCCGTGCGCCCACTCATCAATGGTGACCCGTTTTCACATTTTTTCATTGCCCAACACGCGCCTCAGAAACGTTTGCTGACTGTGCGAGATCACTGCGGCCAGTGGATAGAGAGTGGTGAAGTGGTTGAGCGAGCGAGTAGCTCTCACGGCTGCCGGAGGCTATTTGAAGGCCCGCCGTCTCTTGCCAGCGGAGTAGTGTGACTCCGGGCGTATTTTGACCTCGTGTGATGAACGCGCGATCTGCCACAAGTCATAACCTCATCTTTTAAAAGCTGCTTGAGAGCCTGAGGAGACTCATTTTCACGGCTAATTGCCCGGGTAGGTGCGAGTCACAAGAAGTCGAACGACAAGAGTTGTTTCTACGTGCTCTTGTCTCTTTTCCAGGTCGGATCATACTTTTGTCGAGGCGTTCAAAAATAGATGGACAGCCACGGTCATTTCGCAACTCACAGAGCGTCGTCACTCACAGAGCGTCGTCCAAGGCTTTGAGAACCCCGCTTGTGGTCAAAACGAGAAGCCACGGCGCCGATATTGGGTGTGGGAGGCTATGGGCGGCCTGAGTTGTTTGACTATTATAGATGTACAATTATTTAAACGTTTCAGCGACTTTCTTCTTGATTCTAACATGATTAGGATGTCATGGAATAATGGTGACGAGGAGAAAGGAGGGGTAGAATTGTACGCAAAAGAGAGAGAAAAGGAGAGAGAGTGAGTGGCAAAAAGGGTCCTTGAACTCGGGAACTACTTGAAGATAACACCCGCCGAGAATACGAATTATTTACATCTCTACGACGGTATGTGAAGAAAAAATAATAATATTATACACGCACTACCCGGACTATGATGTAATTCCCCCCCGCATTACAGCTGTACTAGCTAGTAGTGCAAGAGCAAGAACAGTTCCGGCCAACTTGCCTTTCCCTCTTTTGGAGTCTCTAGCTAGAAGGGCTCAGAAGCGCACGTTCGGACGTGGTTTCGCTAGCGCCACGGTCGCCAAGGCTGCTACACGTTAAATTTTGATTAGAATCTGTTGCTCGCGATCTGTTGGACAATTATCAACTGCATCGTCATGAGTCATGCTGGAGGATCGTGCAGGAGCGACGTCGAGCTCGCCGCTCCACTACGTAAATATCTTGCGGCAGCCCAGCGTGCCAAGCAGGAGGCCAAAGCGGCGGCAAAGCAAGCCAAGGCAGCCGCTAGGGTTGCCAAGAAATCAACCCCTAACCCTAACTGTGCCTCTACACCACCGCCGGTCCCCTCCTGCTCGGTCTCGTTTGAGGATGTGCGGCCGCCTCAGAAGACCTCTACCCCACTCTCTGCCGCTCCAATCCCATCGGCCGGAAAAACCTTCTACATCACCACGGCGATCAATTATACGAATGGTCCGCCGCATATGGGACATGCCTACGAGGCGGTAACGTCGGATGTTTTGGCGCGATACCATCGTGCCTACGGCCGGGACACTTTCTTTCTCACGGGGAGTGATGAGCATGGTCAGAAGATAGCAGACACGGCAGCCAAGCAGACCCCCCCTGTGGAACCTATCGAGATTTGTGATCGCTACAGCAAGGGATTTCAGGAGTTGAACAAACGGCTTAACATCTCAAACGACGGCTACGTTCGAACGACACAACCAGAGCACATCAGCGTGGCCCAGGCGGTGTTTCAGCGAGCGATTGATGCCGGTGACGTCAGCAAGGCAGTGTACGAGGGTTGGTACCAGGTCCGGGAGGAGCGGTTTGTCACGGAGACACAGGCGAAGGAGTGGGGGTTTGACCCGGAGACGGGGAGCCCACCGCGGGATCCGAGCTCAGGCAAGCCACTGGTGAAGATGAATCAAGAGACGTATATGTTCGCCATGAGCAAGTTTCAGAAGCAGCTGCTGGCGCACATTGAGCGGCACCCGGAGTGCATTCAGCCCGAAAAGCGGCGGGTGGAGATACTAAAGCGTCTGGAGGAGCCGCTGCGGGACTTGAGTTCGTCCCGGGCCAATCTCAAGTGGGGAATTCCGCTGCCCAACGACGCCTCCCACACCATGTACGTGTGGTTTGATGCTCTCACCAACTACCTCACTGGTATCGGGTGGCCGGCTGGTGTGTCGACCAAGTTTTGGCCGGCTGACGTCCACATCATCGGCAAGGATATTACCTGGTTCCACACCGTCATTTGGCCGACGATTCTTATGTCGGCCAAGATACCGCTCCCCAAGACGGTATTTGCCCACGGCTTTGTCTCGGACGCCAACGGGGAGAAGATGTCGAAGTCGATCGGCAACGTCATCGACCCGCACGCCATGCTGGACCGCTTCCCCACCGACTCTTTTCGTTATTTTCTGACACGTGAAACTAGCTTCGGAGACGACCTCAACTTCTCCGATCTCCAACTTGTTCTGACGGCAAACGCCGACCTGGCGAACACCCTAGGAAACCTCGTCAATCGCGCCACCAACCTTGCCACCAAGAATTTTCCTGGCGGCAAGCTTCCCAATGTAAAGGTCGTGCCCATCTTCAACCTTCAGACACTGCACGACGACACCGAGGCGGCATACAAGACCTTTCAGTTGAAGCGCGCGTGCGAGTTGGCGGTGCAGGCGGTGAAGGCCACGAATAAGTTTCTGACGGACCAGGCACCATGGCATTTGAAGGCGGAGGAACAGCTTCCAGCCCGCTGCGTCGTTGTGCGCTCCGTGCTAGAGAGTGTCTACGTCTGCGCTCACTTCCTCCGAGCTGTCATTCCGGACGCCGCGGCTCGTATCTTTGCCCTGCTCGGCACACCGGCGGTCCCCATTGCTCAGCTTAATGCGCAATTTTACAACCTCAAGGCCGGTACCAAGATTGCCAAGTGTGCCAAGGGTAAGGAACTCTTCGCACAGCTGGACCACCCTGATCTGCCCAAGAACCAAGCCGCAAAGATGCCAGTGGCTAAGAAAAAGAAGCAAGCACTCGTGCCCGATATTGCGAAGTTTGACCTGCGTGTCGGTAAAATACTTGAGGTTTGGCCCCATCCGGAGAGTGAGAAACTGTGGTGCGAGAAGGTCGACCTCGGCTTCGCCGACGGGCCGCGGGAAATCGCCTCGGGTCTGCGGGCCTTCTACTCCAAGGAGGAGATGATCGGGGCCCGCGTCGTGGTGGCCGCCAACATGAAGCCCAAGCCCCTGGCCAAGTTTATGTCCCGAGGCATGGTACTCTGCACCTGGGACCGCGACAAAACAAGATGCGAGTTTGTGCAACCCCCGGCCGCGGCGAAGGTTGGCGAGCGTGTGACCTTTCCAAACTTCCCATTTGGGCCTGAGAAGCCGGCGCTGCAGCTCAGCGCCAATGTCTCCAAAAAGGCATGGAGAAAAGTGCAGTCGAAACTTCGCACCGACGCCCATAAGGTTGCCTGCTTTGACGACTCGCCGTTCACGACAAGTGCCGGGGTCTGCGTCAGCGCGACATTTGCCAATGGAGAGATTCAGTAGTACATGGCCTACACCATGTAGTACGTATATAATATATATAGTAGCAGGGTCGATTTCAGCTCAGCTGTAGCAACATTTATAGTAGTATCCGGCGAAAATGGCGCAACCAGTGCCAGGCACGTCGACCCAAGCAAAAGTAGACATCTACAGTGTATGCTTACCACCTATATAATTCAGGGTTGCTGAACCCAAATCTACATTCAAAAATTACTACTGTATTATATAGTGACCTTGACCTTCCTTGACGGAAGGAACTCTGAACAGTGTAAATCATCGCTATTCCATCATCGGCATAGATTAATTCGATGCGCCATAACCTAGCCATCGCTAGCCTTGGTCCACCCAAGGATCGGCAAGCTTAGCCTCCAAACCATCCTCCTGTAGCCGGACACTGTGACTGGTTGACAAAATGCTGACCCTGGC